>OLFV01001757.1_pt1 | contig 19063 bp, 17 predicted proteins | sample 1605551 | NCBI WGS metagenome assembly OLFV01 (sample SAMEA3888922, study PRJEB22519) | human gut metagenome | biome: human gut; feature: human-associated habitat; material: faeces | place: Denmark | collected 2011
AAGGATTTCATCGGCTTCGCCGTCTTGCCAACTCCTCTTTTCCCCCTGAAGGGGGGAGGTCTCAAACCACAAAGGAATTTTTGATGACCGAGCTGGCGTGTCTTTCCCAAAGAGGCTTTTGCCTCCCTGGGTATGGAGTTGATTCATTCACAGAATAAATCGGCGGTTCCTTAAAGAGAGCTGATGCTCAAACACAGGGATGAGATGTGGTGAATATTATGTTTAAAATTTTTTTTAATAATTAATATCAAATAGTTATATAGATATATGTGTATAAAAAGATACACATGCTTCCAGGGTTGACAAAAAAATTTTACAAAAAATGCCCCAGACCTCTTGTCAGCGCTCTGTGGGGAGGATATAGTCGGCTTGCGTTTGAACGAATAGGGGTTCGCTCAGGCGTCCGCACAACTGCGGTTCAGCAAATTCTTTTATCAAGGATGTGGTATCATGAAAAAGCTCGTTACGCTTCTTCTGGCCGCCGGCATGGTGTTCTCCGCGGCCAACGGCGCTTCCGCCGTGGAAATGAAGGTGTCCGGCTCCTGGCTGACCTCCTTCACCTTTGCCGACAACCTGTTCAACAACAATGGCCTTGTTGACGACGCCAAGGGCGACGGTTCCTTCAACGCCGCCCAGCGTATCCGTATCAACTTCGACATGGTGGCCAGCGAATCCCTGTCCGGCCGCGTGCAGCTTCAGGTTGCCAATGAAAATGTGGGACCCCAGTATTACACCTGGGGCACCTCCGGCGTGGGCGGCACCGGCAAGACCGTGACCGCGCGTCTGGCCTACCTTGACTGGATGGTTCCCACCACCGATGTGCTGGTGCGCATGGGCCGTCAGGAAGTGACCACTCCTTCCTACACCTTCGGTTCTCCCATTCTGGATACTCCCGTTGACGGCGTGCTGGTCAACGCTCCCGTCAACGACATGGTCGGCGTGACCCTTGGCTGGCTGCGCGCTTCCGCGACGCTGAACAAGTGGGCCGTTGAACATCAGCCTTACAGCAGTGTTGATCTCGCCTATCTGGCCGTTGACGTGGCCGCCGACGGCTTCAAGGTCACTCCCTACGGTATGGTGGGCTTCATCGGCAGCAATGCCGCTGATCTGGATATGCTGGGTTCCGCAGCTTCCAGTGAAAACGTCATGGCCTACTGGGTCGGCCTGGGCGGCGAACTGACCATGTTCGATCCCTTCAAGTTCACGGCCGACTTCCTGTACAGCGCCAACGACGCCGACGGCTATGCCAAGCGCGCCGGCTGGTACGCCGCTCTGGGCGCGGAAATGAAGACCAGCTTCGCCACTCCCTTCCTGAAGGGCTGGTATGCTTCCGGTGACGACGCCGACTCCAAGAAGAGCGGCAACATGCTGACCGTGAATGACGGCGGCGCGTTCAACGCTTCTTCCATTTACTTCGACGCCAACGGTCTGCTGGCTGCGACCATCGACAAGTGCAACCCCGGCGGAACCTGGGGCGTGCAGGCCGGTGTGAAGAACGTCTCCTTTGTGGAAGACCTCACCCACGCGCTGTCCGTGACCTACTTCCAGGGCACCAACAATACCAACCGTGTGTGGAACCTCCATCAGGAAACCTCTCCTGTCGGTTACATGACCACCGCCGACTCCGCGTGGTCCATCGACTTCCTGAGCAGCTACAAGCTGTATCAGAATCTGACTGCCAACGTGCTGCTTGCCTACCTCATCACCGATTATGATGAAAGCCTGTGGGGCAAGGATTACGACAACGGCTTCCGCGGCACCCTGAACTTCACCTACGCGTTCTAGTGGCGCCCCATACGGGGCTGTATGAAAGCGCGTCCGTGAATTGCGGATGACATGAGGGAAGAAAGGCAAGGCCTTTCTTCCCTCTTTTTGTTAGCGTTGAGCTGCGGTCTGGCAACTGCGGTCAACAACAAATCAAAAGGAGGTCACTATGGGTGACGCCAAAAGTTTAGCGCATACAAAATGGAACTGCAAATACCACATAGTTTTTGCGCCTAAATATCGCCGCCAGGTGTTCTATGGTGAAAAGAAGCGCGCCATTGGCGAAATTCTGCGCAAGTTGTGCGAATGGAAGGATGTGAAAATAGTGGAGGCAGAATGTTGCCCGGCACATCCACATGCTGCTTGAGATTCCTCCCAAAATGAGTGTGTCGAGTTTTATGGGCGATCTGAAGGGCAAGAGTAGTCTCATGCTCTATGAACAATTTGGGGATTTGAAGTTCAAATACCGCAATCGAGAATTTTGGTGCCGTGGGTATTACGTCGATACAGCAGGCAAGAATAAGGCCAGGATTCAGGATTACATCAAGCATCAGCTGGAGTCGGATAAACTTGGCGAACAGTTGAGCCTGCCATACCCGGGAAGCCCGTTTACGGGCCGCAAGTAACAGAAATGCAAATGTCAGATCGCAAGAGCGCCTGTTAGGGCGCAGCTGGCAAGAAAACCTTACAGGCGCATATGAAGAACCCCCGGCTATGCCGGGGGGGCCTTTTGTCTCCGGCTTTCAACAGGCGCTATCCCTTGCCGCAGATCCGGTCCTGCCTGCGCAGGGCCAGCAGTTTCTGATGCGCGTCTTCCCATGCCGGTTCGGCAAAGCCGCCCGCGCGGGAGGGGAAGACTTCCACTTCCCTGCTCTGCGCGTTTTCACCATGCTCCGCGCATTCCGTTATGCGTACCCGCACGGCATGCCCGCTTTCTCCGGCCGCGCGGGCCCTGGGGGAGTAAGATGCCGTGAGCGCGGCCGCCTGTCGGATGATCTCCTCCGGCCAGCCGGAGAGGCCGCGCCCCAGAGCAAGGGGACCGGGACAGTTGACGAGCTTGAACAGCATGTCTCCGGAACGCTGCTGCGCGGCATAGCGTTCATTGTCCGCCTGATTGCGGCCTACGGAAAGCCAGTAGTGCCTGTCGCCGTCATGAAGCCAGAACTGGCGGCCCAGATTGGCAAGCCGGAAATCGGCGGCATCCGGCGTGCCGAGGTTTTCCAGAACGGGCCAGTAGCGTCGGGCGTTTTCTTTTTCCGTGAGCATGCAACCCCCTCCGGGGGTGGGAATTTCCCTGATTCCGAACTGTTCGGCCAGCGCCAGCTGATCCTTGCGGCCCCTGCCGGAGAATCCCAGAAGCCGCCCGCGATCCACCAGGCCGGAAAGCTCCGCTTCCGTCGGGTCAAGGTGTAGGGCGCACAGCGGACGCAGAAGAATATCCCGGGCGTCCGCATCACGGCGGATGATGTTGAGAGTGTCTCTGCGCTGGGACATGGGGCGCTGTCCCAGAACTTCTCCGGAAACGAGAAAGCGCGCGCCGTACCTGGGCAGAAGCTCGCGGGCCGTGCGCATCATGAGAATCTTGCAGTCAACGCAGGGATTCATGACGCTTCCGAACCCGTGGGCAGGGCCGGAACCGAGCAGGCGGGCGTATTGTTCGCCTACGTCAATGATATCGATATCCAGACCATAGACATTTTCCCATCGGCGCACCTGGGCAGGCTTGCCGAAAAAGGGGGAGATAAAGTGCAGACATTTGACGCGCAGCCCCTGATCCATGATCAGCCGTGCGGCAAGGATGCTGTCGAGGCCGCCGGAAAAGAGAGCGAGAGCATGATAGTCGGACATGAACAGCCCTGGAGTATTCTGCTGTTGAACGTATCTGCGGGCGTTACCCTGTTTCCGGGGCGTATTGCCATTGAACATGGCTGCCGGCCGGGATCCTGTGTTCCGGCCCGCAGCTTTCACGCCTCCATCGGAGTCTGACGCCGCAAGTGAACCGCGGCTGCCCCGGAGGAGGGAGGCGTCGCGGCGGAGTCTCGCTCTGCCCGGCTCCGCCGAGCATTTCACGAGCGAAATGCCCCAGTCCTCGGGGGACATGCCTGAAGCCGGAGCTGTGCTCCGCCGTCCATGCGGTACGCCCCGGAGCGGCATGGCCGGGCAGACTGCGGCGCCGCCGGACAGGGAGACGTCGCGGCAGGCCATTGTTCCGCCCGGTTCCGTGAACATGTCAGCGAAATGCGCTACCGGTACGCGGCAAGATCCCTGAGGTAGGCTTCGGGCACATCGTAACCGGATTCCAGCGCCTTGTCGGCACATTCCACGGCCCTGGCGAATTCGCCCTTTTCAAAATGAGCGAGGGAAAGGTTATTCCAGGCCGGGCCGAAGGAAGGCTGCTTGCGCAGTACAGTATTGCAATGTTCAATGCAGCCTTCATAGTCGCCCTTCATGAACAGGGCGGAGGCCAGAGTGGAGCGCGCCTGCACAAATTCGGGATCCCAGCGCAGGGCTTTTTCCAGCGCCTTGATGGCCTCATCAGCCTCACCGCGCTGGAGATGCACGAAACCGATATTGCTCCACGGCACGGCGAATTTTGCCCTGCAGTTGGCTGCTTCATGGTTGTAGCGCAGACAGCCCTCAAGGTCGCCGCGCTGCATGCAGATGCCTCCCAGCTGGATATAGGCTTCGGCCAGATGGGGAGAATTGCGCACAGCGTCCAGAAAGGCGGATTCCGCCTCGACAAAATCGCCCTTGGAAAGCAGAGCGACGCCAAGATTGTAGTAGTGGTTGGCGCACTGGTCATTCTGGCGGATTTCCGCCTGAAGATCGCGGATGTATTCGTCAATGTTGTCGTAACGCTCTTTCATGAATGGCCTCCGCGCCGCGCTCCGCACGGCGGTTGGGGGTTATTTTCCGGTATGGCCGGGGCTTTCCGCTTCCGCAAAATAGCCTTCGCGCGTCAGAAGATCATGATACCATATGGCGAAGTCGAAAATGCCGAGATATCTGTCGTCCCGGTTGACCACGCCGATGGCGCATTCCAGAGCGCCCTGGGAATAGGCGTTGCTGTACTCCGGGCGTTTTCCCTCTGACGCAGCCCGGCTCTGAAGAAATTCGCGGATCAGCTGCTGCGTGGTTCGGTGCGAGATATCCGTGCGGATTTCCATGGGATCGTTGGGCTTGGGAAAGGGATCCCAGTTGTCGTAGCCGATGCGATCGATGAACTTGCGCCGCCGGGCCGGGATTTTTTCATACAGCTCGCGCTTGAGCTTTTCATCCTCCGGGGACAGCTTCTGCGGCGTGCCGTCGCGGAAGGCGGAAGCGGGAAGACTGTGGGGAATGTTCATCGGAAAATCCTTTGTGCGCCGGATTCCCCGGCGGGGAGAATCGGCATGATTGCGGGATATCGGAGCAGGTCAGCTTTCCCTGGGGGCTTCGCCCACGCCGAGATAGGCGTCATCGTACTTGTTGAGCAGCGCCATGGATAACGGCACATAGACTGTATGCAGTTCACGGAAGCGGGAACCCACCGCAGCGGCGATATCGCGGCTCATGTCCGCCAGTCTGTCCTGAATGCGGTCAAGCTGGATGGTGGGGTAGGGTTTGCCGGGCGTGAAGGAACATTTGCCGCACACATGCCCCTTGCCTTGAATGACCGTGGGCACACCGTAAAGACGGCATGTGACGGGACGGAACTCGTACATCAGGCAGGTGTCGTCCCGGCCGAGCAGAGGACAGCGGATGCGATCCCTTCCGGCTTCCCGCATGATCTCCTCGTCGCTCGCGCCCTGCCTGGCGCGCTGGTAATAATGCCGCTTGAGGCGGGTGGCCCTGCGGTCGGCCTCGCCCGCCGCTTCGAGAATGGCCGAGCGCTGCGCGCCGAAATCGAAACATTCGTTGAACTTGCGGTTAATATACATGGCCTCGACCAGGGAAAGGTCGAACATGGCGTGGCAGCAGTCGCTGCACCCGGCCTTGCAGCCTACTTCCGCCGGGAACTGATCGCGCACGCGCCCGAACAGAGTGTCGGTCTGAGCCACCAGTTTTTCATACGCCAGAAACACGGCGTCCAGTCTGGGATCTTGCATATGCGGATTTTCCATGCGGCCGCGCGCAGGCGCGGCACAGACAACACATGCCGCCGGACGGAAACGCACGGCGGCATGTTTCATTCAGATGATCGCGGCGCGGAGGGCTTCCGCCCCGGCTTTACGCTTCTTCAATGGTGATGGCGCCGTGTTCGCACACTTCCACGCAGGATTCGCAGCCCAGGCATTCTTCACCGTTGACGGGGTTGGACTTGCCGTCCTGGAGTTCATACACTTCCACGGGGCACACGTCGACGCATTCGCCGCAGCCGACGCACTTGTCGGCATCCACAGTAGCATTGTAACCCATTTTGTCCTCCAATGAGTCTCGGTTCTTTGCCCGGTTCCGCAGGGGGACGGGCAAATTTTGCAGAGTCCCTGCCGGCGTCCTCGGTCACCGGCGCGTACATGGCATGGCATAGCCTGCTGATTGTTCCCTGTCAAGACAGGGAAGCAATGCGGGCCGGAACCGGGGCATCCGGCCAGTCAGCGGCTTTTCAGGCCCGCGGCCCTGGCGAGTTCCCGTGCGGTTTCGGCGGTAAATTCCGTTTCGCTCAGCTCGGCGCGGCGTTCGGGGCTGATCAGCAGGCGGGGCCTGTTGACGAGTTCCGGGCGCGCCTTGACGCCGAATTCCGGCGGGAAGGAATCCTCCATATACATGGTCTGAAATCCGGAGAACTTCAGCGCATGGGCCGTGGCGTCCAGCACGGAGAAGTCGTCCCTGCCGATCAGTCCGAGTTCCTTCGCGCGCAGCAGACCTGCCAGGCATTCTCCGCCCTGCGTACAGGCGATGTGTCCGTGGCGGTTGGCGGTGATCATGGCGTCCATGATCGCCTGCTCCGTCACCTGCACCACGTTGAAATCCCCGCCCGCCGCCGTATAGCGGGCGGCGAGCTTCCTCACCCGGGGGAAGGAGACGGGGTTGCCGATCATCGCGGCCTGGGCCACGCTGGGCTGAACCCTGACCGCCTCGTAACGACGTTCCCCTTCGGGCTGACTGTAGTAGCGCCACACGGGGTCGGCATGGTGGGACTGCACGCCGAACAGACGGGGCAGTTCCTCAATGATGTCCAGTTCGCGCATTTTCAGCAGGCCGGACATGATCGCGGTGATGTTGCCCGCGTTGCCCACGGGTACGAACAGGCTCTTGCCCGCGAGGTTCCAGCCGTACCACTGGGCGCATTCGTAGGCGTAGGATTCCTGGCCGAGAATGCGCCAGCTGTTTTTGGAGTTGAGCAGGGCCACGCGGTAATGCTCGGCCAGATACTCCACCACCTTCATGCAGTCGTCGAACACGCCCGGCACTTCCAGCACCAGAGCGCCGCTGCCCAGCGGCTGCGAGAGCTGCTGGGGCGTCACTCTGCCGTGGGGCAGCAGCACCACGCTCCTGATGCCTCCCCCCACATAGGATGCATACAGCGCAGCCGCCGCAGAGGTATCCCCGGTGGAGGCGCAGACGGTGAGCACCTCGTCCCATCCGTGCATGCGCACCAGCGCCCGCAGATAGCTGAAGGCTCCGGCCATGCCGCGATCCTTGAAGGACGCGCTGGGGTTCTGTCCCTCGTTCTTGAACGCGAAGTTCACACCCAGTTTCCCGCGCAGCGCGGGGGCGGCCTCGATAATCGGAGTATCTCCCTCGCCGAGGCAGATGATGTCTTCCTGCTCCAGCACGGGAGCCATCAGTTCATAGAAGCGGAAAATACCGCGCAGGGCGGGATTGCGGGTGGCGCGGCGCGCGTCGAACAGCTCGCGCCAGACCGGGGCGGGCGTTTCCTTCATGTGCTCGAAATCAAGGTCTTCCAGCAGGAAGACCCCGCCGCACTCCGGGCAGGTATAGAGCAGCTCTTCCACTCCCCGCCGCGCGCCGCACTGCGTGCAGACATATTCCATGCGCCCCCGGCGCGTCGGAAAGGCATCCGTAATCATGATTGCTCCTTCGGGGAGGCGCTGCCTCCCCATACTCCTCCAGCAGGGGCACGACGCCCGATGAGGGAAACCGGGGGAAATCATTTCCCCCGGCGGGGCGGGGGCAGAACCCCCGGGTTAATGCTTCAGATGGATTTCAACATGGGCGTTGTATTTGCTTTCCAGTTCGCCGAGGCGATCCCGCTTCTTGTTCAGCAGATACAGGCCCAGTTCAAAATCCGCGTCATAGACGAGAACGGCGGGCTTGTCGCCGTTCCTGTCGCCGCCCTTTTTCCTGTTTTCCTGCGCGGAGAGTCTGCTCAGCTTGCGCTGGATTTCGCGCAGGGTCTGGAGCGCCTGCCATTCCATGTTGCGGCGCACTCCGGTGCCGTGACAGAAGGGGCAGGGTTCCGTGGAGATGGATATGGCCGAGGTTCCCGTGCGCTGGCGCACCAGCTCAAGCAGACCGAAGGAACTCATGCGGCCCACGTCATGCCGGGCGCGGTCAAGGCGCATGGCGTTGCGCAGGGTTTTTTCCACTTCGCGGCAATGGTTGCGGTCGCGCATTTCGATGAAGTCGATGACGACCTGCCCGCCGATGTCGCGCAGCCGGAGATGGCGGGCAATGGCCTCTGCCGCCTCCATGTTGGTGCGGAAGACCATGGACTCGAAGTTGCTCTTGCCCTGGGTCTTGCCGGAGTTGATGTCGATGGCCATGAGCGCCTCGGTCTGGTCGAACACAAGGCGGCCGCCGGAAGGCAGCACAACTTCCCGGCTGGTGACTTCCTCAAGCTGGCGTTGGAGATTGAAGCGCTCCCACAGGGTCTGACGCGGGTCCTGATGCAGCTTGACCATTTCCGTCCGGCGCGGGAAGAGCAGGTTGGTCGTCTCGCGGATGGCCGCCTGCGTGGCTTCGTCGTCCACCCATATTTCATGGATGTCCTCGGCCAGATAATCGCGCACGGCCCGGGCGGCAAGGTCCGCCTCCTGATAAATCAGGCAGGGGGCCTTTTCCGTCATGCCTTTCCTGCGGATATCCTTCCACAGGCGCTTGAGGTATTGAAGATCCTTCTGGATGCTGGTCTTGCTCGCGCCCTCGCTGGCCGTGCGGATAATCACGCCCATATCTTCGCCCGGTTCGATGCCCGCCAGCAGTTCCTTCAGGCGGGCGCGCTCCTCGCTGTCCTCCACCTTGCGCGATACGCCTATCTGCTCCTGCCCCGGAGTGAGCACAAGGTAGCGCCCGGCCAGGGATATCCATGTGGTGAGAAACGCTCCCTTGGTTCCGGCAGGCTCCTTGACCACCTGTACCAGCACTTCCTGTCCGTTCCTCAGCACCTTCTGAATCGGCGGATACTTGGGCCCCTTGCTGGAATCGTGGTGGTTCAGCCAGTATTCGGGATGAACCTCATCGATCTGGAGAAATCCGTTCTTGCCGCTCCCGAAATTGACGAAGGCCGCCTGGAGGTTGATATCCACGTTATTGATGACGCCCTTGTAGATATTTCCGCGGATTTTCGCCTGATGCGCCATTTCCACGAAATATTCCGCAACCTGGCCGTTGTCGGTGATCACCACTTCCGCCTGTTCGTCGGGCACGACGCTGACGTAAAGCACGCGCCTGGTTCCGGCGGGCAGAGAGGGCGCGGCGGCCTGTTCCTCCCGGGATTTTTTGCCGCGCTCATCGGAAAGTTCGGGTTCGCGGGGGAGTTCCGCATCGGCGCGGGCGTCCTGCCTGCTTTCGGGCCTGCTTTCGCGGCGTCCCTTGCGGTCATTCCTGCGATCCTGCTGTCTGGCAGGCTTCCGCGGCTGAATCCGGTTGCCGTTTACGGCTTCGTCCAGAGCATCAAGATCGATGTCCTCATCGGCCCGGGGCAGAGCAAGGGAAGGCTGGCCGGGCAGCGCGGGCTGCGGGCCGTCATCTTCAAAATCCTCAGGCAGATCGTCGGTCCGGCCGTTGAGCATCTTCTGCGCCACGGGCAGAATGGCGTCCGGGTCCTCGTACTGGGGATCATAGCCGGGGTAGGGCGGAGTGAAGGCGGGCTGGGCGTAGGGATCATACCCATTTCCGTTCTGGCCGGGCCGCCGCTTGCGGCCCCGCGCCGCGCGCTTGCCGTCCTGCCCCGTACCGGAACCGTAACCGGGCAGGGAGGCCATGTCGTCATAGCTCATGGGGCCGGGCAGAATGGGCGGATAGTCCTGCCCGTAGCCGGGCTGCCCCTTGGCGGAACGCGGGCGGCTTCTGCTGTTTCTGCGGCGGTCGTTCCCGTATCCGTTCTGGCGGAAATTCCGGCTGCCGTACGCCTGATCGCGCTCGTCCAGCGCCGGGAGAATGCTTGTGACCACCCCGTCGTCCTCGTAAAAGGCAGGCTGGCGTTCCTCTTCCTGCCAGGCGGGAAGAGCCCCGTCTGCGGGAACGGGCATGTCCCCTGCGGAGCTTTGCGTTCCGGATATCTGCGCCTCTGCGCCTTCAGCTCCGGAATCTTCCGTCTGCGTTCCGGCCTGGGGAGCGGAAGCGGGCCGCGGATCGGCGGACGGTTTTGCGGCGCGCGGTTCCCTGTTGCCTTTCCGCGCTTTTCCGGCATGTTTTTCCGCATCGGAATCCGCCGCCGGGTGTTCCTCCCGCGCAGAAGAGGTTTCCGGAGCGGAAAGTTCCCCCGCCGGCTCGGATACGGCCTGCTGCGCGGGAATTTCCGTCAGGGAAGCCTGCGTCGCCGCGGCTTCCGGCCGGGAGGCAGCGGCGCGCCGTCTGCGGGGAGCAGGCCGTTTCGTCCCGGGGGCCGCATCCTCTCCGGTCTGTGCGGGGGCAGGGGAAGGTTCGGCCGCGGCTGCGGAGAAACTTTCGGCAGAACCTTCGGAAGGCGTTTCCGTCACAGCGCCGGCTTCGGCGGGACTCTCCGCATCTTCGCGGGGCTTTCTGGCGGATGCGCGGCGGCGCGCGGACTTTGCGGGAACTTCGGCTTCCGCCGGAGCCGCTTCGCTTCCGGCGGGAAGAGCGTCTGTTTCCGTCGCGTGCTCCGATACGGCAGGCGCGGCCTCGTCCGTCTTTTTAAGGCGTCCCCTCCGGGGTTTCGCAGGGGAAGTCTTCGCCGGGGATTCCTTCGTCAGATCTGTTCCGGCAGCTTCCGGAGCGGGCTCTGCCGTTTCCGGAGACGCAGCATGGGAAGAGCCTTCCGCCGGAGAAACGGCGGACTCCCGTGCGGCATCACTCTTTGTGCTTCTGCGGGTGCGACGGACGGCTCTGGGTTTTTCCGCGGGGGCTTCGCTGTCTTCCGCGCGGGGGCCGGATGCGGCGCTTCCGGCGTCTGCCCTTGCGTCCGTGTCGGTTCCGGCTTCCGTTCCGCTGCCGGCAGCCGCCTTTTTGCGGGTTCCGGCGGCGCGCCGGGGGCTTTTGGGTTTTTCGATGTGTTCCTGTTCGTTGATTTCCTGAGCCATGTTTTCCTCAAAAAAAATGTGTATGTCGGATCAGGCGGGGTCAGGCGCCGATCCGGCGCGGGATGAGGGTTGTTTCCTCACCGAGCCGGAGCAGCGCATAACCGCCCGAGCCAAGAGAACCGGGATTGAGCACTTGCGTGCGCCCCACGAGCTGCATGCCCGCCGCCTCATGCACATGTCCGCACAGGCAGACGGCGGGCTGACGCTCTTCAATGAATTCCCGCACGGCCCGCGAACCGACATGCTGGCCGCTGCCCGTTCTGTCGCAGACGGTATCTTTCGGCGGGTTGTGCGAAACAAGTATGAGCCGTTTGTGATCGGCGGCGCGGGCAGCCAGCTCTTTCAGCCATTCGGCATAGCGCGCTTCGGGAAATTCCGAGGGCGTGCCGAATGGCGTGAAGGTGGAGCCGCCTACGCCGATGATGGCGGTGTCCGGCGCGATTTCCCTGGCCTTGCGGTGCAGGTTGATGCCCCTTTCGTCCAGCCATGCGTCCACCTGGGGCTGGTCGATGTTGCCGATCTGGGCCAGGACGACAGGGCAGAGTTCTTCCGCCGCTTCAACAACCGCGCGGGCGGAAGGAATGCCGCCGCCCGCGCGGGAAATATCTCCGGTGATGATCACGCCGTCCGCGCGCGGAAGCTCCGGAACGGCCGCGAGGGTATCCGCCAGGAGGGAAGCGTCTCCGTGGATGTCGCCCGCGACGATCCACAGACGTTCACGCTCCTTTTCGGGACGGGGGCACGCCGAAGCGGCCTCCGAAGTTCCGGAACCGGAGAGAGCGCCGTCTGCGTTCGTGTGGGGGCTTGGCATGGAGGAAAGTCCTTGTTAACGTCAGGCGGAAGGGAATATGCCCGATGCAGGAGAAAGCCCGTTCTGGCGGGGCGCATGACGTCGAGTTGTTTATCACTAGCTCATTTTTTTTTATTTGACAAATGTTTTCACGGCGCCTGCCCGGGAAGACGCCGCCCGCGCGAATGCGCCGGACGGAAGGGAGTGTCATGGAAAGCCTTGCGGAACGCAAGAAGATGCTGCGTCGGCGGATGCGCGGCGTTCGGGCGGGGATTTTCTCCTGTCCGGAGGAACATGCCCGGCTGAGTCTCATGATCCAGCGCCGGGCCATGGCGGAGCCTGCCTGGGCGCGGAGCGGGAGCATCCTGCTGTATGCCGCGTTCCGGGATGAGGCGGATACGTCCTTTCTGCTGGAGCAGGCGTGGCTTCAGGGCAAGACCGTGGCGCTGCCGCGCTGCCGTCCCGCCCCGGCGGAAGGGGAAATGGATTTTTTCGTCTGCCGGGGCTGGGCGGATCTGGCGCTTTCCGCCCTGGGCATTCCCGAACCATCTCCCGGTCTGCCCCTGTGGAGGGCGTCCGGCGACCCCGCGCTGATGCTGGTGCCCGGTCTGGCCTTTGATCGCCGGGGCGGACGTCTCGGATACGGGGGCGGCTTTTATGATCGCTGGCTGGATCAGGGCGGGACGGCGGGAGCGGGAACGCCGCTGACGCTGGGGCTGGCCTTTTCTTCCCAGATGGTGGACGAGGTTCCGCGCGGGACATGGGACAGATGTGTCCGCGGAATATGCACGGAGCTGGAGACAATATGGATTTGAGGCTGCTGCCGTTTCGTTTTCCCGGCATTGCCGGGGTGGGCTGCGCTTTTCAGATGGCCCTGCCTGCCCGTCCGGGGGCTTCTCAGGCGGAGCGCGGCAATATTTCTCTGGAGGCCGGTTCGTGCGGCGCGGATGATGAGGCGGAGCGCGTCATCGCCAACCGCGCGGCGCTGCGGGACATGCTGGGGCTGCGCGGTCTGGCCGAGGTCAGGCAGGTGCATGGCGTGGTCACGCTGTTTGAGCCGGAAGAACAGGAACTTTGCCGCGCCCCCGGATATGAAGCCGACGGGCTTGCCGCCTCCCGCGCTCCGGAACGGGAGCTGACGGGGCTGATGATCAAGACGGCGGACTGTCAGCCCGTACTTGTGGCGCACAGGGACGGCGGCCATATCATGGCCCTGCATTCGGGCTGGCGGGGGAGCCGCCGGGGCTATCCCCGGCTTGCCGTGGAGGAGTTCTGCGAGCATTACCGCCTGCCCGCTCGCGAACTTTCCGCCGTGCGCGGGCCGAGCCTCGGGCCGGGCCGCGCGGAGTTCACGCGGTTCGGGGAAGAATGGGGAGAGGAGTTCACGGCGTTTTTTGACGCGCGGACCATGTGCATGGACTTGTGGCGGCTGACCCGCGAACAGTTGCGCCGGGCAGGCATTCCCGATGAGCGCATATACGGTATCGATCTGTGTACCCGCAGCCTGGCGGACGACTTTTTTTCCTACCGGGCGGATCGGAACTGCGGGCGGCAGGCTTCCCTCATCTGGCTGGAAGGGACGGGGACTGATCAAACGATTAATATATAATAAAAATGGCATGTTAGAGCAAAAAAGTCTTTCCTTCACGCTCCCGCTGTTATAATCTCGCCGGACGCATGCGCGGCATGTTCCTGTTCCGAAGGCGTTTCCGCCGCCGGCAGGAGGATGTGCCGGCGCGAAGCAGGGCCGTCTTTCGCGGGTCTGTTTTGTGCCCGCGCTGCGGAATCAAGCATCGAGAGGGAGTTTTAGGATTCATGAAAAAGACGCTTGCTCTGGCCCTGATCCTTACATTGAGTGCGCCCGCGTTCGGACTGGGAGAAGCCCGCGCCGAAGGCTTTTCCATCACGCAGTGGAGCGCGCGAGGCATGGCGCTCGGCAACGGCATGGTGGGCCGCGCCGACGATCCTTCCGCCGTGGCCTATAACCCGGCGGGCATCACCCAGCTTCCCGGTACCCGGCTCATGCTGGGCACGGTTATCGAGCGGCCGTCATCGCGCATCAGCGGGGAGTGGACAACATTGAACCCTTTCACCGGGGGAAGCTCTTCCGCGTATTCTTCCACCAGCATCGAGCAGAAGACCTGGGTCATTCCCCATTTCTACATGACCCACCAGATGAACGACAGGGCGTGGCTGGGCGTGGGGGTGTTTTCCCGTTCCGGCCTGGGCAACGGCTACCCGGATTCATGGCCGGGCAGTTCCGCTCTTGTGAATGTGCGCCTGCAGACGCTGACCATCAACCCGAACATCGCGTTCAAGGTGACGGATCGCCTGTCCCTGGCCATCGGCGCGGAAGTGACCGGCGCGGACATGGAGTTGAATCTGCATCCCAGATTCAATTCCCTGGTTGACAATCATGGAACGCTCAAGGGACGCGGGTACGCGCTCAGCGGCAACCTGGCCCTGCATTACCTGATCAACGAGCAGTGGCGGGTGGGCTTCACCTACCGCAGCCGCATGGATCTCAAGGTGACCGGCACCAACCGCTGGGACAAGCAGATGGGAATGAACCCCATGCAGAACAGCTCTCTGCACGGCACCATTCATCTGCCGGATCAGTTCGCGCTGGGCGTCAACTATCAGCCCAATGAGAAATGGAACTTCGAGGCCGGCGTGACCTACTTTGTGTGGAGCGCCTACAAGCGGCTGGATATCCATCTGGAGGGTCCCAACAATGATCTGCTCACGGACGGCGCCAAGCAGTGGCATGACTACTGGGGCTTCAACGTCAGCGCGGAATACAGGCCGCTGGACTGGCTGGCCCTGCGCCTTGGCTATATCTATGAAACCAGCCCGCTGAACGAGGGGCACGCCGACTTCATCGCGCCGACCAACGGCCGCCAGTATTTCACCGGCGGGGTGGGCTTCATGTGGGACAAGTGGGCGCTGGATCTCGGGTATGCCTATATCAAGGTGCGTGATGTGACATATCGGGACATGGGAGTCCTGTCGAGCGGTGGAATGGAACTTGTCAGATTCAACGGCCGTTCCCACCGTTCCCACGCGCACAGCATGGGCGCGAGCCTGAGCTATACATTCTAGAGCGTTTTGCTCTTGAAAATATCCGCCAGTCAGGACCCGATATTCCGGCTCGCAGGTTTCACGCCGCCGCCGGAGCTGTACGCCGCAAGTGAACTGCGGATGCTCTGCCGTGCTGTAAGCGACTGATTTTCATGCCTTTCCGTCAAGCCGTCTTGCGGCTTGACGGCGCAAACACCGCAGAGCGGGGTTTGTCATCAGTCAGAGAGGGCGGAACGCCGTGCGTTCCGCCCTCTCTTGCGTGTCCGCGCCCTGTCGCGGAGGAGCGCAGGGCCGGGCGGCAAAAGGTGTTTGCCTTGGCGCGCAAAAGTGTTTATCGGTTCACATGGGACTGTTCGCATCATGTTTCACTCACAGTCGCCCCATCCGCCGACTGACTGAAGCGGCCGACGGACAGGGGGCGTGCGGATTGCCCCTCCCTGTGGGGGGACGGAAGAGGTTTTCATCGGCTCCGCCGTCTTGTCAACAGCTCTTTTCCTCCTGAAGGGGGAGGTTTCAAGCCACAAGGGAATTTTTGGTGGAGCCCCGCGAAGGGAACCGCCTTTCGCCGCACCGGGATTTCGGATGCGCACAGCGCACGGATGACGAGCAGGTTCCGGCGTGAAGGTGTGAAGCCTGCGGGCAGGACGTGCAGTCCTGTGCATGCGGAGGGAAAGCTGGTCTGCTCCAGAGGAAGAGGGGGAGAAAATGGATGTCGCCATGCTGGTTTTTGTCACGGCTGTCGCCGGCGTCGGGGGGACGGGGCTGGGCGGAATCGTCGGAGCCATGTTCGGAAAGGATTCCTCCCGCACGGTGAGTCTGCTGCTCAGCTTTGCCGCCGGAGTCATGCTCAGCATCGTCTGCTTTGATCTCATCATCAGCTCGATTGACACGAACGTCGGTATCCATACCATCATCGCGGGGATTGCGATCGGGGTGGGGCTGGTCTATGGCCTCAATCATCTCATTGACAGACGGACCAATCCCGAGGTTCCGCATATTGACGCCTCGCATCCGCAGACGGCGGATTCTCTGGAGGAACTGATTCACAGCGATCATCTGGAAGAGCACATGAAAAAGAACGATTCTTCCGTATCGCTGTTCATTGCCGGCATTGTCATGGCCTGCGCCATTGCCCTGCACAACGTGCCGGAAGGCATGACCATCGGAGCTTCCTTTGCCAATGCAGACGGCGCGATGGCAGGGTCCGCGCTGGTTCTGGCCGTGCTGATCGGCCTTCACAATATTCCGGAGGGAATGGCCGTGGCGGTTCCCCTGATCAGCGGCGGCATGTCCAGAACAAGAGCCGTTCTTGCCACGGCCCTGAGCGGTCTGCCCACGGTTCTGGGCGCGCTGATCGGATACGGGATAGGGGAAATGGGGGCGCTGGGGCTGGCCCTGAGTCTGTGTTTCGCCAGCGGCGCCATGCTGTATGTCGTATTCGGCGAAATTTTGCCGCAGGCCATTCTGCTCTACCGCAGCAAGCTTCCGGCCTTTTCGACGCTGGGAGGCATGATGGTGGGGCTGCTGGTGATTTATATGTAGCACCATCGCCGCCGGAGGCGCGGCACAACGGGTTTTGAGGCCGCCGCCCGGTCCGGCCGGCGGCCCGCGGCTGTGTCCAAAAGCGCTTTGTCAACCAGGGGACGGCCCTGCCGGAATCCGGCAGGGCCGTCCGCGGAACGTCCGGCGGTGAGGCGTTACCGTCTGCCGCCCACAAGGCGGACAAGGCGGGCAAGCTGGTTGGTGAAGCCCGCCTCATTGTCGTACCAGATGATGAGCTTGAGCATGCGTTTGTCCATGACGGCGGTGAGCAGGGAGTCGACCACGCCGCCGCAGGTGGAGCCGTTGAAGTCCACGGAGACCAGAGGCTCTTCACAGTAGCCCATATTGTCCTTCATCGGGCCTTCGGAGGCGGCTTTCAGCGCGGCGTTCACGGAAGCGGCATCGGCGTCCCTTTCCAGTTCACAGGTGAGATCCACCAGGGAGACGTTGGGGGTGGGCACGCGCACGGCCATGCCGTCCAGCTTGCCCTTGAGCGCGGGAATGACCAGCGCGGTGGCCTTGGCCGCCCCGGTGCTGGTGGGAATCATGGACATGGCGCAGGCGCGCGCACGGCGCAGATCCTTGTGGGAACCGTCCAGAATGCGCTGGCTCATGGTATAGGAATGAATGGTGGTCATCAGGCCGTGCCTGATGCCGAAGGTGTCATTGATGACCTTGGCAGCGGGAGCGAGACAGTTGGTGGTGCAGGACGCGGCGGAGATCACGTCGTGCGCCGCGGCGTCGTATTCTCCGTCATTCACTCCCATGACAATGGTGACGTCCGCGTCGGACACGGGCGCGCTGGCGATGACCTTTTTCGCTCCGGCTTCAAGATGCCTGGCCAGATCGGCGCGTTTCTTGACCTTGCCGGTGCTTTCCACCACCACATCCACATTGAAGGGCTTCCAGTCCCATTCGCCCAGGCCGGCGCGGGTGACGGGGATTTCACGGCCGTTGACCATGATGCCGTTTTCCGTGGCGCTGACCGGGAAGGGGAAGGGCCCGAAGGTGGAGTCGTATTTGAGCAGATGGGCCAGCGTGGCGTTGTCCGCACGGGCGTTGACGGCCACGATTTCCACATCGGAGGCGTCGGCCAGCAGGCGGATGAGATAGCGGCCGATGCGTCCGAAACCGTTGACGGCAAGTCTGATGGGCATGGGAAACTCCTGTATTTAGAGCGTCTTGCGATTGAACATATCTGCCGGCCGGAACACCATGTTCCGGTCCGCAGGCTTCATGTCTCCCGGTTCTGTGCGCCGCAGGCGAATTGCGGTGATGCCGGGAGCATGATCACGTTGAAGATGCCCTCCTGCGCGATGCCGGGGAAAAACCTTCCGCCGGCGGAGATGAGCCGTGCGCGGGAGGCTACGCCTTGCCGGAGCAGCCCAGCACATGCCTGATCTTGTGCTGAACCATGAGTTTCACGGCCTCCCGCGCGGGCTTGAGGTAGCTGCGGGGATCAAATTCCTCGGGATGTTCGGCAAGGTAGCGGCGGATATTGGCCGTCATGGCAAGGCGGATGTCCGAGTCTATATTGATTTTGCACACGCCGGACGCGGCGGCCCTGCGCAGCATGTCTTCCGGCACGCCCTTCGCGCCGCCCAGCCTGCCGCCGTACTTGTTGGCCATGTCCACAAATTCCTGCGGCACGCTGGACGCGCCGTGCAGCACCAGAGGGTAATCCGGCAGCAGGGAGGTGATTTTTTCCAGACGCTCAAAGTCAAGTCTGGCGTCGCCCTTGAACTTGTAGGCTCCGTGGCTGGTGCCGATGGCGACGGCCAGCGAGTCGCAGCCGCTGCGCCGCACGAACTCCACGGCTTCATCCGGGTCTGTATACACGCTGTGCTCGGAGGAAACGTGTTCCTCCACACCGGCCAGCTTGCCCAGTTCGGCTTCCACCCATACGCCGCGCTCGTGGGCGTAGTCCGCCACCCGCCGGGTGACGGCGATATTTTCCTCAAAGGGCAGATGCGAACCGTCGATCATGACGGAGGTGAAGCCTCCGTCGATGCAGGCCTTGCAGATGTCGAAATCCGCGCCGTGATCCAGATGCACCACCACGGGGAGGTCGTTTTCCATGAGAGCGGCTTCCACCAGCTTCATGATGTAGGGCTGTCCGGCATATTTGCGGGCTCCCGCGGAAACCTGAAGGATAAGGGGCGCCCTTTCCTCGCTTCCGGCCTGCATGATGCCCTGGATGATTTCCATGTTGTTGACGTTGAACGCGCCGATGGCGTAGCCTTCCCTGCCGGCGCGCTCAAACATGGCTTTGGGTGTGGTAAGGGGCATGAATACCTCCTGATTTCCTGGCCCGGTTGATAAGCATAGGAACCGCTGATTCATTCTGCGAATAAATCAGCTCCATGCCCAGAGAGGCAGAAGCCTCTTTGGGAAAGGCACATCAAGTCGTTCATTTAACGGGAAAAGCAAATTTTCCCTGTTCACGACTTGCGGGCGG
>OLFV01001760.1_pt1 | contig 19046 bp, 9 predicted proteins | sample 1605551 | NCBI WGS metagenome assembly OLFV01 (sample SAMEA3888922, study PRJEB22519) | human gut metagenome | biome: human gut; feature: human-associated habitat; material: faeces | place: Denmark | collected 2011
CTTTTCAACGGAAACTGGTTCGGGCCTCCATGGCCTGTTACGGCCACTTCACCCTGGACAAGGGTAGATCACTAGGTTTCGCGTCTGCTCCTCCCGACTGAACGCCCTGTTCAGACTCGCTCTCGCTCCGGCTCCGCGCCTCAGGCGCTTAGCCTCGCCGGGAAGAAGCAACTCGTAGGCTCATTATGCAAAAGGCACGCCGTCGCGCTCACGCGCTCCGACCGCTTGTAAACGAACGGTTTCAGGTTCTATTTCACTCCCCTGTTCGGGGTGCTTCCCACCTTTCCCTCACGGTACTGGTCCACTATCGGTCTTCCGGAAGTGTTTAGCCTTGCGGGATGGTCCCCGCAGATTCGGACAGGATTCCTCGTGCCCCGCCCTACTCAGGTGGCGTCCCTGACATGTCCTCGTTACCGCTACGGGCGTGTCACCCCCTATGCGGCAGCTTTCCATCTGCTTCGCGTTCCTTGACATGTTCCCTTGGACGCTCCTACAACCCCGCACAGTCCGTAAACTGCACGGTTTAGGCTCTGCCCCTTTCGATCGCCTCTACTCAGGATATCGATGTTTCTTTCTCTTCCTGCGGGTACTGAGATGTTTCAGTTCCCCGCGTTCGCCCCATGTTAGCCATGGTGACAGGCCTTCAGCCTGCCGGGTTGCCCCATTCGGACACATACGGATCAATGTCTGTTTGCGACTCCCCGTACATTTTCGCAGCTTACCGCGTCCTTCCTCGCCTCCGGATAGCCTAGGCATCCTCCGTTCGCTCTTCTCCTCTTTCTCTCGTGTGAATCAATCCGCTTTCCTGATAGTTACTCACCATCAGCGCGACTCGATTCGTCTCGTTGCCTATGTTGAAATTGCAGTCCCTAATTCGCAACTCGAAAAAACTCTCGAATTTCTAAAATTACAAACTGATTTTCTTTATCTATCTTTACCTCTTATTCTCTCTCAATGTTGTCAATGAACTTCCCATGCTGTTCCGGCCGCATGCGCCGTAATCTTTAAAAAAGACTTAGAAAGTACGGGAAGTATGGCCAAGAACTTGTCCTGTCCTCTCCCTTGCACACCTCACGAAAGCTCGTGTCGAATCTCACTCCAAAAAGGAGGTGTTCCAGCCACACCTTCCGGTACGGCTACCTTGTTACGACTTAGCCCCAATTACCGCTTTCGCCCTAGGACGCTCCTTTCGGTCACGTACTTCAGGCGCCACCGGCTTTCATGGCTTGACGGGCGGTGTGTACAAGGCCCGGGAACGTATTCACCGCGCCATGGCTGATGCGCGATTACTAGCGAATCCAGCTTCGTGGAGTCGGGTTGCAGACTCCAGTCCGAACTGAGACGGCCTTTTCAGATCCGCGCCCCCTCGCGGGGTGGCTTCCCTCTGTAGCCGCCATTGTAACACGTGTGTCGCCCCAGACGTAAGGGCCGTGCTGATTTGACGTCATCCCCCCCTTCCTCACACCTTGCGGTGGCAGTCCCGCCAGAGTCCCCAGCTTCACCTGATGGCAACTGACGGCAAGGGTTGCGCTCGTTATGGCACTTAAGCCGACACCTCACGGCACGAGCTGACGACAACCATGCAGCACCTCCACAGGCGCCCCGAAGGGCCTCAACATCTCTGTATCGTTCGCCTGCAGTTCAAGCCCGGGTAAGGTTCCTCGCGTATCATCGAATTAAACCACATGTTCCTCCGCTTGTGCGGGCCCCCGTCAATTCCTTTGAGTTTCAACCTTGCGGTCGTACTCCCCAGGTGGATGGCTTATCGCTTTCGCTTGGCCGCCGAACCCGAAGGCCCGACAGTTAGCCATCATCGTTTACTGCGTGGACTACCAGGGTATCTAATCCTGTTCGATCCCCACGCTTTCGTGCCTCAGCGTCAATGAACCCCTCGTGAGATGCCTTCGCAATCGGTGTTCTGAGTAATATCTATGCATTTCACCGCTACACTACTCATTCCTCCCACGGCGGAATCATTCTAGCCAGACAGTATCAACGGCACTTCCAGAGTTGAGCCCTGGTCTTTCACCGCTGACTTACCTTGCCGCCTACGCACCCTTTAAACCCAATAAATCCGGATAACGCTCGCATCCCCCGTATTACCGCGGCTGCTGGCACGGAGTTAGCCGATGCTTATTCTACGCATACTCTCATCGATCCACTCGTGGACCTTATTGCTCTGCGTCTAAAGAAGTTTACGACCCATAGGGCCTTATTCCTTCACGCGGCATGGCTGGTTCAGGCTTCCGCCCATTGACCAATATTCCTCACTGCTGCCTCCCGTAGGAGTCTGGACCGTGTCTCAGTTCCAGTGTGGGGGATCTTCCTCTCAGAACCCCTAGACATCGTCGCCACGGTGGGCCGTTGCCCCGCCGTCTAGCTAATGTCCCGCGAGCCTATCCGTCACCGATGAATCTTTCAACCCGACGCCATGTAGCATCGGATCATATGGGATATTAGTCGCCGTTTCCGCCGGTTATCTCCCTGTGACGGGCAAGTCGCTCACGTGTTACGCACCCTTCCGCCGGTCGCCGCCAGGGTATTGCTACCCCGCGCTGCCCCTCGACTTGCATGTGTTAAGCCTGCCGCTAGCGTTCATCCTGAGCCAGGATCAAACTCTTCTTTGTATATTTCTTATTCTTCAAGTTCGACTCCGGCACTCTCAATTCCTTATAAAGAAATCAACGCTCTCGATTTTTGTGTTGTTGGTACTTGCTTCCTTGTACTTTCGTTCCAGTCTTTTCAATCAACTCCGTCATACTCAGTGCCTTCCGGCACTCTATTTCTGACTCCCGAACTCATCTCAGGTCCTCAGTGAGGTGCCCTTGTTTCGTAACGGGATTGCAAAGGTAGGCACTTTTTCTGAACCTGCAAACTTTTCCCAAACTTTTTTTCACTTTTTTTTCTTCACGCACCCCTATTGCATCATTTTAAGTCCCTGAATCCCCACACGTTCCACCACGGAAAATATTTTTTACGCAACCCAACCAAATCCTCTCAGGACACGCCTGAAACGGGGGTAAGACGTTTCATATAGCTGATATACAATAACTTCAGCAAGCCATTTTATCCATAAAAAGCATAGGAATGACATCTCAAAGGTGTTGACCTCACCATCAACATGGCACCTAACCAATTATCCAATAATAAGATGCAGACTATTACTCTCCTTTATAGTAAACTTCCGAAACTTTCATAAAACCTCGTCTGATAAAAAAGTTGTGGGCATTGTGATTATTTTTTCCAGACTCCAGATAAACATCTTTCAGATTTCTGCTCTTGAACCAATCCTCGGCAGCAGAAAACAGACGGCTGCCTACACCACGGCCGCGAGCCTCAGCATTGACAAGAATATCACATAAGACGCCGAATGGCGCTCCTCCGTCCGAATCGGTCTCCATAACACAGAATCCGAGCAGTGCTCCTGTGGAATCTTCAGCCTTATAGACGGACATTCCTTCAGCGGTCATATGCTCCTCTATATAAGTAAGCCAAAGATGACGGGTATCGGCATCGAGCTGCGGGACGTACTCCTCACCGTTGAAAACCAGATGTCCTATTCCCATCTGCATCTCGCCATGTGAAATGTACTCGACATTCTCCGACAGATGCGCATAAAACAGGTCCGCAAGAGCTTCCTTGTCGGAAACTGTCGCAGGCTTAATATGTATTTCATTCATAACTTATTGTCGCTAATATAATACTTCTTTAATTCGTGAAACGATGCTACGGATTGTTTTGGAAATGACCAGAAGAATACCGAATATCGTAACACAGGCGACCACCATCACGACTACGGCCGCCAGATGACTGGACTGGATACCGAAATATGTAAGGAACGGCATCTCAGACTGCTGGAAGAAGAGCTCGAACGTGGATGCTACAGAGATAATGGCCAATATGAAGTTCAGCACAAAGTCGGATTTCATTGACTTGAAATCGCTCAGATTGTGCAGACTGCTGTCCACCATCGACATCATCCCATTCAGGCGGTCGAGGTCATTGTCCAGATTCAGCCGTCTGGTCGTGCGGTCGAACATCACCTTATGTGATGCGAACTTGGAATACTTCACCACGTCCAGCTGCAGCACCATCCTTGACAGACGCATGCTGAGTTTGGCATTCTGGCCTATCAGATCCAATGACGAGGTACTGGAGGCAGACAACGTGGCATCAATAAGCACATCATTCGCACGGCCGATCACGTATTTCTTGGCCAGAACCATCTGCAGGATAAGCAGATACTCCGGCCAGGACACATGATAACGCGCACGTTCCTTGAGATGCTCAGCCCAGTTCACTCCCTTCTTTTCCACCGTTCCCGCGGTTTCCTGCCCATCTCCCCGACGCCCGTAAGTCCCGAGGACAATGCTCATATTGCTGTTGACCAGCACAAGGTCGTCCGTATCTATTGCAATGTTCTCGCCGCACACATCGTCATAAGCTTCCGAGTCCCGATACGGCCATTCGCCCGGGTACAATGTCATAAGACCGATGAGCTCAGGCTTGTGGAAATCACGTATATGGCTGACTATCTGGGCTTCCGTCATCCTGTCAGGCCTGTCGTTGCTGAACAGGTCGGTTCCGTCAGGAAGCGGATGGCGGATATCCTCCCACAAGTCAACCATCGCGAAGCGGGAGTCATTGACAATGCTTACCGGCGTAGTTTTCATGGATTTACGGAACTTTGCCTTCTCCTCGCCACTCAGAGTCTTGCTGATCCTGGTGCAGCATCGGTAGATAAAACGATTGTACCTTACGGCTATTTTTCCGAAGCCCCTCTCTCCGCTACCCATCGGCAGACACACCCCTTCCTCCAGAGGGTCGCCCAATTCGCTGAAAAAGAGGTTCTCCACCTTGAAGTCCCCCTCAAGATTGATATTCGTACGCGAAGCTCCGTCCTCGCAGGACTCGTTCACATCGCGGCTCCAATATTCAGCCCCGAGCCAGGTCGAGAGCAATGCTATTATATGGTCAATGCCGACCGGCGCTGACAATGTCCCGGAATGTCCGTTGAAAAGGAAGCGATAGGTGATGGATACGGTGTTGCCGAAGAACAATGACATCTCAACATTGACATGACACTTGAGCAGCCTCGGCTCGATCTCATCTTCTTCCGGCTCTATCGGCATTTCGAAGTCGAAGCCACGGAGAGAGAAGCGCCTGACATTTTTCTCGTCAGGAGATTTCCCTTCATTGCGCAGGACAAATATCTGTTTTTCAATGCTTCTGCCCATCGGCACAATCGGAATGGCCAATGCATCTGCTTTTTCTTCGTAAACGAACTTGTCTTTATGGAAAACGTAATCTTCGTCACCCGGCAGATGACGGACATAACAGTCCGGGAGCAAGAACTGGAGCTCCTGCTTTATACTGAACGTCTGGATAAAGACCGCGGAGAATCCCGGAATCTCAAGTCCGTGTCCGTCCCGGGAGCAGCAATAGTCGTAAGTCATCGGTTATCAATTAGTTTAAGGGAAATTTACTGGGTACGGCCTACGTAGGCGTCAGAGGAATTGTCGATTTCCCTGCTGAAGAAGCTCTCGGCTGCCTTTCCCATCGCTTCATTCCAGAAACGCGGACCGTAGGATTCCTGAACCACCCAGAGCCTGAGCTGTTTTTTATGCCAGTTCACGATACAATCTGTTCCCCAGGCACCGCCGTGACCGAACCACGCATCATCATTGTCCTCTTTAGGTGCTGACAGTCCAAGCGAATAGCCGCCCATATTTTCAGGACGGGTGCTGACCGCAAGAATGGACTTTACGGTTTCCTCCTTGAGAATACGGACCCCATTGTCTCCCACGCCTAGATTCATGAGCATCTTATAGAACTTGAGCTGGTCATTGGCAGTAGTCCACAGGCCAGCACCGGCAGACGCGAAAACATGCGAGTCATTGTACGGACGCTGCTCCCACTGATTCTCCTCAAGCCATTCGGCCGGTTCGCCGTCCTTGCCGGTGAACAGTTCTATCTTGCTGTCCAACTGCTTGTCTGTAGGCCAGAACCAGGTGTCCTTCATGCCAAGAGGGTCGAGGACAGTCTCTTTCAGATAGTTCTCCCATTTCATTCCTGTCACGGTTTCCACGATTGCGGCACCTATGTCAATGCCGGTGTTCGAATACAGTTCCCTCGTTCCCGGCTCGAACATGATAGGCGACTCTGCGGCAATGGATGCCACCTGACGTATAGGCGCTCCTCCTGACCAGCCGCCTCCGCGGACATCTTTGCGCTTGGCACTGCATTCGAATGGGAATCCGCCCGTATGGTTAAGGCACATCCTGACAGTCAGCACATTTTTCGCCTTGTGCAATGTCATTGTGCTGTCTGTCTTTTCATCAAGCACCCAGAGCGTACTGAATTCCGGAAGATATTTGGAAACGGGATCGTCCAGAGAAATCTTACCCTCCTCAACGAGCTTCGCAATGGTCACCCCGCAAAACCCCTTGGTCTGGGAGCACTGCATGAACACGTCATCCATAGTGATAGGGCGCTTCGTTCTCGGGTCCGCATAACCGATGCAGCATGTCTCCTGTACACCATTATTATATAATACACTTATAGCACCCGGAAGCTGGCCGCTGTCCACAAACGGCTGGAGCGCTTCCTGCGCAAATGTCGTCCCTGATTCACGTACATTGACCTGGTCATGATTACATGCCGCGAAAACAAATACTGCGGCAACTGTCAGAATGCGATAAATTCTATTCATCTTTTCAATAAAGTTTAGTGCTATCGTGTAACAATAATGCTTAAGCGTTATCTCTAACCAAACTACAAATTTAACAATCCTCAGGAATCTTAAAAATATTTACACACATATACATAACAAAAAAAATCCCACTCCGAAAATACGGAGCGGGACCTGCAAGTAGCCGAAACTACATTTATTTCAATGCGGGATTACATCAATCCGCCATCCTGCATAGCCGGAGCTGCCGGAGCCGGTTCAGGAATGTCTGCGATACCGCACTCGGTGGTAAGGAACATACCTGCAACAGAAGCAGCGTTCTCAAGAGCGACACGGCTTACCTTGGTAGGGTCGATGACACCGGCCTCGAACATGCTCACATATTCATCAGTACGGGCATTGTAACCGAAATCGCCTTTGCCTTCACGGATCTTCTGGATAATCACGCTACCGTCAACACCTGCATTGGCAGCAATCTGACGAAGCGGCTCTTCGATGGCACGGGCAACGATATGAATACCGGTAGTCTCGTCATCGTTTGCGCCCTTGAGGTTCTTGAGAGCCTCAGCAGCACGGATGTAAGCTACACCGCCGCCTGGAAGATAACCTTCCTCGACTGCTGCACGGGTTGCGTTCAATGCATCCTCGACACGGTCTTTCTTCTCTTTCATCTCTACCTCAGTGGTAGCACCCACATAGAGGACGGCAACACCACCGGCGAGTTTGCCGAGACGCTCCTTAAGTTTCTCCTTGTCATACTCAGAAGTAGAAGTAGCTATCTGCTTTCTGATAAGTTCTACACGCTCTGCGATATCTTCCTTGTTGCCAGCACCGCCTACGATAGTGGTATTCTCCTTGGTGACGGTGACTTTCTCTGCCTTACCGAGCATCTCAGGAGTGGTATTCTCGAGAGTGAAGCCTCTTTCCTCTGAAACGAGAGTGGCACCTGTAAGGGTAGCGATATCCTGAAGCATCTCCTTACGACGGTCGCCGAATCCAGGAGCCTTGACAGCAGCAACTTTGATAGTGCCACGGAGCCTGTTCACTACCAATGTAGTAAGAGCTTCGCCATCAACATCTTCTGCAATGATAAGAAGTGACTTGCCATCCCTTGCGATAGGTTCGAGGATAGGAAGCAGATCCTTCATTGAAGAAATCTTCTTGTCAGTGATAAGGATGTAAGGGCTGTCGAGTTCTGCCGCCATCTTATCTGAATTGGTCGTGAAATATGGTGAAACATAACCTCTGTCGAACTGCATACCTTCTACGACCTTGACCTCGGTCTCAGTACCCTTTGCTTCCTCAACAGTGATGACGCCGTCTTTCTTTACCTTGGACATGGCATCAGCAATCAGTTTGCCGATGGTAGCATCATTGTTGGCAGAAACAGTACCTACCTGCTCTACCTTGGAGTAGTCGTCACCGACCTCCTGGCTGTGGGCCTTAAGTTCAGCAACTACGGTCGCAACTGCCTTGTCGATACCTTTCTTGAGGTCCAGCGGGCTTGCACCTGCGGTCACATTCTTCAAACCGACATTGATGATGGCCTGTGCGAGGACAGTAGCGGTAGTCGTACCGTCACCGGCCTGCTCATTGGTCTTGGAAGCGACTTCCTTGACCATCTGCGCACCCATGTTGGCGAATCTGTCCTTCAGTTCCACTTCCTTTGCGACAGTAACACCGTCCTTGGTAATCTGTGGTGCACCGAACTTCTTATCAATGACTACGTTACGTCCTTTAGGACCAAGTGTAACCTTTACTGCATCTGCAAGAGCGTCAACGCCCTGTTTCATCTTCGCGCGTACCTCAACGTCGAATTTAATATCTTTAGCCATAATGTAATTCTCCTATATTATAATATTGCCATAATGTCTGACTGACGTACAATCAGATATTTCTTGTCTTCAACAGTCACTTCCGTACCTGCATATTTTCCGTAAAGAACTTCATCACCCACTTTGACTTCCATAGGCTCGTCTTTCTTTCCGGGTCCGCAAGCTACAACTTTACCCTGCTGAGGTTTCTCTTTAGCTGTATCAGGAATATAAAGTCCTGCAGCTGTCTTGGTCTCGGCCTCTTTAGGCTCAAGTACCACTCTGTCTGCTAATGGTCTGATCATAATTCTATATTTTTAATGTTTTTGTCAATCTTGTTCCGCTCGGGAACCGGACATCTGTAATTCAACTGACGTGCCATAACCGGAATCGTGACATTTTGGCATATAAACTGACAAACTACCCGAAACAGGTAGTGCAGATTCCAAAATAAATCCATACCTTTACGTATTGGACAATAATTACTTAAACACTTTTGCGTATGCACGGTAACCACATTTTGCGAAAAATCTTCGCTACGATAATACCAGCATTGACAATTATAGGATGCGGCACTCAGCAGAGCGCTCCGGACAGCGGATTCGCGCAGTATATTGAAGCCTATACGGGCGGCATTGTCAATGGGGGCAGCAACATTGTCATAGAACTTGTCTCTCCGGCAGAAGGGCTGGGCGGGACAGAAAGCGAGCTGAACAGCAGCGCAAAAGACCTTTTCAAGTTCTCTCCGTCGATTAAGGGTACAGCCAAATGGAGAGGTGCGCAGAGGGTGGAATTCATTCCGGAAGACGGGGAACTGAAACCGGGTAAAAGATATGACTGTACATTCTATCTTTCCAAGGTAGCCTCCACCGACAGCGAGCACAAGAATTTCAAGTTCAGTTTCACGACTGCCCCGAAGCAGGCCTCTCTGCAGAAAACCGCGATGAGCATCAAGGCGGAAGACAAAGGCAATGCAATCGTGACGGGAACATTGACCCTGAGCGAAGACGTGGAGGTCAGCGAGCCTGCATCGCTGCTGGAATTCGGATGGAATGAGGACGGGGCGGCTTTCGAGGTCAATGCTGCAGATGCCCGCAGGTTCACCTTCACCGCATCAGGACTGAAGCGCGGAAGTGAGGACAAGACATTGACAGTCAGGTTCAAACCTGGCAGGACAGGGTTTGCCGAATGTAGTGAACTGAAAGTCTGCATACCTTCGGCCGACTCGTTCAGAGTACTCGACACCGAACAGTCAGACGGTGAGGACAAATATATATATGTAACATTCTCCCAGCCGCTCAGCCAGGGCCAGGACCTGAGGGGACTTGTATCATTGGCCAGCTACGGAAACAGCAGCGGACTCCGCAGCACGATGAGCATGGCCGACAACCGTATCAAGATCTACTATGAGTCCGACGACGAGGCCCAGATGCAGTTGGAAATAGACAAGGGTGTGCGGGATATTGACGGCAACAGGCTCGGAGAAAACTGGATGAAGACATTGGCGACATCCACCCCTGCTCCGCATGCAGGATTTCTCTCTAACGGCAACATCCTGCCGGACACCAGGAATCTGGTCATACCTTTCCATGCCCAGAATCTCAGGGCAGTGGATATCAGTATCCTGGAAATCTATCCGAAGAATATCCCTATGTTCCTGCAGGACAACGATTTAAGCGGTGACAACAGTCTGCGCAGAGCGGGACGACTGGTATATAAGAACACGCTTATGCTGGACTCCGACCCGTCCAAGGACCTTACCAGGAACAACGTCTTTACGGTGGACCTGTCAGGGCTTTTCAACAAGGAGCCGGGTGCGATATACAGGATGAAGATATCCTTCAGACAGGAATACTACCTCTACAGCAATGCTGCAGGAAGCCTCGGCGGAGACAATCTGATAAGTCTTTCTTCCGGGCAGATGAGTGAGGAAGACGAGGCCGTCTGGGATGAGCCTTATCCGTATTATTATGATGGAAATTACGACTGGAGCAGATACAACTGGAGAGACCGCAACAATCCGCGTACACCTTCATACTATATGAATTACAGTTTCCCTTCACGGAATTTCCAGGTCTCAAATCTGGGTGTCATCACCAAATACGCGCCTGACAGCAAGACAGCCGGACAGGTTTGGGTGGCAGTCAGCGACCTGATCTCCGCAGAGCCGGTTTCAGGAGCCGAAATCAAGATTCTGAACTACCAGCTTCAGGAAATCGGAAGCGGAAAGAGCGGTTCCAACGGTGCTGAAATGGTGAAACTCACCGGCAGGCCATTCCTCGCAGTCGTGTCCAAAGGCAATTCCACGACTTATCTGAAAGTTACCGAGGGCAATGAAAAGTCCCTCAGCAGATTCGATACCGGAGGGGAAATCCTGCAGAAAGGAATGAAGGGCTTCATCTACGGCGAACGTGGAGTCTGGCGTCCGGGAGACACGCTCCACCTGACGATGATTCTGCACAGTGATGAAAAAGTCCCTGACACGCATCCTGCGATAATGGACATCTATACGCCTCAGGGCCAGTTCTTTACCAGAAAAGTTTGCAGAAAAGCGGAAAACGGGTTCTATACATTTACGGTACCGACAGTCGCGGACAGCCCTACAGGCCTGTGGAACGCTTACGTGAAGATAGGCGGCGCCACGTTCCACAAGTCGCTCAGGATCGAGGCCATCAAGCCCAACAGACTCAAGGTCAATGTCGATCTGGGTACCGAGATGCTGAAGAGCGGTTCTTCTGTCAATGTCAAGGTAGCGTCCAACTGGCTTACCGGACCGGCAGCAGCTTCGCTTCCGGCAAAAGTGTCAATGACATTGAAACCGGGACAGAGTTCATTCAAAGGACTGGAAGGGTACAGATTCATTGACCCGGCAAGCAGTTTCGAATCCTACAGCAAGGATCTTCTCGATGTGCGCCTGAACCAGGATGGCAAGGCACAGTCCTCTGTAACGCTCCCACGTGTGCAGAACGCACCTGGAATGCTGGCAGCCAATATCTTATGCAGCGTGATGGAAGACGGAGGAGATGAGAGTTACACGACATTGACGATGCCTTATTCTCCTTATTCCGCATATGTCGGAGCGAAACTTCCTTCCGACGGCGATTATCTGGAGACCGGCAAGACACACAATATTCCGGTGGCGGTGGTGGACTGCAACGGCAGACGCGTGAGCGGACACACCATCGAATGGAGAATCTTCAAACTGAAATGGAGCTGGTGGTGGGAAAGCCGCAGAGACCCGCTTGATTCCTATATCAATGCTTCGGCAGCGTCTGCTTTCAGTTCCGGCCGCACCACTTCAGGAAGCGGGGACATCAATATCCCGTTCTCCGCAAATGATGACCAGTGGGGAAGGTATCTCATCTATATCAAGGACATTGACAGCGGCCATGCGTCCGGTGGCATCGTATTCGCCGACTGGCCTGCCTACAGGGGACGTTCAGACAGGAAGGACCCGGATGCTCCGGCAATGCTGAGCTTCTCGACTGACAAAAACTCTTACAGCGTGGGAGAGACGGCTACCGTATATATCCCTGCCGCTAAAGACGGAAGAGCATTGGTTTCCATCGAAAACGGAAGCAGAGTTCTCAAGAGCGAATGGGTAAGCACCTCAGGCTCAGGCGATACCGCCTACAAACTGAAGATTACGGAAGACCTGTCGCCGAACTTCTACATACACATAACATTGGTCCAGCCTTACTGGAACACGTCCAACGACTTGCCTATAAGGATGTACGGCGTGAGGCCGATAATGGTGGAAAACCAGAACTCGCACCTTCATCCTGTAATCACGATGCCTGACAAGATCCATCCTGAGGAGCAATTCACCGTCAAGGTAAGCGAAAGGGACAAGAAGTCAATGACTTACACGCTCGCCATCGTGGATGAAGGCCTGCTGGACCTGACGGCATTCCGCACACCTGACCCGTGGAACACGATGTACAAGAGGGAGGCTCTCGGCATCAGGACATGGGATATGTACGATGACGTTTTCGGCTCATGTGGCGGCGCATTGTCAGCAATGTTCAGCATCGGCGGCGACGAGGAACTCACCAAGGGGGCGAAGAAGGAAAACAGGTTCAACCCGATCGTCAAGTTCCTCGGTCCATTCACAGTAAATTCGGGCTCCCGCACACATAAGATCACACTTCCGATGTACGTGGGAAGCGTCAGGGTAATGGTTGTGGCAGGACAGGACAGGGCTTATGGCAATGCAGAGAAAACAGTTCCTGTGACATCTCCTGTGATGATACTTCCGACATTGCCGCGCTCTGCGGGTGCAGGAGAGGAAATAACGCTTCCTGTCAATGTCTTCGTAATGGAAGACGGCATAAGCAATGTCAATGTTTCCGTACGCTGCGAGGGTCCTGTGGCCATCAACGGTTCCGCTTCACAGACGCTTTCATTCGGAAAGAAAGGCGAGCAGATGACCAGATTCAGCCTGAACACTTCCGGAGAAGGCTTCGCGAAAGTCACAATCTCGGCTGACGGAAACGGCCACAAGATGACTGAAACCATAAATCTGGAAGTCGTGAACCGTTCTCCTGAAATAGTATTGGTTCAGGATGCACTCATCGGAAAGGGCGAAACCAAGTCATTCAGTTTCAAGCCGTTTGCTGCTGACGACAGATGCGGTTTACGTGTTGAAGCAAGCGGCTATCCTTCGATTGACTGGAATGCATTGTTCAGCTTCATCGGCAATTATCAGCACAGCTGTTCCGAGCAGTTGGCAGCAAGAGGTCTCAGCCTCCTTTACGCGATGCCGATGCTTTCCAAGACAAATGCGGAGAAGGCAGGGGCAATGATACCTGGTATCCTGACCGAACTTTATGGCAGACAGCTGCCTGACGGCGGGTTCACATACTGGCCTGGCGGAACAGTCTCTGACGAATGGGTGACATCCATGGCAGGAGAGTTCATGTCCAAAGCCAAAGCTGACGGATACGATGTAAACAGCGGTGTGCTTTCATCGTGGCACAAATTCCAGAAACGCTGCATCCAGAACTACCGTACCGCCAAAGTATATAGAATGAGTGACCTTACCCAGGCATACAGACTCTATACCGTCGCTGTTGCAGGCAAGTCTGACGAGGCAGCCATGAACAGGATGAAAGAAGGCGGAGACCTCAGCTGGCAGGCTTCCATGATGCTCGCGTCCACCTATGCGGTATGCGGCAAGAAGAACATCTGCAACAACATACTCGAAGGCCTCTCCGAAGCCCCTGAGGAATGGGTTGCAGACACGCCGGTATTCAGTTCTCCGCTCAGGGACAAGGCGATAGCACTGGAAGCGCTCGTTCGCAGCGGCAACACGTCAGAGGCCATCGTCTATGCCCAGAGTCAATGTCGTGGCGAGTATTCGGAAGGATTGCAGCCATGGTCAATGACCACTCAGGAATCCGTATTCATAGCCAGAGCAATGAGCCTTCTGGCAAAAGATGCCGGCGGCAGCAATGTCGATATCGAGGTCAATGACGGTGCTCTCACCAACAGGCTTACCGCCAAACCGTCCTACAACGGCAGGGTAAGCGCATCAGCAGATCCTGCTTCCGGAAACATCACTGTAAAGAACTTCTCGGACGGACCTGCCTACGTAAGGGTAAACACTGTTTCAAGAGCACTTCCTGGCGAGGCCGTGGCAGCCAGCTCTTCAGGCATCAGCCTGAATGTCAGGCATATAGGTCCTGACGGAAATACACTTAATCCGGCATCTGTCAGACAGGGAACCGAATTCACGGCAGTAATCAGAGTATCCAACCCGTCCGCTTCGGCAGATTTGAGACATATCGCTCTGACGGAAATGATTCCTTCAGGCTGGGAAACAATAAATGAGCGCATGACCGGACAGGATGTTCCGTCCGACGGAAAATACGATTATCTGGACATCCGGGACAATGCCAACATATTCTATTTCAGCCTGCCGAGGAACTCATACAAAGAATTCAGGGTCAGACTCCGCGCCGCATATGAGGGCACATTCGTCCTGCCTGCAGTAGCGTGCGAGGATATGTACAACGCCAATGTATTTGCGAGAAGCGCATCGGGTTCCGCACAGGTAATCAGATAGGATGGACTTCGGGAAACTTAAAAGATACGTCCCCAAAACCAGGAGGGGACGTATTGCCTTTGTGGTGGCAGCAGTTTTGGCCGTGGGCTATTACTTCTGTCTGCCGCGTGATTTGTTTCCCGACACCAAGTGGTCCACCGTGGTCGTGGACAGAACCGGCGAGCTATTGGGGGCCAGGATAGCGGATGACGGACAATGGCGGTTTCCAGTCTCCGGTGAGCGGGAGGACGAGATAAGCGCGGGGAAGGAAAAATACAGGACAGCGCTCATAGAATTTGAGGACAGATGGTTCAGATGGCATTGGGGCGTAAACCCCGTATCCATTTGCAAGGCATTGTATATCAACACCAAATCTGGACATATCGTAAGCGGAGGCAGTACTATTTCCATGCAGGTGATAAGGCTTTCGCGCCGCAAGGAAAGGACTTTGTGGCAAAAAATCACGGAAGCTGTGCTGGCCACAAGGCTCGAATTCAGATATTCCAAAGACAGGATACTTCAGTTGTATGAATCCCATGCCCCGTTCGGAGGTAATGTCGTGGGACTTGAGGCTGCTGCATGGAGATATTTCGGAAGGCCGTCCTCGGAACTTTCGTGGGGCGAGGCTGCCACATTGGCGGTGCTCCCGAATTCTCCTTCCAGCATAAGGCCCGGAAGAAATAGGGACAGGCTGGTCCAGAAGCGCAACCGCCTGCTCAAAAGACTGAATGACAGAGGCTTTATAACTGAAATGGAGTACCTTTCCGCTATTGGGGAACCCCTGCCTGACGAGCCGGAGCCGTTGCCGTCCTATGCTCATCATTATGTGGATGACATTGCCGGAAAAGGCTCACCGGAACGTGGACATTATGTGAAGACCGGCATTGACCTGAATCTTCAGCGAAGAGTGGAAGAATGCATTGACAGGAAAAGCGACGACCTGGCGGCGGAGGGGATTTCCGACCTTGCGGCAGTGGTGGTGGATGTGGCTTCGGGCGAGGTTATCGCGTATTGCGGAAATTCTTCGCCTTACAGGAAAAGGGCCGGTGTCAATGTGAATATCGCACGGTCGCCACGCAGTTCCGGAAGCATCCTGAAGCCGTTCCTGTACTGTGACGCACTGGATGACGGCACGATTCTCCCCTATTCCCTGCTCGCGGATACTCCTGTGAACATCAATGGTTTCACGCCTCAGAACTACAACCTTACCTATGACGGGGCTGTGCCGGCTTCCCAGGCGCTCAGTCGCTCGCTCAATGTCCCGACCGTCCATCTGCTCAAGGCATTCGGGACCGGGAAATTCCTGGAAAACCTCAAAGCGCGGGGTCTTACATCATTTGACCGCTCCGCTTCCGATTACGGACTGTCGCTGATTCTTGGCGGCGGCGAATGCAGGTTGGATGAGGTTACGGCTGCCTATGCTGACATGGCAAGGGCGTATATGACAGGTGAGGCCAAAGACATTGTACCCATATTCTATACATTGGATGCCCTGAAGGAGGTGAACAGGCCGGATGAAATCGACTGGCACATAATACGTTCCGTAAAGAAAGTCGCCTGGAAGACCGGAACGAGCTACGGTTACAGGGACGCGTGGGCTGTAGGTGTCACGCCGTCCTACGCTGTAGGTATATGGGCTGGCAATGCTTCCGGGAACGGGGCGCCGGCGCTGATCGGGGCGCGGACTGCCGGCCCGGTGATGTTCGAGATATTCAATATGCTGCCGGCATCGTCTCCTGACTGGTTCCCTTCCCCTGAAATGAATCCGGCATGGAAACATCAGGTTCATCATGCGGATGTATGCGCTCTTTCAGGATTTCTTGCCGGACCTGACTGCATTGACAAGACAAGTATCATGATTCCTGATGCAGGTGAGCGGAGCGCTGTCTGCCCTTATCATTTTCAGGAAAACGGGCACAATGTGTTCCGCCTGACGCCTGCGATGGAGTGGTTCTACCGCCAGAGGCATCCTGAATACGACTCGGCTTCAGGAACTTCCGTCTCTTCGGAAACCCCGATAATGGAATTCATCTATCCCGAGAACGGGAGCAGGATCACCCTTGCGCGCCAGAATGACGGCACTCTCGGAGACCTGGTCCTGAATCTTGCGCACCATGTCAAGAACGCCACGGTTTACTGGCACCTGGACCAGAAATATATAGGAGAGACGCGCTTCATACATCAGATGACAGTACGTCCCTCCTCAGGAAAGCACAGTATCACTGCTGTGGACGATTCAGGCAACAGCCTCTCCATCATCATCGACATCACTGACACCGGGCATTGATTATCAGGAGTTGTGCGAATGTACTACAAACTTACGCAGAACGAAAGAGGAATGCGCCCAAGTCCGGTTTTTTTGGTTATTTTTGTGGGACGGGCGACAAGCAGACGCCCTCGGTAAAAGACAATGATAAGAAAAACTGCAAATAAGGACTTGACAAGCCACAATACCTTCGGAATGAAGGTTAAATGTGACAAATTCATCGAATACGATTCCGTTGCCGACCTGATTGACATAGAATTCAGTACGCTTCCTTCACCGGTAAAACACATAGGCGGCGGGAGCAATCTGCTTTTCACGGGCGATTTTCACGGGACCGTTCTACATTCTGCGATAAAATTCATCTATGAACTGCCTTCAGACGATGCCCTGTACCAGTCAGATGACGAAGTACTTGTATCAGTCGGAGCAGGCATACTGTTCGACGATTTCTGCAGATGGGCTGCTGAACGCGGACTGTGGGGCGCTGAGAATCTGTCATTGATTCCGGGAGAAACCGGAGCGGCAGCTGTACAGAATATCGGAGCATACGGAGCGGAAATCTCTGACATTATCCGTCAGGTGTACTGCTACGACACCGTAGAGGAGGAATTCGTCCATTTCGGAGTTGAAGAATGCGGCTACGGATACAGGACGTCAGCATTCAAGTCCGGAAAGATGAAAGGCAGATATATCGTGACCAATGTGGTACTCGCATTGACCCGGACAAAAAATCCGAAACTGGATTACGGGCACATACGGACAGCATTGAGCGGAATCACCGGCATTCCGGCCGAGTCTCTGGAAAGTTCCGATGCGCTGACTCCACAGGTGGTACGGGATGCAGTGATCTCCATCAGAAGGAGCAAACTTCCTGATGTAGAGCAAATTGGAAGCGCCGGCAGTTTTTTCAAGAATCCTGTCGTGGAGGAGGAAGTGTTCCGGAAAATCCAGGAGGCCCATGCAGATGTTCCTCATTATGTTACTGATGGCGGGGTCAAGATTCCGGCTGCATGGCTGATCGAGCAATGCGGATGGAAGGGCCGCACTCAGGGCAATGCCGGGGTCTATGAAAAGCAGCCGCTGGTGATTGTCAATGCCACAGGAAGCGCAAGTCCGGGCGAAATCATTGACCTGAAAAACGACATTACAGCTTCTGTAAAGGAGAGGTTCGGCATCACACTGGAGCCGGAAGTTGAAATAATCTGAACTGAGAAATGGAAAACAATACATTCATAGTAGAAGGCGGATATGAACTGAGCGGAGAAATCACTCCCCAGGGTGCCAAGAACGAGGCATTGGAGGTTATCTGCGCTACTCTTCTTACTTCTGATGAGGTAACCATAAGCAATATCCCGGAAATACTCGACGTGAAGAACCTGATTGACCTGCTGAAGGCAATGGGGGTAAAGGCAACGAGGGCAGAGAAGGGATGCTGGAGTTTCAAGGCGGACAACATTGACACTGAATATATTGAGAGTGAAGACTTTATAAAAAGATGCGCTTCGCTCAGAGGGTCGGTGATGGTGGTCGGTCCGCTGCTGGCGCGTTTCGGGCGTTCGTGGTTTCCGAAGCCGGGAGGAGACAGGATAGGACGCAGGCGTGTGGACACTCATATACAGGGTATGCTGAACCTAGGAGCCAGGCAGAAATATGACGAGAAACGGAAGGCATTTTACCTTACAGCCCCTGAATCAGGAAGGTTAAGCGGCAGTTATATGCTTCTGGATGAGGCTTCCGTGACCGGCACCGCCAATATCCTGATGGCGGCATGTCTGGCTGAAGGCAAGACCATAATCTACAATGCAGCCTGCGAACCGTATATCCAGCAGCTCAGCAAAATGCTGGTCGCGATGGGTGCTGAAATCGAAGGCATCGGCTCCAATCTCCTGACTGTCAATGGAAAGGAATCGCTTCACGGAGCATCGCACAGGATTCTTCCGGATATGATCGAGGTGGGCAGCTTCATAGGCATGGCCGCATTGACCAGGAGTTCGATTACCATCAAGGACGTTTCTTGGAAGAACCTGGGCATTATCCCGGAGAGTTTCCGCAGGCTCGGGGTACATCTTGAGCAGCGCGGTGACGACATTTTCATTCCATCGCAGGAGAGTTACGAAATCGATTCGTTTATGGACGGGTCGATCATGACGATAGCAGATGCTCCTTGGCCTGGGCTCACGCCGGACCTGCTGAGCGTGATGCTGGTGGTCGCCACACAGTGCAAAGGCA
>OLFV01001764.1_pt1 | contig 19023 bp, 15 predicted proteins | sample 1605551 | NCBI WGS metagenome assembly OLFV01 (sample SAMEA3888922, study PRJEB22519) | human gut metagenome | biome: human gut; feature: human-associated habitat; material: faeces | place: Denmark | collected 2011
TTGTCTGGGTGGTGTTGTCGAGCGGGACGCTTGACCTCCTACCTCTTGCTCCGACTGCTGCCTGAACGCCAAGATTCTGCTTTGACGACAGTCATAAATCAAGACACACCACTCATATTTGCAAAAAAATATTGCATGAGTGGCAAAAATACACTTTTTTCTCGCCAAATATCTGTAACTTTGCACCCATAAATCTTTAATAAAGACATCAGATTCTTATGGGAGGCATTTTCGGAACTATTTCCAAAAAGAGTTGTGTGGCAGACCTTTTCTACGGCACAGACTACAACTCGCACTTAGGAACACGCCGCGGAGGCATGGCAACGTACAGTAAAGAAAGCGGATTCGTACGGTCGATACACAACCTCGAAAGTTCGTATTTCCGCACAAAATTCGAACCGACACTCGACAGATTCAAGGGAGCGACAGCAGGAATAGGAGTCATCAGCGACACCGACGCACAACCGCTCATCATCAATTCACACTTGGGACGCTTCGCCATCTGCACCGTCGCCAAGATAGCCAATATGGAAGAACTTACCAAAGAACTTCTATCCAAAAACATGCACTTTGCCGAATTGTCGCAAAGTTCCACCAATCAGACAGAACTCGTAGCACTCCTCATCATACAGGCAAACTCGTTCAAGGAAGGCATCGAGAACGTATTCCACCACATCAAAGGCTCATGCTCGATGCTCATACTCACCGAAAACGAACTGATATGCGCACGCGACTCATGGGGACGCACACCTATCATAATAGGAAAGAAGGACGGTGCCTACGCAGCGTCAAGCGAATCGACATCGTTCCCCAACCTCGATTTCGAGGAATGCTACAATGTCGGGCCGGGAGAAATAATATCACTCACCGCCGACAGCATGAAGCAACTGCGCCCGGCAAACCGCAAAATGCAGGTGTGCTCGTTCCTTTGGGTGTATTACGGCTTCCCCACATCGTCATACGAAGGCAAAAACGTGGAGGAAGCACGCTTCACCAACGGTTTCAACCTCGCCAAAACCGACGATGTGGAAGTGGACTGCTGCTCAGGAATACCCGACTCCGGCACAGGCATGGCAATGGGCTACGCTGCCGGAAAAGGCGTACCCTACCAGCGCTGCATAGCCAAATACACACCCACATGGCCACGCTCGTTCACCCCTGCCAACCAACAGATGCGCTCACTCGTGGCAAAAATGAAACTCATCCCCAACAAGGCAATGCTCAAAGGCAAGCGCATCCTCTTCTGCGACGACTCCATCGTGCGCGGAACACAGCTCCGCGACAACGTGAAAGGACTCTTCGATGCCGGACTGAAAGAGTTCCACATGCGCATAGCATGCCCGCCGTTGGTATATGGATGCCCATTCATCAACTTCACATCGGCAAAGAGCGACATGGAACTCATCACACGCCGCATCATCGAGAAGTTTGAAGGCGACGCCAACAAGGACCTCGACAAATACGCCACCACCGACTCACCGCAATACAAACGCATGGTGGACGAGATACGACGCGAGCTCGGTCTCACATCGCTGAAGTTCAACACCATCGAGCAACTCATCGAAGCCATCGGACTTCCAAAGTGCCAAGTGTGCACCCACTGCTTCGACGGGTCAAGCAAATACACGCTCGAAGAGAACGCCGACGATTGACACCGTACCGCCGGCAACACCCCGTCAGCGGCCGACAACGACAAGAAACATTACGGAAACATACAGAAAGGGAGTCGATGGAAAGCATTACGCTGCCATCAACTCCCTTTCCTGCTTCCACCGGCTCACCTCCACCGGCTCCGCACACGGGGCACACACGCTTTTCAACCCCCATTTACGACACAAATACAAAGGCTTCTATAATTTTCACATCTATTAAGTAACTACATTTCTTTTATATATATATTTTGCCTACTTTTGCATATTCTTATTTCGCAAAACACTGCAAATGTAAGCAAAAGGCACTACAAAGCGGCTTATACCACACAACAAAAGCCACAAAAGCAAGCAAAAATGCCATGCAGACATAGCAAAATGTAAGCAAAGAGAAATTGTTAAGAAAGACAATAAAAATCAAATAATCAAACAAAACTTAAAAGAAAACATGACAACTTTAACTCTTATCATTGTCATTGCCTTCGTCATCGGTTACGCACTGATAGCCACAGAAAGCTTGACAAAAGTGAACAAAGCGGCCATAGCTTTACTTATGTTTGTGGCATGCTGGACTCTTTACATGATTGACCCCACACAGTTCCTGCAGCTCATGCATCCCGACTTCGCCATAGGCGACGGCAGCGGCATTCACGAAAAGGTGACACTCATTATGCAGGAACACCTCGGCGACACCGCCACAACATTGTTCTTCCTCATGGGAGCAATGACAATCGTAGAGATAGTGGATCAGAACGGAGGCTTCAACTGGGTACGCTCCGTGATGAAAACGAAGTCGAAACGCGCACTTCTGTGGCGCATTGCCTTCATGACATTCATCCTCTCTGCCATCCTCGACAACCTCACCACAAGCATTGTGATGATTATGATTCTGCGAAAGCTCGTAGCTTCGCACACCGACCGCATGATATACGCATCGCTCGTGATAATCGCTGCCAACTCAGGCGGAGCCTTCTCTCCCATCGGCGATGTCACCACCATCATGCTTTGGAACAAGGGTCTCATCACAGCAGTGGGCGTAATAAGCGAGATTATCATCCCATCACTCGTGTCGATGATAATCCCTGCATTCGTAATGCAGTACATGCTCAAGGGCGAACTCGATATGCCCGAAGCCACAGGCACACAGAATACAGAACTGGGCGACTTCACTGCCAACCAGCGTAAGGCTGTGTTCGTAATCGGAGTAGGCGGACTTATGTTCGTACCCGTATTCAAAGGCATCACCGGTCTGCCCCCGTTCGTAGGCATTTTGCTCGTGCTTGGCCTGCTGTGGACAACAACAGAAGTGTTCTACCGCCACTTGCACCGCGGCCACGACAATGAAGGAACGCAGAAGCGCGTAACCAAAATACTCTCGCGTGTAGATATGAGCACCATCCTTTTCTTCCTTGGAATTCTCATGGCTGTGTCATGTCTGGCAGAAGTAGGAGTACTCACCGCTCTCGGAGGCGGACTCAACGATGTGTTCAACGGCAACCACTACATGGTGACAGGTATCATCGGTGTGCTGTCGAGCATTGTCGATAACGTGCCGCTCGTGGCAGGATGCATGGGTATGTACCCCGTGGCACCAACCGGAGACATGGCTGTCGATGGCATATTCTGGCAGCTTCTCGCCTACTGTGCAGGCGTGGGCGGTTCCATGCTCATCATTGGAAGCGCAGCCGGCGTGGTGGTAATGGGACTCGAAAAAATCACCTTCGGCTGGTACATGAAGCGCATCACATGGATAGCCTTCATCGGTTACCTCGCCGGAATAGTGTGCTACTGGGCTCTCCGCACATTCGTTTTCTAAACAGAAGAGCTGTCTTCATGACACCGTATAAATAAAAGCGGTGTGCCGAAAGGGATGATTTCCACTACGGCACATCGCTTTTTTTGTTGTTAAAAACGTGGAAAAGCCATTCAAGGCGCACATATTTCCTTGCACGGCACACTTTTATTCTATAACTTTGCAGCATCAGGCCGACGGAAAACAAGCACCGTACAGCCGAAAACCGATAGTAAAGCATAACACAAACCAGCAATACTTATGAAGAAACTCCCGTTCATAATCTTCTGCTTCATCATGCTTTGTGCCGTTTGTTCAGGCATAAACAGTTACCGCAATGCCGAAAAACTGATAGCAAAGGACGCCAGCAACGCCCTGGAACTGGCTCTGAAAAACATGCCAAGCGATGTCGTCACCGCCGACACCATACAATGCTACAGAAGCCATCTCACCATTGCCGAACTGAAAGACACTGCCGGCATATCCATACGGACAGTGCGACGGGAGAACAGACTTGAAACGGAATTTGTGGCAGAAGCCAACTGTGGGTTTATGACGGTATTCCGTCTGTCCGACCAGAAGGCTTCCGGTTCGCTGCTTTTCGTGGGATTATTATGGCTGCTTGGCACATTCTGGTACATGAAAAGGAACCGGCCTGAACTGCTTGCACAAGGTCTTGCCTACGGAGGCATAGTGTTCAACGGCGAGCGGTTCGCCACCATCTCCGGCAGACAGATACACCTCACCCCCATGCAGCACGCTTTGCTCGAAATGTTTATGACCTCGGAGACACACTCTTTATCAAAACACGACATCTGTGACAGGCTTTGGCCGAAGAAGCCCGATGCCAGCGACACGCTCTATACCCTTATCCGACGGATAAAACCAATCATCGAAGCAAACAGCAATCTGAAAATAGAATCGGACAGAGGCAGAAGCTATACGCTGACAACCAGACAGTAAGCCGACTGTCAGACAATTGTCAGGGAAATGTCAGACAGTACTGACGGCATTTCCATGCCATCCGTTTATCTTTGCACCACAATCAAAAAAGGTGCATAATGAAACATTCAATCGCTCTTTCTCTCATCCTCTTCTCCACATTCCACGCCTACGCCCAGGATGTGGACAGAACCGTCGTGCTTGATGAAGTCACCGTAAAGGCTGCCAAAGTGGTGAACAAACCCGACGGCATGATAATCTATCCCACCGAAACGCAGAAGAAGAATTCAAGCAACGGATACGGTCTTCTTGAAAAACTGGCACTGCCGAAGCTCCGCATCGACAACGCCACTCACTCCGTTTCAGCAATCGACAGCAAGGGAACCGTACAACTAAGAATCAACGGAATCATCGCCGACAAGCAGGAAATGGTATCGCTCGACCCGAAGAGCATAACGAGAATCGACTTCATCGACAATCCCGGCGTGCGCTACGGCGACAGTATCGCCTATGTCATCAACATCCTCACACGCAGGACCGACAGCGGCTACACCGTCGGCACCGACCTCACTTCGGCACTCACCACGCTGCAAGCCGACGGCATGGCCTATGGAAAATGGAACAAAGGACGAAGCGAATGGTCGCTGTCCTACGGCTTGAACGGCAGCAGGACGAGCGGCTCAAGAAACATGCAGACAGCCGACTACACCCTGAACGACGGAAGCATACACACCATTGAGCGCAACGATGTGGAGTCGCTGCAACAGGCTTTCGCCCACAACGCAAAGATTTCCTACAACTGGGCAGACTCCACCGCCACCGTTCTGCAGGTGTCCTTGAGCGAATCGTTCAGCAAGACGCCCGGCAATTACAGCATCAAGGAAGTCGCTGACGGTTCACACCGCTACAACGCCACGACAAGAGACGACAGCAAAGGCAGTTCGCCTGTGCTCGACCTCTACTTCTTCCGCCAGTTCACCCCAAGGCAGTCGGTCACCGCCAACGCCGTAGGCACATACATTTCCACCCACACGGGCAGCTTCTACGACGAGGGAACGCCCTATAGATATAATGTGGACGGCAAGTCGGCATCCCTTCTTTCCGAGGTAATCTACGAGAACCGGCTGAAGCCTTTCACCCTCTCCGCAGGCTTGAACTACAGCTACAAGCACACAAAGAACGACTATCACGGCGACGCCTCGGCACTCACCGCCATGAACAACAACGCCCTCTATGCCTTCGGCGAAATAAAAGGCTCGCTCCGGCAACTGCGATACGCACTGGGAACCGGCGCAAGCTACATACACTACATGCAGAACGGGCACAGCTACGACTTCTGGACTCTACGCCCGAAGGTGTCGCTCACCTACGGTTTCAACAACGGCATGCAACTGGGCTACAGCTTTCAGATGTGCGACCGCACCTCCCTCATCGCCATGACCAGCGCTGCAACAATACGCATAAACAGCATGGAATGGATGGTGGGAAACCCCGACTTGAAGCCGTCGCGCGACAGGGAGCACCAGTTGCAGTGGTCGTACAACACCAACCGCTGGCAGACTTTCGTCCAAGGCTACTACAAACGGTGCCTCAAACCCAACATGGCACACTACGAACGGACCGATGACACCCGTGTCATCTACACCCAGACAAACCAGAAAGAGATTGACGCATTGAACGTAATGGCATACGCCGGTTGTTGGATTCTGCCCGAAAAGCTTCAGATTGCCGCCAACGGAGGCCTGTTCAGATGCTTCAATTTCGGCAACGACTATACGCACTGCTACACCTCGTGGTTCTGCACGGGAAGCATTACGGCCTATCTCGGCAACTTCACGCTGCGCGGATATTTCGACAACGGCAGCCGCTTTCTGGAAGGAGAAACCAAGGGGTTCAACGGAGCCTACTCCGCCCTGCAGGCATCCTACAGCTACAAGGACTGGCAAGTGTCGCTGACATGGACCAATCCGTTTGACAACAACTACAAAACATACGAAAACGAGCTGCTTAACCGCAACCTCTACAAGCGCACAGCAGAATATTCCAAAGCCAACGCCAACTGCATAACGCTCAACGTTTCATGGCGGTTGAGCCGTGGAAACAGGCATAAGTCGGCGGAAAGACGAATCAGTCTGCAAGACAACGACAACGGCATAATGAAGCGGCAAAGCACAAAACATTAGAGCAAAAGCGGCTCGGCCGCCGGCACCCCGCACACCGCGATTTGCGAAGACAAATCCACTACGTTTTCAAGGATGCACCCATTCCGTAAAACATAGCTAACGCACTGAAAACAAGCGACTAATATCCACAACCAGCCACAAGTGATTGCACGGCAGGACAAAGGAGACCGGGCACCACAAGACACGGACCTTTACGGCATGACACAGCCATGTCAAAGAAAAATGCGACGATTCCGATGCATTTATTTGGCTGATAAGCAGAAAAAGAGTAGTTTTGCCGACAGAGTGTTGTAACCGAATTGTAATGCGAAAGCAACACCTATGAAGAAAAGAACAAGTAATTTTGCACTTGATAAAACAACGACAAAGCAATGAAACAGAATTACAGAATTCTTGTGGTGGACGACGAGCAGGACCTGCTTGAAATCCTGAAATTCAACCTCGAAACCGAGGGTTACACCGTAGATACCGCCACATCGGCAGAAGAAGCCCTGACAATGGACATCGCAAGCTACGACCTTCTGCTGCTTGACGTAATGATGGGAGGCATGTCGGGATTCGCAATGGCACGCCGTCTGAAGGAGAACGCCGCGACAGGCACCGTCCCCATCATCTTCCTCACGGCCCGCGACACGGAGAACGACACCATAACAGGCTTCAACCTCGGTGCCGACGACTACATATCCAAGCCCTTCTCCATCCGTGAAGTGCTCGTGAGAATACGCGCCGTACTGCGCCGCACACAGACGGAAGAGGACGGCGAGGAGCCGCAGACACTCTGCTATCAGGGCATAATAGTGAACCTCGACAAGAAAACAGTGAACATCGACGGCGAGGAAGTGCCGTTCACAAAGACCGAGTTCGAACTGCTGCGCCTCCTGTTGGAGGAGAAAGGGCGTGTGTTCTCGCGCCAGGAACTCATCGAACGGGTATGGCCAAAGGATGTACTCGTGCTCGACCGCACCGTGGATGTGAACATCACCCGACTCAGAAAGAAAATCGGACGCTTCGCAAAGTGCATCGTAACACGCCTCGGATTCGGCTACTACTTCGACGCATAAGCCGCCGTCAGACACCCGTCACCACAACGGTGACAAGCCATAACCTGCCTTCTATCGACACAATGAAAAAAGAAATGAACTCTCTACGAATGAGCGTGGGCAACAAGCTCTACTTCAGTGTGCTCGCCGTATTCCTGCTGTTTGCCGTGGCATTCATCGTCTTCCAGCAGACACGCGAGAAGCAATACAAGATTGACACGCTCAACATGAAACTCCAGGACTACAACGCCCACCTTGAGGAAAGCCTCCGCGAGGACGGCACCGTGGACGAAGCGTGGCTCAACGCATACGTCGCCAAGCACGATATGCCCAACCTCCGCGTGACCATAATCACACCCGACGGCAAGGTAGTGTACGACAACCGGCTCAAGGAATATTCCGGAATGAACAACCACGCAAGCCGCCCGGAGATAGAACACGCCCTGACCCACGGCACAGGCTCCGTCGTCGACCGCAACAGCGCGACACTTAACAGCGAGTTTTTCTACTCCGCCACCTACTTCAGCCGCGACTCTCTCATCATACGCAGCGCATTGCCATACAACAACACGCTGTCGAAATCGCTCCGTGCCGACCAGCATTACATCTGGTTCGCACTCACATCAATCATCCTGCTCACCATCATCCTCTACCGATTCACAAGGCGCCTGGACGAGAACATCAACCGTCTGCGTACATTCGCAAGCCGCGCCGACCACAACGAATCGCTTGAAACGGAAGAACTCATAAGATTCCCCGACGACGAACTGGGCGAAATCGCCGAGCGCATCATCAAGATCTACAAACGACTGCAGAACACACGCCGCGAACAGGACATACTGAAACGGCAGCTGACACAGAACATCGCACACGAACTGAAGACTCCCGTGGCAAGCATACAGGGCTATCTCGAAACGATACTTGAAAACCCTCACACCGACAACGCCACCAAAGCGCAGTTCCTGCAACGCTGCTATGCACAGAGCCAACGTCTCACCTCGCTCCTGCAGGACATATCAACGCTCAACCGTATGGACGACGCACCGGAAATGGTAGCGTTCGAACCGATAGACATCAACGCCATTGTGAGCAACATAATGAAGGAGACCGCCCTGCAGATGAAGGCGAAGAACATGACATTCCATTCGTCGCTGCCCGACGGAATAAACATAAAAGGCAACCTGAGCCTTGTATATAGCATCTTCCGCAACCTCACCGACAACGCAATTGCATACGCCGGCGAATGCACCACCATCACCCTCACCGCCGAAAGCGATGCCGACTCATGGCATTTCACATTCAGCGACAACGGTACGGGAGTGCCCTCCGAGCACCTGCCACGGCTCTTCGAACGCTTCTACCGTGTGGACAAAGGGCGCAGCCGCAAGATGGGTGGCACGGGATTGGGACTTGCCATCGTCAAGAACGCCGTAATACTGCACGGCGGAAAAATCAGCGTACACAACAATATCGAAGGCGGACTGCGCTTCGAGTTCACTCTGAAGAAGCAGAAAGCATAAGGAAAAGGAGGCCGGGCGAGCCGCAAAAAGTTCACTGGCAATCCGTCAAAACCTCCCAAAGGATTGACATAAGGAGGAAAAAGCGACAGAGGCAAGCATCCGTATTCGGACACTTGCCTCTGTTGTTATATGTTAGTCATGCCGGCAACAGGCATGGGTCGGGAGAAAGAATCCCATCATTACCCATCAGTCTGCCTGCTGAAAGCATGTCACAGACATGCATTTATCAGATTACTTGTTGTCGGAAATGAGGTTTTCGCCAGTCATGTCGGCAGGCTGTTCCAATCCCATGATGTGGAGGATTGAAGGTGCCACGTCGGCAAGGCGTCCGTCCTTCACTGTTGCCGAATTGTTGTCGGTGACATAGATGAAGGGAACAGGGTTCAGCGAGTGTGCGGTGTTGGGAGTGCCGTCCTCGTTGATTGCGTTGTCAGCATTGCCGTGGTCAGCGATGATGATGGTCTCATAGTCGTTGGCCTTGGCTGTCTCCACAACCTCTTTCACACAGTTGTCGATGGCGTGCACAGCCTTGGCAATGGCGTTGTAGATGCCGGTGTGACCCACCATATCGCCGTTTGCGAAGTTCACCACGATGAAGTCGTACTCCTGTGTCTTTATGGCTCCCACGAGCTTGTCCTTCACCTCGTATGCGCTCATCTCAGGCTTGAGGTCGTAAGTGGCCACCTTCGGCGACGGAACAAGGATGCGGTCCTCGCCCTCGTACGGTGTTTCGCGTCCGCCGTTGAAGAAGAATGTCACATGAGCATACTTCTCTGTCTCGGCAGTGTGGAGCTGACGCTTGCCGTTCTTTGAGAGATATTCGCCGAGAGTGTCCTGCACATTCTCTTTCGGGAAGATGATGTTCACGCCTGTGAACGATGCGTCGTAAGGAGTCATACAGAAGTATTGCAGGTCCTTGATGGTGTGCATGCCGTCCTCGGCGTGCTCCTTCTGTGTGAGGACTTCGGTGAGTTCCTTGGCGCGGTCGTTGCGGTAGTTGATGAATATCACCACATCGCCCTCCTCTATTGTTCCGTTCACGGTGGAGTTGTTGATAGGAAGCACGAATTCGTCGGTCACTCCGTCGTCGTAACTTTCCTGCATTGCCTTCACCATATCGTCGCTCTGCTTGCCCTTGCCCTCCACGAGCAGGTCGTAAGCCTCCTTGACGCGGTTCCAACGCTTGTCGCGGTCCATGGCGTAGAAGCGTCCCACGATGCTTGCTATGTGTGCGCCGTTGTCGGAGCAGCACTTCTGCACCTGCTCGATGAAGCCCTTACCCGACTTCGGGTCGGTGTCGCGGCCGTCCATGAAGCAGTGTACAAACACTTTGTCAAGACCGTACTCCTTGCCAATCTCGATGAACTTGAAGAGGTGGTCGAGCGAAGAGTGTACGCCGCCGGTACTTGTCAAGCCCATGAGGTGAAGCTTCTTGCCGGTCTCCTTGGCGTAGCTGTAAGCCTTGACAATCTCCTTATTCCGGAGGATAGAACCGTCAGCGCAGGCGCGGTTGATTTTCACGAGGTCCTGATACACGATGCGTCCTGCACCGATATTGAGGTGACCCACCTCCGAGTTACCCATCTGTCCGTCGGGCAGACCTACATCTTCGCCCGAAGCGAGAAGCTGTGAGTGTGCGCTCACCGCTGTGAGATAATCGAGATAAGGAGTTGGTGTCTTGTAGATTACGTCTCCATTGCCGTGTTGGCCGATTCCCCATCCATCGAGAATCATCAGTAAAGCTTTCTTTGCCATATTGTTATATTACTTAAAACGTGTTTGTTTTCCGACTGCAAAATTACAACTTTCGCGCCGATTGGCAAAATGTATGCAACTGTTTTTCACGCCATTCCGCCTTGTGACGCCAAAACATTGCATACATATAAGGAGGCTGATTTGCATTTATGACATAATTCTGTTTGCCGAATGTCAGTCAAGCACTATAATTCTTGCTGCGGTATTGTCCATTCCTGGCATTGTCCTACCGACGGGAGCATTGATGTAAGTGCCGTCAGCTATAAGGTATCTGTGTCCTTCGTGCATAATGTAATCGCCCTTTACATCACCTTCGGTAAACTCCACTGCCGATGCGAGATGTCCGGGATAATACACGAGGAGACACTTAAGACCAAGCAAATCGCGCACCAAGCGTGTAAGAAGAATGGAACGATCCTCGCAGTCGCAATACGGATAGTAAAAACTTTCCTCTGCAAAAAAGGCGCGGTCCATTCCCCAGACCTTGTCGTCGTACTCATATTCGAGACCCGTCTGTACCATATTGAGCAACCTGTTTACGGCTTCTATCTGCGAAAGTCCATCCAACTGTCTGCGCAACTGAGAATAAACAAGATTGCTTGTCGTGGCATCCATAGGTGTGTTGGCATACATAGCCCACCGGGTCATGATGTCGTCGTCAACGAACGAAGTCGGGTAAGTAGCATAGAAATCCATAAGATTCATGTTCACCGAAGTTTCCATACCGAAACCTCCATAACGTTTCGAGACGATTTTGCGCTTTTCCGACGGTACAGAAGTAAATTTTTGACAGGTGTTTATATAAAGCGACATGGCCTTTTCTTTCGGGAAAGCTACATTACATACAGCAAGACGTGCCGGCAACTGCTCTATACCGTAGTATGTTTCGCCGCTGATGACGTATGACACATGGTCGTAAATGTAGTGCTCTGAGGCATAAAGCATGTAAAGGCAATTGTCGTTTGCAGCAAGACGCATCTTGTAGCCCGACTGCATATAGAGGTACGCCATAAGCAGAGTGGCGGCATTCGTACGCTCACCCTCAATGGTGTAAGCCAGCGAACGCAGCATTTGCAGATATGCCCAGTCACTCAATTGCAGCGAATCACGCAGTGCAAGACAGTCGATAATCATATTGTCGTAGTCGCTGCAGGCAAGCATCTGCAAGGCATCAGCCACCTCATTGTTGCCTACTCCGTCAAGTTTCAGCTTCATATCAGCATCAAATCTCACTCTGCAACATGTTCCGAAGAATGTAAACGCCACATGCTTCTGCACCTTGACCGGCACTTCAACGACCGGTTCTATGGGTTGCGGCTGTGGCTGCGGGGGAGCCGGAGTTACCACCTGCTCTATTATTACGGGTTTCTCTTCTACCGGTTTCTGCTCATCCTCCAACGGCATTACTACCGGAGGAACAGGTTTTTCTTCCGGCACTGGCACAGGAGCGGTGTGCTCGAAATCATGCCACGGATTGCGCACAAAACCAATAAACTCACTCATCGCCTGCTTACGAAAGTCCTCGAATTCGGCTCTTGCCTGCTTACGAAAAGCGTCGAGACCGCGCCTTGCCTTGCCGCCGGAAAGCGTTTGAGCATGTCCCCAAGCCATGCTAAGAGCCATGCCCAATACTAGTATAATGTAGCGTTTGTGTTTCATAACTTCTCATCGAATACGACATCAACCACCTCGCTGAGTTTGTCGCCCTCTTTTTCGAGTTCCCTCTGCATATTACGCTTTATGCGTGCCATGAGTTCTTTCTTATCAAAAGCGATGCGTAACTGCACCTCAAAATTGTTATTAGGCAACCGTCGGTAAATGGAGAGTACAGGAATGGCGTTTGTCAAAGTCTGATCGACAATCATTCTCGACCTCTCATTGAATTTGTCGATTGTCGTTGCCGACAGTGCATCGGTCTGACTGTTGTCAAGTTTCTGCTGCATTGCCGACACAAGTTCCGTTTTCAGCATTGCCGCAAGCTCCGTCTGTGCCGCAGCCCGTGCTGCCGCATATCCGGCATTATAAGTTCCTGCCGTTTGCTGTGCCGTTTGCATGATGTATCGTTTTGTGATGTTCCCGTCTTCGTCGGTTATCAGTTCTGCGCTGTAAAGCTGACTTTTAGTCACCTGTTGCGCTATATCAACATCTCCTGCCGGTGTAGTCCATCCTTCAGCCTTGAGTTCCTTGGCCTGTTTTTTTGCCTGTTTGGTGGGCTTGGCATTGAGCATCTTCATGTTTATGGCATTGAGTTCCTGCTGCTGTTGTGCCAGTTCAATTGCTGTCTGTGCCGTTGCTGTGGCTGCAATCATAAAAGCTGCCACGAAAAAAAGAATCTTTTTCATAATCCTAATGTTTTTTATTGTTACTGTTTTTATTGTTTGCCTGTTTAAGCAAAAGGTGTGAAAGAAGTAACCCTTTAACGATGAAAAAAAACGAAAAACTTTAATTTAGCTCATTCAACAATGCCTTAGCCTCAGCACTATGATGGCAATATTCATTGGTTTTCAAATATTTGTGTAGTTGCACCTTGGCCTCTTTAATGTCGTTAAGTTTCACAAGCAGATAAATATAAGTCCACCGTAGTTCGCTGTTTGTGTTTCTTTCCAGCCGTCCCTCGTATGCCAGTTCCTCGTCATCAAGTTCCTCTCCCAATCCGTCAAACTCTTCAAGTGCCACATCAGAGAGGTGCAAAGTCTTCTTCACAACGGTCAGAGCAAGGGTGTAGTCGTGCCGTTTCATGAGTTCTGTTATTTCTGCGATGTCGCCATCAGCACTGCGATACTCACTGAACACAGGTTCACTGATTCCCGCTCTGTCAAGAGGCGACATCTGCATACGCCACAACGGCACTACCACGAGTGTCAGAAACACCACCGCTGCTACTGCTGAGACAATGCCAGTACATCGCATTGCAGTAGTGTGTCGTGTCAGACTGTGCTCCATTTCTGCCATACGCTCCAGTTTTTTCTTTCTCTCACCGAGCCTTGCCACGATAAGCATAGTGTCGGCATCAGCGGCATTGGGATTGAATATTTCTTCGTTCATAGCATGGGTTGTTTTAGATATTACATTTTTGAAACTCTTCTGTTGCCATATTCCGTAACGTGTTCATACACTTGTTCTTGGCTGTTTTCAGGCCATTCTTGCTCGATCCTCTGTCGCTGCGCAGCATAAGGATTTCGTCAAGACTTTTGCCTTCGTAGTAGAACATTGTAAGAATTTCGATGCAACGTGGCGAAATGCGCTGTAAACAATCGTCCACAATGCGTGCTTTCAGAGTTTCGACACTCTCTTCACAAGGAGTACTCATGGTTTCGGCATGCTCCGCACTGTCGAAAAACTCGCCATAATAGTCGAGTCGTTTGCTGCGCACAAGTTCACGGTATTCCATCTTTGCATACGCCATCACGAACGTAAGCAGACTACATGTCATCGGCATCACCTCACCAGTATGTCGGCGACGCACGACATTACCATCAGAAACCGATATTGTACCATTGTCCATTTCTGTCCATATTTTCAGGAAAGCGGTCTGGAAAATCTCCTGTTTGCGGTCTTTGTCGAAGAAAATTTCCTTGAAACAGCGTTCGAAATAACTCCGTGCCGAAACGTAGAACCATTCCTCCATGTACTTGTCGTGCCGCCAAATGCCCTCCACCACTTCTGCATCGGTATAGTTACGGCGCATTGTTCTCATTTTTAGCAACATTCCTCTAAGTTTCTTTTTACTTGTTTATATATTAAAATACATCTGGCATGAAAGTAACCCATCGTGCTGACACTTATTGTTCTTTATCGGGCAACACTCTTATCATCAATGTTTGCACCTGTAGTTCAGAATCGTAGTTAAGATGTTTTTCCAACCAACGGTTAAACTTCCTGCGTGTCATCGTGCGCATGAGGTCGGCATTGATGAATGGATTTGGTGAGAACACCACATGCACATAATTAATTTCCTGTTCTTCGCCACAAGTCATCTGATAACCGTTTTCGTCGTTTTCGAAAAAGATATGGCGTTTGTCCTTGCCCACACGAAACGGCAAATCGTCATCACCGATATATGGCAGGATGCACACCACTGTGTTGCGGTCCTCGAAGAACACTGCAATATAGCCAGCTTTCGGCGAGTTGAACGACATAGCGAAGCGGTCGCCGGCAACGTACTCGCTGCTTTCATAGCGGTCGGTTGTGCCGTTACGCAATGTTTTCGCCACAAATTCCACGGGAGCATATTCTATTGGGACTGCGTAGAAATCGACGGTGACATTCAGCGTGAACATATTGTCGGCATATACAGGCTCGGAAACCACTGGAGGATTGATATGCCTCATCAGTTTTCCTTTCACTTGAAGACGCGACATCTGGTCGAAGCGGTCGCCACTGTTCGTGAGTTCCAACAACGACTGTGCTGTGACAGTTGTGCCAAACTTATCTGCCAATGCCATAACAATGGCGTTCTCAATGGCTTTGGTCCTGGCTTCGTCATACGAAATACTGCCTGAATATGTATAAGCATAAATTCCTCCGCATCTCTCTTGTTTGACTTTGGCAAGCAGTGAAGAGGTACAGAGGAACAATATAATGGTTATGAAGACGAGTTTCTTCATTATAAGTTGAATTAGAAGGTATAGCCTAAAGCGAGAGAAACCATAGGAACAGCAGCATCGTCATTATACCACTTCTCGTCATTAGACAACTTCCCTTCAGCCTTATTTATAGAATAAAAACCAGTTAAACCTATGACAAAATGCTTTAACTCAAAAGCTAAGTCGATTGATGGACCAACAAGGAATCCTTCTTTATAATCAGTATCCCATGAAAAATAACCTCCTGCAATACCAACTTTTGGCACAAAAAGACATTTATCACCTATTCTTGTACGATAGCCCATATTTGCATGAAGCATAGCAGCTGTGTCATAAAGATTTGTGGAAATTTGTACTGCTGGCGAAAAGACCCACGAACTGACATTCTTAAGTGATATATTTGCTTGTGCCATGGTTGTAACCGTAGTACATTCATTCTGTATAGCACCACCCAATCGCACATTATAAGTATTCTGTGCATTCGTTCCAATGGCAGTTACTGCCATCATTAATGATAAAAGAATCTTTTTCATAATAGTTTTTTATTTTTAGAATTTAATATTTTTCCATATATTCTGCATCTTTGGCGAAACAGTTACGCATGGTGTCTGTTTCTTGCCTTTCGCCACAACCGACTTGCGCATGACATTTTTCTTCACATAGTCGTAAAGTTCGCCATAGCTCACCTCGCCTTTTGTGTCCTGCAGTTTCTTCATAAGAAAGTATGAAAAAAGTCCGTGAGCCTGTTCTTCGTATGCAAGAGCCGTCTCCGTACCAGATGCCGCCGTGAGCACAACAACATTTCCCGTCACAGTCTCCTGCTTCACCACAGGTGCTATACCACGATGTGTCTCATCGAGAGCAGCTACATCCTGACGGTCGTTACCGCTGAAACAGGCATCAATGAGCACAAGTGCGCTGTTGAGAGAAAGTTTTCCGAGTGAAGTATATATTTCTTTAAGACTATAACCATTATTCACATCGTTGATGCTGACATCGGCAGGAATAAGTTTGCAGTTGCCTTTCTCGTCGGGTACTCCATGTCCGGCATAATACACAATGAAGTTGGCCTCCTTTCCATACACATCAGCCACCTCTCCAAACCATTTCAGCATTTCCTTCATTTCCAGATATTTTGCGTTTAACGCAAAGCGTATGTTCTCTCGCGGCAGTCCTAAAGTGCGCAGACAATACTCCTCAAAAGTCTTGCCGTCCTGTGCTGCATATTTAACATTCGGGGTGTCCTGATTGGCATATTTCTCGTTAGCTACAATCAGACAAAAAGTGTTTTCGCGGCTCATGGAACTTCGCGGGATATTCATGTCGATGTCTGATGTGCCGGGAGTGATGCTTGCCATCTTGGAAGCCGAGGACTTGACAGCGGTAACTTCATCTTTACCTGTAGCTGCGCCATCGCCATAAATGCTAAGGTCAATCCCTGCTAAAGGATCAGAATTATTAGAAATGCCTGCTTTAGTATATATAACGTTACCAGCCAAAAGGTCAGACTCACGGATGGTGGAGGGCATGTTGAATTTTGGTGAAGTTTTTGGATTGAATGCTTTCTCACCTATTTTCATAATAGAATTTGGAATATAAACTTCGGAGAGTTGCTTGAATCCAAAGAAACATAACCTGGAAATCTCTGTTATGCCCTGCTCCAACACCACTATACGAGTCTTATACATGTCCGCAACATAGAACAAATCGACTGTAGAAACTTGCAGTATGCGACCGTTCTTGTCCTTTACCTGTGCAGGAATCACCACATTGTCGGCTTTGCGGTCGAAGCCTGTTATGACGGCTTTGCCATCTTTTACCTTGCATTTGAATGCTATTCCGCGGTTGAAGTAGATAAACGATTTGGCTGAAACATTGATCGCCAGCATCAAAATCATGATAACTGATAACAGTTTTTTTGTATCCATATTTTTTTAAGTTTTTGTTTATTAAAGTTGTTTTCATATAAAGGTAACCCATCCGCCATGAATTATTTGCGCCCCGTCACCATCGGAGTCTGTCTGATGCGACTCTCGTATGTGCTGAATATGTCGGCAAGCCTCTTTTCCAACGTGCTGCAGCTCATTTTCATAGCCTTTCTGCCAAGGGTGTAGAGGGCATACGAGAGTTTACCCACTCGCTTGCCCTTCACTTCTGAACTGAGTTGGTAGGGTTTGCAGGCACTTATCGTCAGCCATTGTTCCTCAATGGGCTTTGCTGCTGGGGTATTTGGGTGCCGCGGAATGTTGAATTTCATATCCACTCCTCTGACACATTCATCGTCGCCGCCGCAAGTTGCGTCGCCGCTGTGACAGGCGTCTATCGCCACAATGAGTTGCCCTTTACTGCCGATGCTACGCCTTATTTGTTGAAGATATTGAGCCACTTCATCATCACTGAAATGCCGCTCGCCACGGTCCTGCGGACTGTAGGTCATATAAGCATCGTATGGAATCCACGACTCGTCCCACGCCGAATGGCGTCCGTTCCAGCGCAATGCTTCGTCGCCATCAAGGTCGGTCATGAGCTGTCCATGCCCCGAATAGTGTACATACACGATGTCACCCCTCCGGCAACGAGCGGCAAGCCGCTTGAAAGCCTTCACCATGTTAGCCTTCGTAGCCTGCTCGTTGCGTAGCGTGGCAATATCCGTGAAACCCATGTCCTGAAGCATATTCACCACATAACGTATGTCGTTGTCGCCATTAATCTTCGCCCAACGCGTGTCTAACTGCTTGCCCAGGCCGAACACCAAGGCACGGTGTACGGTGCCGCAACACACTGCCGCACTGCACAACATAATCATAGCTGTCAGCAAGAATCTGCCCATAGTAGTTTGGTTGCCGTTTTCAAGAGTGTTATATAAACAAGTACCGTTCAGGTGAGGACATAAAAAAGCGTGGAATCTCCTGTTGTCCATTCCACGAGTCGAGGCTCTTGCATTGCCTATCAAAGTCGAACAGACAACGTCAGAGCCCACGCCGATACGATATAATGCACGCCATATATGGGGTCAGTAAGGATAACAGCTCCCATACGGACGCAATATATCCTTACCTTTACCATACAGGCTGTGAACACATCACACCCATGAGCATCTACCGTTGCTTCAGTCCAAGACTTTGATTGTTTGAATTTGCAAGATTCGACTCGTCTTAAACAGAGCGTAGAGTAAACGCCTTCTATGTATGCCCGAACCGCCATCCCACCCAATGCCTCTCCACCGGCAGCACACGGCATTGCCGCTGCCACCAGGCGAAGCCCGGCGCGAGCTGTTTCCCGTAAGCCTTTGCCGATGGTATCGGCACGATGGGCTGACAAGGAGACATTGACAGTTCTTGAATGCAAAGGTACAAAAAAAATGAAAGCAATGAAGAAAAAAATATAAAAATATTAAAAATGCCCGTTTTTTGCATAAACAAAAAAGAGACCAACCTATAACCGAGGGTAAAGTCAAAACTGAAGTTATCGGGAATTAGGATTCGCCGGAAGTTAAAGGAAGATAGCGGACAATAGTACAACTTATTAAAAGGCAATACTAATGTTCATTATCTTC
>OLFV01001765.1_pt1 | contig 19009 bp, 14 predicted proteins | sample 1605551 | NCBI WGS metagenome assembly OLFV01 (sample SAMEA3888922, study PRJEB22519) | human gut metagenome | biome: human gut; feature: human-associated habitat; material: faeces | place: Denmark | collected 2011
TATGTTTTACAACAGGTTTAAAAATGGGGCTGCGCCTATTTTGACACAGCCCCCTAATTTTTGACGTAGTTCATATTAGTTTTATCGGACAGCAATATAAAATTATGCTGCGCAAAAGAAGCATTATCGGATCTGTCAACGATATGCTCAAAAACGTGGCACAGCTTGTCCATACACGTCACCGAAGCGTCCATAACTTTCTGATGAACATGCTCGCGGCTATGGGCGCATACTGTTTCTTCTCGACAAAGCCCGCTGTCAACTTCGACTACGAAGTGCCTATGTCTGACGGGCAACTCGTCCTCTGGCAATAGTTTCTTCCTCTTTTTCTATTTGTTTATAGACGGCCTTGCCTTTGGCCGTCCGATGGCTTGTCTATCTACTTCCTATTGCTTATCGTGCACAGTTTATCCAGAACTCGCGTTAATAATACCATTCAAAGGATTTTAGTTTATCACCCTTAGAGGGATTGGGCGTGTATGGAATATCCTCCATATATCCCATTTTGTCATTCCATTTTTCATTCCAACATTCTCCGTTTTTATATTCTCCAACATACATATAACCATCAATCAGAGACAAGTATGGGGCTCCTTGGGTGCAATGAATTACAATTGCACCATCGACCTTTTTCCATGTGGCGCCCGTCATTTCGGGTATGGTGTAATCTGATTTAAACGACAATTTCTTGCCATTTGCCAAGACTGCTTCACCCATAACTCCTGACGTTGTTTTGTTAGCCATACTAGCTATATTGCTTTTTTCTGAAGATATTAGTGATAGCATTGACGGTATCCGGTCAGAACCCTCATCCCATTCTAAAATTATTTGATCACAATCCGGGGTTATATAGTAGTGCTTAACATAGAACTTGGCGACACCGGTGTTATCTTTTACGCGAAACTTATGTGTAGCATGCCAGCCCACAAAATTGTCGGTTGCTAATTTCAGCTTTTCTGACAGGCGGACACGGACGTCTGATAATTGCTTGTTATAATCGGACAGCTCGGTTTCTGCTTTTTGAATATCCTTATTTGTTACACAATTCTGATTAGCTCTTGCCACATCCCATATGTTAGCACCTAAGAATACCTGTTCCACCATTCTATCCTGCTCTTTTTTATAGGTTTCTTTTAGGTCTTCCAGATATAGTACGGCAAATTCCTGACTCTTTAAAGCTTCCTGATATTCTTCAGCGAGATCTATAATACCGGGGACGGCAATCCACGTTTCTGCAATGGTGTCTAATTCCATCGAAACGAGTTTATAGCTTTCGGGGTCTGCTATTTCTGCTATTTTTGTAAGCAATTCTTTCTTAATAAGATCCTCCGCTTTCTCTTTTCGACGTTCTTTAGAATCACATTGCACCATCAATAGGCAATAAAACATCAACCCGACGATGGTAATAGAATATTTAAACTTGCTCATATTTTTATTGTTATAAGGTTGATCCGTCAGGCATAATGAATCCTTTAAGTTGTTTTGTGGGGATAAGATTTATGGATTTCAATACATTCCCATCTAATTCAATAATGTATACGTTGGATCCCTTAATGTAGTCGTTTCTTCTGACTATTACAATTGTATTATCATCAGATATCAACGAATTGGTGAATTTCTTTTCAGAGATAACGGTTTTATCTTTCTTGGTGAAAGAGTATTTGTCACCATTTATTTCAAAACTGCGCAGTTTTTCAACCTTGATATCATCGGGAACAATAAAATCCGAGTTACGTTCTCTATAAAGAGGAACAACTATTTTATCATTGAAGATTTGGAAATCATAAGCAAAATCAAGGATTCTTTGCCTTTTTTCCTGTTCTTTTCGCTTATTAAGTTTCTCCAACAATTCTTTTTCCACGCTTTTGTCTGAAATCGATGGGCTTACAAAGCCATTGTCATAAGGATTGGGGATTTGATTTACGATTAATTCCGGAACTTTCTCCTTTAAGAGTGCATCGTGTTCCTCCTCGTTAAATAAATAGTGCCAGTTACCTTGACCTATTTTTACCATCAGCACGCAAGATGTCCTGTAATTGCGAATTGAACTTCTGTATTGCCTATCTAATTCTTCTTTCCATAATTCGTTTAAATCTTCTTCGGAGACATCGTCTCGATAACCATACTTATCCACAAACATACCTCTCCAATCTTTTGACGTATCGGGAACAAATTCATATTTCATATTATCTTTATATAAGCCAACATACCACAATGGTCCCAATGTTATGTCGTAACGAGGCACCAAAACGACCCTCATGTCTTCTGAAATAAAGTACTCATTGACTTTTCTAGGTGAGCCATGACCTTTGGCAGTTAGACTCGCGTTGACATCGGACGTATGTGTAAACTTCACACTATCTATGCTTGACCCGTCAGAAAAGCGAAATGAATAAATATCATCAACTACATCAAAACCGACAAGTGTCGCTGCATTACCCGGACTAATATTCCAGCTATTGTATCCTCCTCTCCATCCGGCTAATAAACCAAGATATTGCTCGTTTTTCTTTTGCGCATAACTCTTGCAATAAGATTTCGCACTTTCTGTTATTCGCTCCAACAATTCTTCACGAGTTTTTCTCTGATCAGATATATTCCACTCCGCTAACTCTTCGTCCGTGTAATACTCTATATCCCTAAAATAGTAATAACTACCAACACGTGATTTTATCCAATTGCCATTTGAATCGTATTCATATTGTGCCGTTATTGTTCCTTCTTTCACCGGGTAATAGTCGTAACCATTTCTATTCCTCCTGCGCACGTATTTAAAATCTGTAAATTTTATTATGTTCCCTAATTGATCATACTCGATTTCATATGCAACATCACGTTCTACGGGTTTTTTGGGCACTATCTTGGTCAAGCGACCATGCGAATCGAAATCCAAACTTGCGCTTGCGCTACGGTAGCCTATCCAATAGAAATTTGATGGCCTTTCGCGATGATCACCTGACAGGTCGCATTCTATTTCACCTTTGATTCCATTTTTCTGACAAGAAACTTTTTGAGCCCTTGCTGTTCTGCTCCCATAATAAACAAATCTATATCCATTAGGTAATAGTTTGTATTCAGTCTGCTCCGTGTCGCATTTTTCAACAATAGAATCACTGCCAATATAAGTAAAATCTGTCTTTTCTAATACTTTCTCATAAAAAACAACTCTCCCGTAATGTCTATTGGCTTTATGACGCATGATACAGTCAATGCGGTCAATTCCCATATAATGAGTATAGTATCCATCATATCCGTAGTCTCCAGGCTGATACCATTCTTTTCTAAGTTTTGATGGAGAATATACAATACTGTCCAATATATCACCTTTAACAAGAGTTTCTTTCCCATAATCGCGCTCAATTTTGCCGTTGTATATGGTTACCGATTTAACGGGACCTCTTAAACCATCATATTCAAGGGTATAATCATTAGGCTTTAATGATAATCTGCGAGGTAAATCCAAAAAGGCTCGCTCGCCATAGCATTGGAGAAAAGAAACGGTTGAAAAAAACAGCAAAAAGAATATTGTTTTAATATTTGCTTTCATAATCAAGGTCTGGCTAAATGTTGTCCTAAATAAAAATATTCGTTTTCCCATAGAAACTATTTGTTTAGTAATGATAGAAGCATGGAGGCTGTTATCTCATTGATCGGTTTTGCATCCAATCCGGAGGCTTCATAATTATTGATGAAAACGGGTGAAGTCTCTAAAATTTCGGCGTTTTGATCATTGCCAAATTTACAAAGACGGTTATATATTTCTCCTTTGGTACGACTCGCTGCGATAACAATTTCACAGTCACGTTCCACACACAAATTCAAGCAGGAGTCAAGATCGTATTCACAACCGGGGTCGCCAAAAGTTATCACTCCGATCTTCAATGCTCCGTGTTTGCCAATAATAAATTCTCCGATTTCTTCTTTTGATTCAGGATAGATTAATTCAAAGGAGCTATTATTCAACAATTTCTCAATCAACATTGAGAGCACGCCGGATTTACCATGATTTGAGGGTGCTTTCACCACTATAAGCTTTTTCATTGAAATTTGAAGGTGCCGCGGTCATCCTCTCGTTGGCGATTGATATTATACAAAAAAAGCGTAGGACTCTGTATCTGTTACCGTCCTACTATCAGAGGCTTCTCGCATTGCCCTATCTATGTTGGACGGCAACGCAGAAGCCCACGCTTGTATATGCAATCATAGCGTCCGACCATATTTCTCTCGAAATACACTGCCAAAAGCAAGAAAATTACATATCCACGGGCATCTACCGTTGCTCAATCCTTGACATAGATATGAAATTTTGCGAGAATTTCTGATAGTCAAGAACCGGCGCGGATAAACGCTTTCTAATTATGTCTGCCGACCCACCCGCTTGGCCCTGACCGGGCTTCTGCGATGCGGTCTGCACTGCAAAGTTAAACACTGTTTTCGTCCCTGCCAAATATTTTACCAAGTTTTTGAATACCACGAAGAGAACATTCAGGCCCATAGGGTCAAAGCGGTTTCGCCAAGTGATGTTTCAATTTTTTTTGAACCATGATAATATCCTGTAGCCCAATGTAGTTACAGCGTTTATAGCACCCGTTTTGACCTATAAGCCAAAAACGTTTTATAAATAAAAAAGGAGGCTTCGGCCTCCTTTTTATTTATATCTTGCGATTTTTCAGTCGTCCAGAGGGTTGGGCTCGTCGGGATGGGTGTACCAGCGGGAGTACAGCAGGTAGTTGTGCGCGATTTTCTGGTTGATTTCGCGGCTTTGTTCGGGGTCTACCTTTTTGATGTACTTGGCCGGAGCGCCGGCCCACAGTTCGTAAGGACCTATCTTGGTATTGGACAGGACTACGGCGCCGGCGGCAACGATAGCGCCCTCGCCTACCACGGCGTTGTCCATGACCACGGCGCCCATGCCTACCAAGGCGAGGTCGTGTATGTCCGCCCCGTGTATAGTGACGTTATGGCCGATGGAAACATCGTTGCCGATGGTGATGGTGGATTTGCGGAAAAGCGTGTGCAGTACGCTGCCATCCTGAATATTGACGCGGTCGCCGATGGTGATGGTATTGACATCGCCGCGCAGGACGGTGCCAAACCATACGCTGCATTTTTCGCCCATGGTGACATCTCCTATAATGGTGGCGTTTTCGGCCAGAAAAGTGTCTGCGCCTATCACCGGAGTGTGACCGCGCAGTGGAATGATTAATGCCATTTGTATATGTTGTTCTGATTTTTTACTTCTAAGGGGTTAGTTGCGCGTCAGTGGCCGGGTTTTCTTTTCGAGCCAAGTGCGCTGAGCGCTGTTCAGCATCGGAGTAAGGCGCGAGCACACCATACGGTGGTAGTCGTTGACCCATTCGATCTCGGCATCTGTCATCATGTCCACATCAAACAGCGATAGGTCGAAGGGACATAGCGTCAGTGTCTCGAAGCGGTAGAACTTGCCGAACTCGGTGGTCATGGCCTCGGTGGTTAGCACAAGGTTTTCGCAACGTATGCCATGGATATTCTCGCGGTAAAGTCCGGGCTCATTGGATGTAATCATACCCGGAGTCATCGGTGCCGGCACATAATTGAGGCGAATGCTCTGCGGCCCTTCGTGCACGTTGAGGAAGTGCCCCACGCCGTGTCCGGTGCCGTGCAGATAGGTCAAGCCCTGCTTCCACAGAAATTGCCGTGCAAGTATGTCAAGTTGCATGCCGACAGTTCCTTGCGGGAACACTGCGGTAGCCAAAGCGATATGGCCTTTCATCACCAGGGTGAAGTCGTGGCGCTGTTCGGCCGTGCTCTCGCCGATAGCTATTGTGCGCGTGATGTCCGTGGTGCCGTCAAGATACTGAGCGCCGCTGTCTATCAGCAGCAGACTGCCGCGATGTATCTCCGCATTGGACTCCTCGGTGGGGTCGTAGTGGACGATGGCTCCATGCGCACCGAAGCCGGCAATGGTACCGAAGCTTTCGTCAAAAAACAACGCCTGAGCCTGACGTGCTTGGCGGAAGATACGTACAACGTCCAATTCGGTCAAGGGCAGATCATTGTCTATATGTCTTTCGATTTCCATAAGGGCCGACACAAGTGCTACGCCATCGCGCTCCATAGCGGCACGCACTCCGGCCAGTTGCACTTTGTTCTTCACGGCTTTGAGCATTCCGGCCGGCGAAGTAGCCAATACGGCACGCGCGCCAAGGGCATTGGTGACTGCTACGGCATTCTTATCCGGCTGTGCAAGCACGCGAACATCTGTCGGCAGGGCTGCGATGAAGGGCAGAACATCGCCGTATCCGGCGACAGACACCCCGGACTCAGCGAGGTGGGCACGAACGGCCTCATCCAATTTATTCTCGTCTACGAACAAGGTGTTGCCCTTGGGTGACAGATACAAGAAAGACGTGACCACGGTAGTGTACGGCACATCGTGTGCACGAATGTTCAGCGTCCATACAATTTCGTCAAGTGCGCTGGTGAATATAGCGTCTGCGCCGAGGTCGGCAGCCGCAGTCAGTAAAGCGGCAATTTTGTCGGCAGCACTCTGTCCTGCATACCGGATGTGGTGTACAAAAACCTTGTCTTGCGGCAACGCCGGACGATCGGGCCATGTGTCGGCTATAGGGTCGAAGTCTGTCTTGAGTTCGATGCCGCGAGCGCCGAGGGTTGCAGCCAGGCTGTCGGCCTCGGTACGGCTGAACAACATTCCGTCCACGCCTACAGTGTTGCCTTGATGCAGGTTGTGCGTCAGCCACGTCAGGATGTCCGGAGTTTCGGGAAGGCCCTCCTTCATTAGCAGGATTTCGGTGCCGTCAAGCTGCTGCGCCGCCTGTATAAAGTATCGCGAATCGGTCCACAGCAATGCCTTATCCGCAGTGACTACCATGGTGGCGGCACTGCCTGTAAAGCCGCTGATGCGGCGCAAAAAAGCCCAGTGGGCGCCTATATATTCGCTCTGGTGGGGGTCTGTCTTATTGATAATGGCGGCATTGACGCCGGCCTTGGCCATAAGTCCGCGAAGGACTGTGAGCCGTTGAGCTATCTCTGTTTTCATAAAGCCGATAGTATTGGGTGTATTAATTGTCTATGCAGTTGCGGGTATGGCGGCCATACCGGCCGGCGACCTTGTTTTTGAGGTTACAAAAATAATCCTTTTTTGCCGTTTACACAACACCACCGGACAAAACTGCCGACTGTGGCGCCGGGAACACGCGGACGCAGGCGTGCCAATGTTCGCGCCTGCGTCCGTATCCGGGTAAACTATTGTTGCGCCTTATGGCTATATCAGCACATGCTGCAACTCACTTAGAATTGTATATGACGCTACGAGTGCCAATATGGCCGTAATGGCAACAATGACAACGTCCACCGTCGAATGGCTTCGTTCCTCTGTCGGGAAAAGGCGCTCAACTTGCGCACTGCTGTTGAAATAGCCGAGCCATAAGATGCTCACGACGATTTTCACAACAAAGAAGATTACATCAGGAGAATAATATTTGAAAAGTTGGATACTTCCAAACATCATACACGTGGTCTCTACCAACGTGATGAGTAGCAATGATTTGCACAGAAATACCACATTGCTTCCGACGCGGCTGATGCACACTAATGCATAAATCATCAAGCCGACCTTGGCTATGTTGCTGAGTAAAAACGGCGTGGGAAGCGACTCGGTCAGCATGGACACGATAACCCTTACTATCGACAACCACATCATAAGGACAAAGAGGAAAAGCCATCCGCGAATTTTGAGGAGCCGCTCGGTTTCGGCTTCCGGCTCCATGTCCGGGTCGGGACGGAAGTCTCGGTTGTAGATTTCTCCTAACATCGGCGGCGGTGTGCCGTCCGATGTTTCAGTCGCACTGCCTCCGCCAAATTCTTCGGGGACTTCGTCAGACCACAGGGTCTCTTTGCAATGCGGACATATTTTCGCGTCTGAAGGGATGGCTGTCCCACATACCGGACAGATTATTTGTTTATCTTTATCCATATCTTTATTGTGTTGTTATGTTGTTTATTGTAATTGTTGTCAATCCTTATTGCGCCATAGCGCCGTCTCATAGTGCTATGCCATGGCCGGCAAGGCTGCGGATGAAGCTCGAAAAGGTGTAGGCGTATAGATAATGGTTGAAGTATACGACTTGCACGACACAGATTGCCAAGAACAGTATTGTATCGTAATAATGGCTGCGGCGGCTTCCTAATGGGAATATGCGCCATATTTGCAACGAGAATACCACGTAGACAAGGAAAACCAGAACCGCTGTAATACCAAATGCACATAGGTATATCTTTCCCACATCACCGATTTTGCCGTATACATACAAATACCCGATAGTCAAGAATAGGCAAAGCAAGGCATAATATATCAACAAGTACACCCCGTTAGGCTTTGCTTTACACACCGCGAACAACGTATATGCGCTGAAGAAAGCCATAACGCCGTTATAGATGGTGTATATTGTTCCGAATCGTGGTATCTTGCCAAAAAACATCAAGAAGTCATAGCCATACCGGAATGTCGATATGCATAGAAGTGCCAAGACTCCAATCATCACGCCATGGAACAGCGTTCCATTCATCGACTTTCCGTTCACTATCAATGCGACATGTGATCGGGCAATTGCAGCGTTCTGTGCAGCGGCTATATCTTCTGCCGAGGCTGATTCTGCGGCATCTTCCGCGTCAGGATCTGCGCATGTCGCATCGGCCGACTCCCCAATCTTGTTGCATCTCGGGCATTTTTCATCTTCGCTCGCAAGCGGTGTACCGCATGCCGGGCAGGTGCATTCCGACCCCTTTTTTCTGTATGTCATAGCCTTTAATCTAATGTAATTACAAAATTAGCGCATTGCTGCGTCATTTACAATATTCTTCATTCTATTTGTGAGTAAAAGTACGGCAATTACGAACAAAATGCCGTTGTTACTTGCCGTTTAGGTGGAAGTAGTAGTTGCCTTGGGGCATGTGGCATACAAACGTTTCGGTTGCCATACTCTTGGATATGCATTTTGATACGAGATGACACCGGCCGTCGTGGCGTATGCGGTAATACGCGCATGCATCGACATACAATACTTCGAACGTGGCCCGTATCAGGGAGCCTTCACTGTTTTCCAGCAAAACCGGGCCGACCACCGTCCACGACGGCTCTTCAAGGTTCGGCGTAAAAGACATTGACGATGCTCGCCCCGTGATGGCGGCAGCAAGTGCCAGTGCTGCCAGACTGATGTAATTCTTGGTCTTCATAATGCTTTGTTTTTTAATGTGGTTATGCTTTTTGATTTGGTGGAAGTCTGCTTACCCGAGGGCTTGTTTCCTCCTTTCGCAAGCAAAATTACGCTCCCGGAAGAGCGTTGTCAATACGTAGGCGCGCTTCCTGTACGAACCCCCGGCTTTTTTGTGTGAACCGTGTATTTTCGGCCGTGGCAGCGCCGATATACGGGCTTTGACCAGGCGCCTTGCCCTTGAGAGCGAGCAAGCCCTGCTCCAAGGCCCTTCCGAAATTTGTCAAAAGATTTTTCGTGCAGATATTGTGTATATCCCAAAAAGTGCTTAACTTTGCAGTCGCAAACCGCACGAGCATGGTACCTTGGCCGAGTGGTTAGGCACCGGTCTGCAAAACCGTTTACAGCAGTTCGATTCTGCTAGGTACCTCATATGATGAATCCCGCTGTCGTACGGCGGGATTTACTTTTATTACGAAACGCTCCCTCTATGCAGCCACCGGCTCATAACATAAACAGCAATGCTGCCCGTGTGCTCTACGCACAGGCACGCCGTGCCATGGGCCTCGTGCTTCTCGTTATATTATTATGCGGAACGGCTGCGCACACGGCTATGGCCGAAAACAGGTTGACTCTCGATTGGAATTTAGCGGAAGACTGTGACACCACCGTATATCTTGCCACATTTTTTCCAGGCAAAGAAGTCTACGAACTCGAAGGTCACTCGGCACTGCGCATCGTCACTCCGTACAGTGATACCGCCATCACATGGGGTATGTTTGATTTCAACGCTCCGCATTTTGTATACCGTTTTGTCAAAGGCGAGACGGACTACAGCGTTGCCGCCGTACCCTGGGCACCATTTCTATATAGTTATGTATGCCAAGGGCGCAGCACTGTACTGCAAAAGCTGAATCTAACCCGAGAGCAGATTCAGCGCCTTATGGCACTGGTCGAGGAAAACCTGCGCCCCGAAAATCGCGTCTACCGCTACAATTATATCGAAGACAATTGCGCTACTCGTCCGCTGCAAATCATCGAAAAAGCCATCGGCCAAGAAACGGACTTGGGATGGACCGGCATATATAGCTTTGACCTTGGTGACGGGACTACATACCGTAACGTCATGCGTCGATACCACGCCAACTATCCGTGGTATCAGTTCGGCATCGACCTCGCGCTGGGCAGCGGCATCGACCAACCTGTCGGAGGGTATCGTAATAGACGCGGCCTTGCCTTTGCCCCCATATTACTAGCCGGGATGCTTGAACACAGCACCTTCAAAGCCGACGGATTGTCCAAATCCGACTTGTTCAAATTCGGCATATCAAACCCTGACGGATATGATATTTCGATTGTAACGAAAACCACCATCATTGATGCCGACGGGCAGCAAGTACCGGAAGACCAAACTATCAGAGGCTTTCTTTTGGATAATGACCCGAGACACGACACTCCGGATGAATGCTTCGCCGTTCTCCCTCCCACCCCATGGTATCTGACACCTATGGCCGCAATGCTGGTGTTGCTGGCAATATCATTCTTCGTAGCACGAACCGTGTCCTTCAAATGGCGTCGTATGCGCGGATTTTACTGCATCTTTTTCGGCGCAAATGCCATATTGGGCTGTATCATTACCTTTCTTGTGTTCTTCTCCGAGCACTACGCCACTTCGCCCAATTGGCTGATATTGTGGCTCAATCCATTTGCTATAATCCCCGCAATCACCGTCTGGAAACCGCGTTACGACAAAACCACGCTCATATATATGGAGTTACATCTGTTGGCTATGCTTGCCATGCTGCTTATATGGCCTTGGATAGCACAAACGGCCAATGATGCATTCTGGCCTTGGATAGCCGCCGACTTCATCCTCACCTACGCATGGATATGGCGCAATGCCCGGATGGCAAAAGCGACAAAACCGCAGATCATCGAGTACGAAGAGCACAACCGACAACGCGACCGAAAGCAACGTCGGTGGTGGCCCCGGCGCTCACGAAAGACCGATTATATATACGAAATACGAGAGTCACACTCCAAAAGCAACCGCAAATAAGATATGACACAACGCCCGCGAATGCTAAGCTTTGTAGCCGCCACTATGGTGTCGACCGCCCTGAGTGTTGTCCTCGGGGCTAAGCAGCCACGTCTTGTGTTGGGCGTATTTATCGAAGGCCTGCGCATGGAAACGCTGCAGGACCTTGCTCCATACTTCGGGCATGACGGTTTCAATCGCCTGTTGCGCCAAGGCGCTGTCATCACCGATGCCGATTTCGGGCCGGGTTTGGATGCCGCCTCGGCGACAGCGCTGTTACTCACCGGTGCGGCTCCGGCAGCTAACGGCATACCGGCCGCCGTGGTATACGATGCGGCCAAACTCCGCACACGCAACGTCTTTGACGATGGCGTAACCATGGGCAACTATACGGATATGACGTTGTCTCCTGCAACTTTGCAGGTCTCCACCATCGCCGATGAGGTTAAGGTAGCCGGCAACGGCGTAGGCATGGTATATGCCATAGCCTCCGATGCCGCATGCGCTGTCATCCAAGGCGGACATAGTGCCAATAGCGCCGTATTTGTCAACGATGTCACCGGCAATTGGGCCACCTCGACCTTTTACAAGGAGTTCCCCGTGTCCGCATCTATGTCCAACCGCACAGCCCCATTGTCGGCGCGTTTGGACACCATATCTTGGACTCCGATGCAAGCCTCCGGCAACGCCGCATGGATGCTGCCCGAGCACCTCAGGACATACCCCTTCCGTCACACCTTCAAGCGCAACGATCCCGATCGCTTTGCCCGGTATCTGACTACGCCACTGGCCAATGCCGACATCGTGCGCCTTGCCACACAATACGTCAGCACCTATAAACTGGGCATCAGACAGTCCACAGACATGCTGACCCTGTCGTGTACACTCGAACCATTCCCGGGGACGCGTACTACCGAGGCTCGCTATGAGACCATAGACGCCTATATGCGTGCTGACGCTGCGCTTGCCTCGCTGTTTAAAGCTGCCGAGCGCAACACAGCCGACAACGGCGGCATGGTCATTCTGGTGGCCGGACTCCCGCCTCGCCAATGGCGTCGCCCCGATGATGAAACGTGGGGGCTGCCGGACGGCACATTCTCGACGCGCAAGGCCATGTCGCTACTCAATATGTATCTTATGGCCGTACACGGCACCGGGCAATGGGTCAGCGGATATCACGATGGTCGGGTGTATCTCAATGCCGACCTCATCAAGCAGAACAACAAGGATATAGCCGATATGCGTAGTCAGGCCGCAGCCTTTCTGCAGCGCATGTCCGGCGTTCTTCAGGCATATACCATAGACCAAATTATCACCGGGACAGCGCCTGTGGACGACCCTCAAGGTCTGCGGCGAAACACCACCATCGCCTATGCCGGCGACGTCTTTGTCCAAATCATCCCCGGATGGAAGCTCCAAGATGACTACAACCGCGCAGGCACCACTACGCCGCAAACGGCTGCCGTGGCGGCTCTGACCACGGCCCCGGTATTCATTCTTGCCCCGGAAATTCCGGCACAGACCATAGGTGTCCCCGTGGATGCACGGCGCATAGCGCCTACCGTGACGCGCCAATTGCGCATACGGTCACCCAATGGCGCCGGACGTCCGCCCCTGTCACTACAAAAATAACGATACGACGGACGCGGATAGACACCGGGCGATCGCAGCGCTTTTCGGTACTGACTGCCTGACAATTCCGCCAAAAATCCCTATATTTGCAAAATATTTGGCCGCGCACGTGCCTCACGTACGCTGCTATACATACGATATATCTGAATAATAATATCTTAACACCACTATACAAATGTCATTTACAGGCTTTCTAAGCAAAATATTCGGTGACAAGTCCTCGCGCGACCGCAAACTGTTGCAGCCGCTTGTTGACCGTATCAACGCCATAGGCCCGGATCTCAAGCCGCTGACCAACGATGAGCTGCGAGCACGCATAGATGCCGTGCGTGCAGACATCGACGGCGCTACAGCCGAAGATCGTAAGGCCATCGAAGAAGCACGCGCTACCATCGAGACGTTGCCCGTGGACCAGCGCCAACATCTTTGGGACGAAATCGACCGTCGCGAAAAGAACATCCTCGACACCCTCGAGAAAAAGCTCGATGAACACCTGTGCGAAGTCTTCGCTGTCATGCGCGAAACCGCCGCACGCTTTGCTGCTAATGCGGATGTTGTAGTCACCGCTCGCCAGCTCGATCGCGACCTTGCCGCACAAGGCCGCGACTTCGTCACCATCGATGGAGACAAGGCCATTTGGCACAACCACTGGATGGCCGGCGGCAACGAAATCACCTGGGATATGGTGCACTATGACGTCCAACTCATGGGCGGCATCGTACTCCACCAAGGAAAAATTGCCGAAATGGCCACCGGCGAAGGCAAAACCCTCGTGGCCACGCTTCCCGTATTCCTGCGCAGTCTCTCGCGTCGCGGCGTGCACGTGGTCACCGTCAACGATTATCTCTCCAAACGTGACTCCGAATGGATGGGCCCCCTGTACATGTTCCACGGCTCGACCGTAGACTGCATAGACAAGCACGAGCCCAATACCCCCGAGCGCCGCGCCGCATACAACTGCGACATCACTTTCGGTACCAACAACGAATTCGGCTTTGACTACTTGCGCGACAACATGGCCATGGATCCCGAGGACATGGTACAGCGCAAACACTACTACGCTATAGTCGATGAGGTCGACAGCGTGCTCATCGACGATGCCCGCACACCTCTGATTATCTCCGGCCCGGTGCCCAAAGGCGATGACCAATACTTCGATGAATTTAAGCAAAACGTCAAGAATGTAGTGCAAGCGCAGCAGCGTCTTGTTACGCAGATACTTGCCGAAGCCAAGGCAAAACTCGTATCTGAAGACAAGGATACCCGCAAAGAAGGGGCACTGCTGCTGTTCCGTGCATTCAAGGGCCTGCCCAAGAACGGTGCACTTATCAAATTCCTCTCCACCGAAGGCATGAAAAACATCCTCTTGGAGACCGAGGCTCACTACCTGCAAGATAACGCCCGCGAAATGCCCATCGTCACCGATCCGCTCTACTTTGTCATCGATGAGAAAAACCGCTCGGTCGAACTCACCGACAAGGGCATCGACGAACTGACACGTGGCATCTCCGACCCGCAATTCTTTGTGCTGCCGGACATCACAGCCCAGCTCTCCGATTTGGAACACATCACCAACCCGGAAGAACGCGCCGAACGCAAGGATACACTCATGCAAGACTACGCCGTCAAGGCCGAGCGCGTACACACCGTCACCCAGTTGCTCAAAGCATACACCCTCTTCGAGAAAGATGTTGAGTACGTCATCGATGACGGGAAAATCAAAATCGTGGACGAGCAGACAGGCCGCATCATGGAAGGCCGACGCTACTCGGACGGCCTGCATCAGGCCATCGAAGCCAAGGAGGGCGTCAAGGTCGAGGCAGCCACGCAGACTTTCGCCACCATTACCCTGCAAAACTACTTCCGCATGTACCACAAACTCGCCGGTATGACCGGTACGGCCGAGACAGAGGCCGGTGAGTTCTGGGATATATACAAGCTGGATGTAGTCACCATCCCCACCAACAAGCCTGTGGCTCGTATCGACATGAACGACCGCGTATACCGCACCAAACGCGAAAAATACGCCGCTGTCATCGACGAGATTGTCCGCCTTGTCGGCGAAGGGCGTCCGGTACTCGTGGGCACAACTTCCGTCGAAATATCCGAGTTGCTGTCCCGTATGCTACAAATGCGGCGCATACCACACAACGTGCTCAACGCCAAACTTCACCAGAAAGAAGCCGAGATTGTGGCTCAGGCAGGTCGAAAAGGCACCGTTACCATAGCAACAAACATGGCAGGCCGCGGTACCGACATCAAGCTGACCCCCGAGGTTAAAGCCGCCGGAGGTCTCGCCATCATAGGCACCGAACGCCACGAAAGCCGCCGTGTCGACCGTCAGCTACGCGGTCGTGCCGGCCGTCAGGGCGACCCCGGAACTTCGGTGTTCTACGTATCCTTTGAGGACCAATTGATGCGTGTATATGCCAACGACCGAATCATGAAACTCCTTGACACTTTCGGATTCAAGGAAGGCGAGATGCTCGAACACAAAATGATCAATAACAGCATCGAAAAAGCCCAGAAACGCGTCGAGGAAAACAACTTCGGTATACGTAAGCATCTGCTCGAATACGATGACGTAATGAACAAGCAGCGTACGTACATATACACACGACGCCACCACGCCCTCGTAGGCGAACGCATAGGCATAGACATTTCAAACATGATCTATGATGCCATCGAAAATTTGGTCAGCAACTACGAGCAGGCCGCTGACTTCGATGACCTCACCGTCGAGCTGATGCGCGTACTCACCATCGAGCCCCCGTTTACAGCCGAGGAATACGCCAACCTCGAGAAGGAAGACCGCATCGAACGCCTGCATGCCGCAGCCATCGAGACACTCGATCGCAAGAGCCAGCGCATACGCGAAATCGTTATGCCCGTCGTCAAAGCCTCCGTCGAAGAAGGACAAACCGGTATACGCGCTATACCAATTACCGACGGAAAACGCATTTTCCGCATACTCTTTGACATCGAGGAAGCCAATCGCACCGATGGGGCATCGCTTGTCAAGGAATGGCAGAAGAAGCTGCTGCTGCTCACTATAGACGAATTATGGAAAGAACATCTACGCGAACTCGATGACCTGCGTCAAAGCGTGCGCAACGCATCCTATGAGCAGAAAGATCCGCTGGTAATCTATAAAGTAGAGTCCTTCCACATGTTTGAACGCATGCTGGCCAATCTCAATGCCAAGGCAGTGTCCACGCTGATGCGCGGACAGGTATACATACCCGAGCCGAGGCCACAGCAGGAGCAGCCCTCCGCACCCGAAATGTCTCGCGCAATGCCTCAGCAGCGCGCCCCGCGGCCCAACTACCGGACTTCGCGAGGAGACTTTAAGACCGCATCCGCCACCCTGCCCAGCGAAGCCAATGCAGCCGCTGCCGCTGAAGCCGCACAACGGGCTGCCGCCGCACAGCGCCAAAACGAGCCGCAGCGCACCATGCCTGTCAAAGCAGGCCCGCGCATTGGTCGTAACGATCCATGTCCCTGCGGATCAGGCAAGAAATACAAGAACTGCCACGGTCGCAATCAGTAACGTAAGCGATGGCGCAGACATCCGCTGCCGCTGATATCGTCTGACAACAATCGGCGAGGCGTGCCCCATACAGGACGCGCCTCGCCGATTGTTTATTTCGAATTCTCCGTCAACGCGGTCTCGAAGTTCTCCGTATCCGGAATGCTCCGAAATGATGGAAGGCAATACGTTGTCACAGCTTGAAGAATCTGGCCATTCCGCCTTTAACCGGCAGGTGCAGGATGATGAGCGATGCGGCCACCGAAAGCACACATATCAGCAGCGGATATGTGATATATGAGCCGAAGCCGAGGTCGTGCAACGATGTGAGTTGCTGAATGATGATATAGTGTATCGTGTACACGGGCATAAACAAGACACCGGCAGTGCGCAGGACGTAATTCCCTCCCCATTTGCGTTGTATGGCCCAGCAGAATACCGCAATGTAGAATAATAGCGATATGGGCGACCCTGCAAAGGCGAGATTTGAAGTGTCATGTATTACCGGTTCAAGGAAGTAGCGTTGTGCGGCGTTGAGTACGGCGGCGCATATTGCAATCCGGCCCCAATGCAGGCGAGGAGCCGGGTAAGCCCTTAAGACACCGCCCAAGGCGAAGAAAAACATCCATTTCCACATTTTAAGCGGCTGGAGTAGGGTGCGGTCGCTGTATCTTAAATTCGTAAATTGGGCGGCGAATAGCAGTATGCAAAATACGCCCAGCAGGGATACCGACCATGCAAAAGCGCGGGTGTGACGCGCATAAAAACGGTGTATCAACGGCAGCAGCAGATAGATGACGGTCATAGTCCACAGAAACCAAAATGGCGTGAACGGCCCCCGGAGCATAAATGTATTTACGAATTCGGAGGCGCAATTCTTTACTTGGGCGTAGTCCCAATGTATGAGCGCCATCACAATCCAGTATAGTATGCAGACTGCAGCGATATAGCGCACTATCGCCCAAATCTTGTGAGCGACGTATTTGTAAGTCGTTCCCTTGCGTCCCAACAGCAGGTAACCGCTGACCATGAAAAATAGCGGTACACCGCCGGCGGTCAGCGAATGGCATATGGTGGACATCGTCAAGTCCTGCTTGTAAGCGATCAGGACATTGATAGAGTGCGATACCACTACCGACAGCATCGCTATCAGCTTGACGGCGTCCAGCCCGATTATACGTTTGTTCGAAATATTTTTATTCATAGTGGACAAGGGGCTTTGAATATTTGTCATAGCCGAAAAAGGTATTGTGAGTGGTGCGAGCGTGTGTATAGGTGTCGCACGCAATTCGTATCAGAATGTAGTCTGCGGGCTATTGTCTATAGGTTTGCCGTCATAGCTTTCCACAATATAGCATGGGCGGCGCTTGGTCTCGTTGAATATGCGTCCGAGGTACTCTCCGATGATGCCTATGGCAAGGAGTTGGCATCCGCCGAGAAAGAGGATGGCGATGATTAGGGTGGGGAAGCCTTGGACATCGTCGCCCACGGCTATGGTTTTTATAAGGAAATAAAGGGCGTAGAGCATTGCGGCGGCTGCGCTGAGCAGTCCGATGACTGAGGCCAAACGTAGCGGCGCGGTGGTGTATGATGTGATACCCTCGACGGCGAGGTTGCATAGGCCGCGTAGGTTGAAGGATGATTGCCCTCCGTGTCGCTCGAGGTTGGAATAGAGTACTTCTTTTTTGCGGAAGCCTATCCATGCGTACATGCCCTTGGTGTATCGCTGGGTTTCGCGCAGGCGGCGCAGCGCATCCAGAGCACGGCGGTCCAGCAGGCGGAAGTCGCCGACATTGGGCAATATATCGACGCGCGTCGAGCGCTGCAACATCTTGTAATAAGACATAGACAGTCGGCGACGCAGCCATGACTCTCGGCCGCGGCTGAGGCGCTTGCCATAGACATCCTCATAGCCTTGCTCCCACCAGTATACCATCTCCGGGATTGTCGCCACCGGGTGTTGCAGGTCTGCATCAATGATGACGGCGGCATCGCCTGTGGCGTAATCGAATCCGGCAAGCATGGCGTTTTCCTTGCCGAAATTGCGGCTGAGATTGAGGTAGCGGAAGCGTGGATCGCGCTGATGCAGCTGCGCCATGATTTCGAGCGTGCGGTCGCGGCTGCCGTCATTTACCATCAGGACCTCCCAGTCGTAATTGTCCAGCGGTTTGGCCTCGGAATCCTCGGGCGTGTATCGCGGCATCAGACCATCCATTAGTGGCAACAGGGCGTCATATAGCGCTTCGAGGTTGGCCTCCTCGTTGTATGCCGGAACGATGATAGTGATTTTACGCATAATTGCAAGGTGTTGTATTAAGTGTGGGCGATGTGCTACCGGCGTCCTTTATGCGGCACGAGGGCGTGTCGTAATGAAGTTTTACGGCGCGTCCTCTTTTTTTTGTTTCGTGACTTTGATAATTTATCAAGCGGCGGATTTTTGCGAATTTTCTTCAAAAAATCGGTTCGTAGCCGATAAAGACCAAGATAGGCATAAAAACAGAGCAAAAAAAGGCGTATTTCCCCCGTTTTTTGCCTGTTTCGCTATTATTGACCACATTTTCGCCAGATTGAAAGCAATGGCGAAGAAGGCAAAGTCCA
>OLFV01001781.1_pt1 | contig 18822 bp, 18 predicted proteins | sample 1605551 | NCBI WGS metagenome assembly OLFV01 (sample SAMEA3888922, study PRJEB22519) | human gut metagenome | biome: human gut; feature: human-associated habitat; material: faeces | place: Denmark | collected 2011
ATACTTGCATAATTGCAAAAGCCCCAGAATCGCCATTACAGCGCTCTGGGGCCTTAATATCTTAAAATCAAAGTGTCAAAGATGGGAATATATAAACTTAAAACGTTATCACCAAATATTTTCATAAAAATTTATAAGTTTTTTTACATATATTCCTTATAATCTCTAATCGTAAAACGTTGCAGAACTTTTTCGACCTTCGATTTTTCGCCGCCAGAATATCCCGAAACGACTGATTTTCCGCATTTTGCACAAGAAGAAATAAATGAAAGCAGCCACCCAGAAGAAAAAAACAGAGAGCACAAAAAACAGAGAGCACAAAAAAAACAAAGCGCATCAAAAAACAAAACACACCAAAAAAAACAGCAGCTGGTCTTCACGACTGGCTGCTGTCTTACCTTATTCAATATGAATTAAACTAGCTTATGTTATTATGTCTTCTGACCTGATATAATACCATTATCGTGCCAAACATAAAAAAAACATTTTAAATTATCTTAAATATTTACTGAAGAACTTCCAGATTTCCTCACACGTATCCATACTGTGCTCACTCCAGCTGTGATTGCCGCCAATCACCTCATAGAGCCACACTTCAGTCTCAGGGCCACCCTTCCAGGCAGGAACACCGCCCAGATACCTGTGAAGCACCACCTGTCGAGGCCGGTTCTTGGGATTGTCCACAGGGACAACAGGCACCTTCATTGAAAGCGAATCCACCACCTCATACGAACACCTGGCCTCATCCACCCATTTGCCCACAGCAATCGGAACAGCGATATACGCTCCCCAGCCGCCCTTGTTCATCGGATCACCAGTCCAGAGCGAAGTCTTGTCCTCAGTACCGTGCACTTCCATAAGCGGAACAGGCCCCTTGGCATCCAGGTCCTTCTGCATCCAATCGAGCGTGAGTCCTGCAATCGGAGCAATAGCCGCGAAGGAATCCGGCTTGAGATACGCCATCAGATAACACATTTCCCCGCCATTGGACATACCGGTAAGGAAGACATTGTGCCTGCTCAGGCCATATTGCTTCTGAAGCCTTTTCGTAAGAGTGCAAAGGAAATCCACATCATCGGTCTTGAGCCCTTTCTGGAACGGATAGCCCACATTCCAGCAAGTATTCCCGCGATCATCCTTCGCCCCCTGAGGATAACAGACCGCAAATTTCTCCCGATCAGCCACACCACACAGAGCAGAACCGCCCCGCATTGCCCTGCCGCCATAACCATGAAGGACAATGACAAGAGGCGCATCCTCCTTCATACCGTCAGGCAGATAAAGAAAATACTCCCTTTCCAGGCCCTTATGCTTGAATGTTTCATGAAGAGGTTCAGCTGCATTGACCTGCACGCAGGACAGCAGCGCCGCAAAAATGAGCGCAACGACAAACTTTTTCATATCAGTTCTTCTTTTCAGCCATCAGTTTCTGCAGACTGCTCAGATACTCCAGGACCGCCACGAGAGCAAGTCCGGCTATCGCCCAGATTATCGCCCCAGGAATCTGAAGGTCAATGCCTTGCGCAGCATTGCCAGCACTCAGCAATGCCTGAGCTCCGGCCTGGGCAGCTTCTGCCGTCATTCCACTTCTGAGCAGCTGTCCCTCAGCCACTGCCGTCATATCATTCCACGGCCATACCTTCACCAGAGCGCCTATCACGAAGCCGACCAATGTGAGCATCGTGGCTCTTTCATAATGCTTCAGAAGCCAATGCAGAAATTTGGAGAAGCCTAAAATACCTATTACGCAGCCGACACCGAAAACCAGCAGGACCGGAAGATTCAACTGATTGACAGACTGCATTATATAATCGTATTTTCCGAGAATGACGAGAATGAAACTGCCGGAAATGCCTGGCAGAATCATAGTACAGACCGCTATAGCTCCGCAGATGAAGATGAACCACAGGTCGTCAGGCGTGGTGGTCGGCGACAGGGTACAGATGACTACGCCGAGGGCAATGCCGACCGCAAAGAAAAGGACATCAACGAATTTCCATCCCTTGATGTCGTATATCATATACACGGACGACGCTATGATAAGGCCGAAGAAAAACGCCCAGGTCTGCACAGGATAGAAGTGCATGACATAGACCATAAGTTTCGCCAATGAAAAGATACTGATGAGCACTCCCACCAGAAGCGAAACCAGAAAAGTGCCGTGGATATATCTCCAGAACTCTCTGAACTGGCCCTTCAGCAGCATCTTCCACGATGACGGATCCATCAGCGCATTCAACGCGTCAATGATTTCCGTAAAAATTCCTGTCAATAAAGCGATTGTCCCACCTGAAACTCCAGGAATCACATTCGCCGCCCCCATTCCGAATCCCTTCAGTCCGGTGAGTATGTTTTTTGTCAATGCGTTCATCTTATTGAATAATGGTTTCCAGATAACGAGTAATTTCCTTGAAGGCGTCCGAAGGACCGAGTTCATGAGATGGCGAATCTTCCACTACGAGGTCGAAAGTCCTGCCCGGCAATTGCACACGGCCGATTTTAAATACCGCGCCTGAGCACCCCGCCAATGCTGCAATAGGGAAATCCACATTGTCCACCAACGAGAGCAGAACATCCGCCCCGTCGGAAGAAATCATCTCGATTATTTCCAATGCCGGCCTGCCGTACCAGTTCAGGTCCTTCCTGAGGATGGTGTTGTTCAGGCTTGTTATCTGCCGTTCGTCCTCTCCTTTCTTGCTCAAATCGAGGAAATAGACATTGACCTTCATCCCCTTGGACTTGAAATAGGTCAATGCTGCCTCCTTGCAGTCATCTACGCCATTTTCCTGAGCATCCAAGACAATGGACACCGACCGGATTTCCGACAACGGGACAAGTCCGGTCGGTTGCTTGCTCGAATACCTTCTCAGAAACTTTCTTCTGAATATGTTCTTTATAAAATCTATCATCAGTCGAATTTTTCTTCCGCGACATGTCCTCCGTTAGCCGATATCAGCTCACGGATTTCTTTCTTGGCCGCTTTCCATCTTGGAATATCAATCTTCGTGCCGATGACCTCAACTACTTTGGCCGCGATGATGGAGCCGACTTCTCCGCAGACCTTCAGAGGCATGCCCAATGAATGCGCATAGAGGAAACCTGCCGCGTAGGTATCTCCTGCACCGGTCGCGTCTATGGTTGCGGCTGGCCACGGCTCTATATAATGATATTCATCACCGCTCTTGAGCATTGACCCGTCTTTGCCGACCTTTACCACTGCGATTTTGCAATGCTTGGCGATCTCGTCGAGGGCTTCGCGCGGCTGCATCTTGGTAAATGCCTTCGCTTCAGATTCATTGGCAAAGACGATATCCACATAACGGTCCACGATGTCGTGAAGGAAAGCGTCATTGGATTCGACTACGTTATAGGAGGCCATATCCAGTGATATGAGGCAGCCCGCTTCATGCGCCATTTCCACAGCTTTGCGGATAAGAGCCTGATTCTGAACGAGGTAGCCTTCTATGTGAAAGTAGTCATAGCCCTGAAAATATTCCGGTTTCAGGTCTTCCGGAACCATTTCCAATGCCGCGCCCATATAGTTGGCGAATGTTCTCTCTGCATTGGCCCCGGACACGAAAACCATGGAGCGGCCGGAAGGGTTCTTGCCTTTCAGGAGCATTGTCTTGACGCCGTACTGCTCTTCATCGCTCTTGAACAGATGGCCGAGCTCGTCCTCGCCCACTTTTCCGATAAATGCAGCGTCCATGCCGAAGATGGCGGCGCAGGTGATGGTGTTCGCGGCAGAACCGCCTGCCACATAATGCAGCCCGTAAGGCTTCAGGCTTTCAAAAATCTTGTTCCCTGTCTCCATATCCACGAACTGCATGCTGCCTTTCGGAAGATGGTACATTTTCAGGAACGAATCATCCGGTAGCACTGCCAGAATATCCGTCAGCGCATTACCTATTCCCAATATTGACTTTGTGCTGTTTTCCATATTTAGCTTATTAAAGAATTTACTGTTCCGGGGTAAACATAGGGTCCCAGGCTGGGAGGAGAGTCGGTTTCTGGCTCAGCATCTCGAGGATGTCGGCAGGGACATATTTCTTCTCGGCCACCACTCTGAACATATATTCGGCGAACCACTGGTCTGTCATGATGAGACAGCCTCTGTATCCGCTGTCCGCGCCCCAGCTGTTCTCCACCATCCATTTCTGCGGAACACCGTCCTTGATGTCCACGGCAATCAGGGTCATGGCGTGAGACGAACCGCTCGCATGGGTGAGCACCCTTTCGCGCTTGTCCATGGTGTACTTGACATTGAACAGAGACTCATAATCATAGTTTGCGAGGTCCAGAACGCCCTTTTTGGAATTCAGGAACTTGCCCACGTCACAAGAAAAGTACATCGCAGTATTGTCCTTGATGCTCGCCGCGGCCACCTCACGGATACGCTCTATCGGAAGATTCACATAGAGCCAGTTCTTTCCGTCATAGACGTGACGGTCATAGTCGATCTCATAAACCTTGCCGTACTCACGGGTCGGGTCATTCATAAGCATCACATAATTGCCGTCCAGGTCCTCATCCACGTATTTCTTATAGAAAGACAGCGGCGTATATTCCTCAGTAGAAACGAGTTTGTCAGAAGAATCGTACATAGACCACTCGAATGATGCAGGAGGCACGCCGAGGCAGAGCGACAGGATCCTGTAAACGTCCGTAAGCACTGACTCCTTGATTTTCAGCAGCTCGGCATTGACCTTGGCCTCCGCAGCGGCAGCGTTCTTTCCCTTTGCGGAAGCGGCTGGAGAAGCGTCGTAGGCAGCGCGCAGAGCCAGTCCGCCCTGACGCAGAATAGTCTTGAGCTGAAGGGCCATCTGCGAAGTGTTGTTGCTGGAATATGTCTCAGGCATCACCTCGGACGGCACGAGTCCATATTTCATCGCCAGGTCAGACACTCCCGTGAACTGGCCGCCGTCACTCAACGGATTTGAGAAGAGCCAATCCACCTTCCTGTCATCGAAAGGAAGTTTTCTCGTGTCAATGACTCCCTGCAGGAAAAGGTTAGCCTTCTCGAGCTGGTCATAGAAGAACAGATAGTTCTGTGAAAATGTGAACGAGCCCAGGTTATATTTTTCTATCATCTTGGCACGCAACACATTGAGACCGGTGAACAGCCAGCATCTGCCTGACGATTTCTGGTCCGTGATGCCCTTTGTCTTCACCCTGTCGGAAAAATGGGTGTCGATCATGGAGGCGTTCTCGGCATTGGTAGCCATGACATTGACAGAACTTCCTGCCAACGCGTTGCGCACAGCCTTGTCATAAGACGTTCCGGTGTAACCCATGCTTATGCGTGAAAGAACTTCAGGTGACAGGCCGCCGTCCGGGGCAGTCTGAGCCATAAGTGAAACAGGCAACATTGCCGCAACCGCGGCCAAAACAATGATTTTCTTCATATCTGTATTTCTATTCATTATACAAAAGATACTTGCGACGCAGCGACTTGAAACGCTCCACATCGTCTTTCCACATTGACTTTATATCCTCAGGCGAGCAGCCGTCAATGATCATTTCGCGCACCCACGAATTTCCTATAAGCTTATCAATGAACGGATTACGCCCGAAGAACGGACGCCCGTCAGGAAGCAGTCCTCGTTCCATGTCAGCACCGGGGAGCGACATCAGCATAGAATAGGCATTGACAATATAATTCAGGTTTATCCCGTTTCTCCAGATTTCTTCATAGGTCAATGTCGTGAGATCCACGCCACTACACTCCTGCCCCTCGTAGTCAGGATGCAGCGCCCCAGGCATGCTCTGCGGAACGAACTTGTAACTGAAAAGGCTCATGTCCGGACTGCCGTACATTTCGAAAGGATGCTCAGTTCCACGCCCGAGCGAGACCACCGAGCCTTCGAAGTAACAAGTTGATGCATAGAGATATACAGCACGCATCGTCTTGAGATTCGGAGACGGTGGCATTATCAGGTTATACTTGGTGGCATGAGTATAACCCTTGCAAGGAACGACGGTCAGCTCACACTGCTTTCCGCCTTCCAGCCAGCCCTCGCCATTGATCATAAGCGCCAACTCACCCAACGTCATTCCATGCACGACCGGTATCGGAAGCGCGCCCACGCCTGACTTGTATTTCATGTCCAGGACAGGCCCGTCCACATAAAACCCGTTCGGATTGGGACGGTCCAGGACAATGACCTTCTTCCCCGACGCCGCACATATGTTCATCAGCCTGTACATCGTCACGTAATATGTGTAGTATCTTAGGCCAACGTCTTGAATATCAACCAGAAGCACATCGAACAGACCGATATCCTCCCGGTTCGGACGGCCCGGTGCCCCATACAGTGAAACTATCTTGATCCCGGTCGCCCCGTCGATGGAATCACCTACCTTGGCGCCTGCATCTGCATTGCCCCGGAACCCATGCTCCGGAGAGAAAATCACCGTCACATTCACTTGCTTCCTGTTCTTGAGCACATCCACGAGATGAGGGCCATAGACTTTCGGGGCATTCAGGTCGGTTCCACGTCCTTTCAGTACCTTGTCGCCTACGATTCCGCTCTGGTTCGAGAACACAGCCACCCGCTTGCCGGAAAGCTCAGGCAGATACATGGAAAACTGTTCATCTCCGAGCTTCACATTCGCAGCTGACAATGAAAATGCCGCCATAACCGCAAAGGTCACAGCAGCAATCATATATCTTTTCAATAATCTCATCCGAATAAAAATTAGGTTCAGGACCGCTACCCGGATAAAGTTACGAATATTATTTATTATTGCAATGAACCGCCGACGATATCGAGAATTTCGCTCGTAATCTTCTGCTGACGATTCTTATTGTACTCCAGAGTCAGTTCCTGAAGAATCTCATTTCCATTGTCGGTAGCTGTCTGCATGGCCACGGTCCTGGCCGCATGCTCGGCAGCATTCGTATCCAGCTGCACTGTGAACATCTTGAGCATCATCACTTTAGGAAGCAGTTCCTCCAAAAGCGAATCCACGTCAGGCTCCACGATATAGTCGAAATTCCAGCCCCTGTCTTCAGAAGTTATGGCCTGGTCAATGTTCTCCGCTATCGGCATGATGGTCAATGGCAGATACGTATCCCTCATGGTCGGCTGAGATGAAGTGGACTTGAAATGGCCGTACAGCAGTTCCACCTTGTCGAATCTCTCCGTCATGAACCCGTGCACAAGTTCAGCGGACAGATTTGCCGCCTCCTCATAATTCGGATGTTCGGAAAGATGAGTGTAGTCTGCCGGTGCCTCGAATCCTTTCTTGCGCATTGCCTCGGCGATTTTCTTTCCCACAGGATAGACAGTGATGTCCTCCGCAGTCAAGCCTGCCTTCAGATATTCGTCAATGACGGACTCCGCCTGCTTGATGGCTGCCGAATTGAAACCGCCGCACAAAGAAGAATTGGAAGAATACACCACCAGGGCCACCTTGGAAACAGGACGTGGAGAGCACAGGAGCTCGAGTTCCTTGTCCAGACCGACTGCTTCCGGCTCTTCGCCTTCTTCCACAGGAATAAGCTTGTCCTGATCTTCCTTTTTCTCAGCGCGTCTCTTGTAGGCAATCAGATTCGCCAGCATACGGTGAAGCATATCCTCATAAGGCAACATGTTGCCTATGGCAGTCTGCGCCTTGTGAAGTTTGGCGGCGGCCACCATTTTCATTGCAGAGGTTATCTTCAACGTACTGTTGACAGAATCGACTCTATTCTTTATTTCTTTCAATGAAGGCATATCCGAAACTGAGAATATATCTAACTCTTGAGACCGAGCACGACGTCTTCAGCTTCCTGCTCGATTATCTTGGAAATCTTATCATCCAGCTTCCCTTCCGCAAGCGGCTGAAGGACATCTTCCTTGTGGGCCGCCCTCATCCTTTCCAGGAACTTGGACTGGAACTGGCGTGTCTTCTCCAGCGGAACATCTTTCAGCAGAGAATGCGTTCCGCAGTACAATATCGCAATCTGTTCACCCACAGGCATAGGAGAATACTGAGGCTGCACCAGAAGCTGCTTGTTCTTACGGCCGCGGTCCAATGCCAAGGCTGTAACCTTGTCCACATCGCTGCTGAACTTGGAGAATGACTCCAGCTCATCATACTGGGCCTGGTCTATCTTCAATGTTCCTGCAACTTTCTTCATACTCTTCACCTGGGCACTTCCGCCGACACGGGATACTGAGATACCCACATTGATGGCAGGACGGAAACCCTGGTTGAACAGACTTCCCTCCAGATAGATCTGGCCGTCCGTAATGGAAATGACATTGGTCGGAATATATGCGGAGACGTCGCCCGCCTGGGTCTCGATGATCGGCAATGCCGTAAGCGAGCCGCCCGCCTTAACCTTTCCCTTCAGAGATTCAGGCAAGTCGTTCATCTGCTCCGCAACCTCCTGCTGGCCAATGATTTTCGCAGCTCTCTCCAGGAGTCTGGAGTGCAGATAGAACACGTCACCAGGATAAGCCTCACGGCCTGAAGGACGACGAAGGATCAATGATACCTCACGATATGCGACAGCCTGCTTGGACAAGTCGTCATAAATCACGAGCGCGGCACGTCCGGTGTCACGGAAATATTCACCGATTGCAGCACCTGCAAATGCAGAATAATACTGCAAAGCTGCCGGATCCGCAGCAGTAGCGGCCACGACTACGGTATAATCCATCGCGCCTTTTGAACGCAATGTGTTTACGATGCTCGCTACCGTAGAGCCTTTCTGACCGATCGCCACATAGATACAATATACCGGATTTCCTTTCTCGAACTCGGTCCTCTGATTTATGATGGTATCTATGGCAATGGCGGTTTTACCTGTCTGGCGGTCACCGATGATAAGCTCACGCTGGCCCCTTCCGATAGAAATCATCGCGTCGATAGCCTTGATACCTGTCTGTAGAGGCTCATTCACCGGCTGTCTGAAGATAACTCCAGGAGCCTTGCGCTCCAGAGGCATCTCCACCTTGTCACCGCCGATTTCACCAAGTCCGTCAATAGGGACACCGAGCGGATTCACGACACGGCCGAGCATCTTTTCACTTACCGGGATGGAGACAATCCTTCCGGTACGTTTCACGGTCATTCCCTCCTTGACCTCATCTGTAGGACCGAGAAGTACGGCTCCGACATTGTCCACCTCCAGGTTCATGACGACGCCCATGACGCCGCTGTCGAACTCCAGAAGTTCGCCGGACTCCGCATTGGTCAAGCCATAGATTCTGGCCACACCGTCGCTTACCTGCAGCACCGTGCCGACCTCCTCGAACTTTACCGAAAGGTCAGCGGACTCGAGCTGTTTCAGCAGCACGTCCGATATTTCACTTGGTTTGATATTATTCTGACTCATACATCAATCTGTTATTTTGTTCAATGAACCGTCTTCTCAGGTCCTCCAACTGCCTGGACACGCTCGCGTCGATTCTCTTGTCCGCAACTTCGAACACGAATCCGCCAATTATGGAAGGATCGACCGTCACGGACAACTCAAGCTGAAGGCCAGTAAGATTCCTGAACATTTCACATATCTTTCTTTCAAGCTCCGGAGAAGGCATACTTACCACAAGTGTAGCCTGACTCACGCCTTGCGCAGAAAGCCAGCGTTCCTTGAAATAATGAAGGATATAGCGCAGATACGGCTCCCTGTCCTGTTTTATCACAAGTTCCAGGAATTTGGAAAGTGACGGACACATATCCTCGTTCCCGAGGGCTTTCGACATCAGCTCCACCTTTCCGGAAGATGTCAGCATGTTCTTGCTCTCCACAAGACGCTCGAACTCGCCGGATGCGGACAAGGCGTCAGCGAGCGCACAGGCCTGTCTGTACACGACCTGTCCGTCACCGGTCTCTTCCACATATTTCAGAAGAGCATCAGCATATCTTGACGCTATAATTCCTGTATTCATCCGAACTTCAGTTGTTTACCATGGAGTCCCTCTTGGAATTCAGTTCCTCCATAACCTTTTCCACATAACGTTTCTGAACTTCTTCCGAAGTGAAATCAGTCCTCAGAATCTTCTCGGAAACATTCATTGACAGCATTGCCACTTCCTTGCGGATATCCTGCAATGCATTTTCTTTTTCGGCCGCGATTTCCACTCTGGCCTGTTCGAGTATCTTATCCGCTTCCTCCTGAGCCTGAACCTTAGCCTGTTCGATGATGGACACTTTCATTTTCGCCGCATCATCCATAATCCGGGCCTGTTCCTTCTTGGCCTGAAGAAGAAGCTCGGCATGTTCCTTGTTCAGGTCAGCGAGTTCTTTTCTTGCCTCTTCCGCCATTGCCAATGACTTGTCAATGGATTCTGTCCTCTCATTGACCATCTTGGTAATGACAGGGAATCCGAATTTGGCAAGTATGAAAAAGACAATGCCGAATATTATGACCATCCAAAAAAGAAGGCCAGCATCAGGTGTTACAAGTGACATAATTACTGTAAATTACACAAACAGGGCGAGAAGGCAGACAATGATTGCGAACAGAGCCGCACCCTCGATCATGGCCGCAACAATAATCATTGATGAACGGATGTTTCCGCTTGCTTCTGGCTGACGTGCGATAGACTCGGTAGCTGCAGAACCGATCTTACCGATACCATAACCTGCCGCAATAGCTGCAATAGCTGCTCCAAGAGCTATACCGACCTTTCCAAGTGCCTCAGAGGCAACTGCTTGTAAAAGAATTGTGAGTAACATAACTATAAAATTTTAATAAATTATCATCAAGCTTCTTTCTGTCTTGCCATACCTATGAACACTGCTGACAGAATCGTGAACACATACGCCTGGAGAAATGCCACAAGCACTTCGAGCAGGTCCATGAACACTCCGAAGAGCACCGACACGACCGTCATACTTCCGAAAAGGACAGCATTGTATTTGGCAAACACGAATATTATACAAACCAGACTGATGGCGATGATATGACCTGCAAGCATATTGGCAAAAAGCCTTATCATCAGCGTCAGCGGCTTCATCAACGTACTGAACACTTCTATAATCGGGAGAAGCGGGAAAGGAAACTTCAACATCAGAGGCACATCCGGCCAGAAGATATCCTTGAAATAATGCTTCGTTCCGAACAGGTTTATCATAAAGAACGTGAAGAATCCCAGGACGCAGGTCACGGCGATATTGCCTGTGACATTGGCCCCTCCCGGGAAGAACGGTACGATTCCGAGCAGGTTGTTCAGCAATATCCACAGGAAAACCGTGCACAGGTAAGGGGAGAACTTCTGGTAATCTTCACCTATCGAGTCCTTGGCCACGCCCGTATCTATCATCATGATAACCGGTTCCATGAATGCCGCCAGTCCCTTAGGAGCTTCATTGACAGCATCATGCCTGCGATACCATCTGGCCGTCCAGAGGATGAGGAATATGAGCAATGCACTGCTTATCATCATTGCCATGACATTCTTGGTTATGGACAGGTCCAATGGGCGGATTTCTTCTCCTGCCGCATTCCGCTCGACTATTTTTCCGCTGTCCTGCGAAACATAGAATCCTTCATATTGCTCTCCGTGCTCCACTTTGGCAGAGGAGAACACATGCCATCCTGACGTCTTGCTTCTGACGATCACGGGCAGCGGAATGGATATCGACTTGTCGCCGATATTAGTTATATGCCACTCGTACGCGTCACTCATATGACCGAATATGACCTCCTGGACATCCAACCCCTGTTCCGTCGTGTCAGTGTCTGCCACTGCATCTTCCGTCACGACACCGTCTGCTGCTTGTTCGGTCGCAACACTGTCAGCCACAGCTTCTTCCGCACGGACAGGAGTCCATACGGTCACGGCCATGACCAATGCAGCTATGTATTTCCACCATTTCATAATTCCACGCAAACCGAAACTTTATTCTTTCCGACCTCCACGAATCCGGATTTGATACTGATCTTCTTGACCTCTCCGCTCATTGTCTCATACTCGACATCTCCTGCATCAAGCACTGATATCAGCGGGGCGTGATTCTTCAACACAGTGAACGGACCTTTCCTGCCAGGCAGTCTGACAAGCTTCACAGAACATTCTTCCAGCACCATTTCCGGTGACATCACCATCAGTGAAATTCCGTTTTCCATATTGACAATTACTTGTTTTCAGCCTTTGCAAGAATATCCTCACCTTTCTTGATGGCATCTTCGATAGTGCCGACATTGAAGAACGCCTGCTCCGGAAGATAATCCACCTTGCCGTCAAGAATCATGTTGAATCCCTTGATGGTATCATTGATATCGACCATTACTCCAGGCACGCCGGTAAACTGTTCTGCTACGGAGAACGGCTGAGAAAGGAAACGCTGCACGCGTCTTGCCCTGTTCACAGTAAGTTTGTCCTCGTCCGACAGCTCGTCCATACCGAGAATGGCGATGATGTCCTGAAGCTCCTTGTTGCGCTGAAGAATCTGCTTGACTCTCTGAGCCGTATTGTAATGGTCCTCGCCGACAATGTTCGGATCCAGGATTCTGGACGTGGATTCGAGCGGATCGACTGCCGGATAGATACCCAGTTCCGTAATCTTTCTGCTGAGCACCGTGGTCGCATCCAAATGGGTGAACGTGGTAGCAGGAGCCGGGTCAGTAAGGTCGTCGGCCGGCACGTAAACAGCTTGTACAGAAGTGATTGAACCATTCTTGGTAGAGGTGATTCTTTCCTGCATCTGTCCCATTTCCGTCGCGAGCGTAGGCTGGTAGCCCACTGCTGAAGGCATACGTCCCAGCAATGCTGAAACCTCTGAACCTGCCTGCGTGAACCTGAATATATTGTCAATGAAGAAAAGAATATCCTTCGGCTCGTTCTGTTTCTTGCTGTCTCGGAAAGACTCTGCCAACGTCAGTCCGGACAATGCCACTGAGGCACGTGCTCCAGGCGGCTCGTTCATCTGACCGAACACGAGTGCGACCTGCGACTCTGACAGTTTTTCCTTGTCCACAAGTGACAGGTCCCAATGACCTTCCTCCATGCTCTTCTCAAACGCCTCCCCATATTTGATGACGCCGGACTCTATCATTTCGCGGAGCAGGTCGTTACCCTCCCTGGTACGCTCGCCGACTCCGGCAAAGATGGAGAATCCGTTGTGTTTCTTGGCAATGTTGTTTATCAACTCCTTGATTAGCACGGTCTTACCGACACCGGCGCCTCCGAAGAGACCGATTTTTCCGCCTTTCAGATAAGGCTCGAGAAGGTCAATGACCTTGATACCGGTATAGAGTACTTCCTGTGAGGTGGTAAGGTCCTCGAATTTAGGAGGTTCGCGGTGAATCGGCAATTCCTCCTTACGGTCCAGATTTCCCAAGCCGTCTATAGACTCGCCCACGACATTGAGAACTCGTCCTCTAATCTGGCTTCCTACAGGCATCTCGATAGGCTTGGCAGTATTGATCACTTCCATTCCTCTCTGCAGTCCGTCCGTGGAATCCATAGCGACTGCCCTGACTGTGTCTTCACCTATATGCTGTTGCACTTCCACTATCAGTTCCTTGCCATCTTTTCTCTTGATGGACAATGCATCGTGAATGTTAGGAAGTTCATTTTTTTCCTGCTGCGCGCGCATTTCGAAATGCACGTCCACAACAGGACCAATAATCTGAGAAATATGTCCTACAACGTTTGGCATATCATTATCAATTATTTACCTCTAATTTCTCTTGTTTTGGATTCCTTATGCAAATCCGGCTGAAAGTTACTGAAAAAATCATACCATCCACACAAAAAATTAGCCAAAAAGACAAATCTTCTGCTAAAATCTTCCAACAGCATTATGCTTCACGTGAAAGATAGTCTTTTTTCTATGGTGCGCCGCTATACACCTTGGGTAACTTTGGCTCGAAGGTGATGGGTGACTTGTCTAGGAGGTGATGGGCAACCTCGCTCGAAGGTGCGAATTCCTTGAACAACCTGAATCTACTGTGCGCTATTCCCCTTGGGGTAACCTGGCCGGCCGTTTCTTCGATTCTGTGGCATTTTCACTACATTTTCGCGGGGCCATTGGCCATATCCTCTGCTATAATTTTTCAACGCCGAATGAAACCTTCTCCGCTATAAAAAAAGTCTCCGGAACCATGTCGATTCCGGAGACATCTATAGAACTATCTGAAAATCAATTATTTGATTTTAGCATATCCATAGCGGGCAGAATCGCCAAGCTCCATCTCGATCTTCATAAGACGGTTGTACTTAGCGATACGGTCTGTACGGCTGAGTGAACCAGTCTTGATCTGACCGCTGTTTGTAGCAACTGCGATGTCAGCGATGGTGGTATCCTCAGTTTCACCTGAACGGTGTGAAGTAACTGTGGTGTAACCATTTCTGTGAGCCATCTCGATAGCGTCGAGAGTTTCGGTAAGAGAACCGATCTGGTTAACCTTGATGAGAATAGAGTTTGCAGCACCCTTCTGGATACCCTTCTTGAGGTACTCAACATTGGTAACGAAGAGGTCATCACCTACGAGCTGGCACTTGTGGCCGATAGCTTTGGTAAGTTTAACCCATCCTTCCCAGTCGTTCTCATCGAGACCATCCTCGATAGAGTCGATAGGATATTTGTTTACAAGCTCCTCGAGGTAAGCAATCTGCTCGTCAACAGAAAGTTTCTTTCCGTTAGGATCTTTCTGCATACCTGTCTTGAGCTGTTTGTAATCGTAGAAGAACTGGTCGCCTTCCTTAACGCTGAACTCAGATGCTGCGCAGTCCATAGCGATGGTAACGTCCTTTCCAGGAACATAGCCAGCTTTCTCGATAGCCTGCATGATGCAGTCGAGAGCGTCGTCGATACCATTGAGCTTCGGAGCGAAACCACCCTCGTCACCTACTGCTGTAGAAAGGCCACGGCCTTTGAGCACCTTCTGGAGAGCGTGGAATACTTCAGCACCCATTCTTACACCTTCAGCGATGCTTGGAGCACCTACAGGGCGAATCATGAACTCCTGGAACGCGATAGGAGCGTCTGAATGAGCACCACCGTTGATGATGTTCATCATAGGAACAGGAAGAACATATGAGTTAGGGCCACCGAGGTACTGATAAAGAGGAAGACCAAGATAGTTTGCAGCAGCTTTTGCAACAGCGAGTGAAACGCCGAGAATAGCGTTTGCGCCGAGTTTTGCTTTGTTCTTGGTTCCGTCGAGTTTGATCATAGTCTCATCGATAGCTCTCTGTTCGAAGCAAGACATTCCGATAAGAGCCGGAGCAATGACTTCGTTGATATTCTTGGCAGCTTTGAGAACGCCTTTTCCGCCATAGCGTTTAGGATCACCGTCACGAAGTTCGATAGCCTCGTTCTCACCGGTAGAAGCTCCTGAAGGAACAGCAGCAACACCGACAACACCTGATGCGAGGACTACTTCAGCCTCGATTGTAGGATTTCCTCTTGAGTCAAGGATTTCTCTACCACTGATTTGCAAGATTTCAAAATCTTCCATAATGCAATAAATTAAATATGTTAATTATAACTGTTTCCAAAGCAGATGTCTTCAAAACTGAACTTCAGCAACAAATTTCAAGCCACCTCCACAAAGCGCTGCAAAAATACGAATTTTCCAATAAATAAACAAAAGGCCCCGCATAGCACTTCAAATAAACGAATAGTAATTCAAATGAACGAATAGCATCTCAATGAACGCTTAGCACTTCAAATGAACGAATAACACCTCAAATAAACGAATGCTCTAATCCTCGCATGACACTTAAACTCGGACAAACGCGGCTTCCCCAGGCAGCCAAAATCTGGAATAACATGAAGCGTGATCTGTAAGTCGCTGAGTGATAGCTGTTTAACCATTTTCAGAGTTACGAAAATGCCAACTCTGAAAACACCTAAAACAGTCATAATTAGCGACTTACGCGTTGCATCATGTGTATCCAACATTGATAACCGAACTTGACATCTGGTTGTATCGCACCCATGTCCGCTCGTACAACCTTGCTGTAAATGACGGAATTGCTGTTTCTTTTGCTCCCATGTTAATCTATTCTTGACATTTCCATGGGCAAAAGTACGGAACCGCTAAAAACGCTTCAATACGTAACCGCGGAGACGCTTACGAAAATCTGACCTGAATATGTGTAACCGCAACAATGGCTTCGTTGAGTCAGCATAGATGTTTAGTTTTTTCGGTGCGATGTGTACTGGATGACAGGTCCTCCTTTCTTGTGTGAGTCCGCATCGATAGATAAAGCCACTTCTCGCTGGCGATTGCTAATAGCAGGTGGCTGATGGGTGGTTTGGGAAGGATAGCTTCATGTGTTTTCGAACAACCTGCATGTCGGGATTTGGTGCATATTGCTGAATGTCAATGAGATAGAATAAATATCCAAATGCAGGTTATGTGAAAAAGCGGGTAACCTGGCTTTTGCTTTATTAGCTAACCAGCTATGAATCAACACTTTCGCCGGTTATGTGAATTTCAGGTTGTTCGGTTTTTCCAAATAACAATAGTCCGGTCAAGACGTAACCGCGTATACGCTTACTTAAACTTTTATGGGAGCTACATGCTATCGGGAGATGCGGTGCGCCGAACAGCAGCATAGCCCGCGGCGAATTGCGAAACACCCTGAGCAAAGCGGGCTCTTGCCACAGTTCGGGCCGCAGTTCGGGACAATATCAATGAAGGACGACAGGGGCAAAAAGGCCGGATCTGCACACGTGAATCCAATGACGGGGGCAAAAACCCACGATCTGCCCCCGTGACAGTTCAGAAATAGCCTGACGTGTGCAGAAAGGCCGTATTTGCACACGCAAATCCAACGACGTAGGCAAAAGAGTCGATTTTGCCCCCGTGGAGACAACAAATACGTGAAGGACGTAAAGGGCGTGCACATCGTCGGAGTTTGGGGCCGCAGCGGCACAACAAGGCGAAGAATTCCGACCGAAGGATTAACTTTCATCCACGGGGGCAAAAAGGCCTGATTAGCCCCCGTGACCTTTCAAAAACTGCATGACGTGTGCAGAAAGGCCGTATTTGCACACATGAATCTAATGACGTAGGCAAAAGAGTCGATTTTGCCCACCCCGTTGCGGCAGCAAATACGTGGAGGGCGAAAAGGCCACACAGAGCGTCAGGGGCTGGGACAGAGTCCCAATGAAAAACAAGACCAGGGCGGTAAGTCCTCTCTGGGGCAACCTTGTTGCCCTATCGCTGCCTTTTATCGAGGGTAGAAGCGCAACCAGTAAGTCGCTGAGTGATAGTTGTTTAACTGTTTTCAGAGTTGTGAAAAAACCAACTCTGAAAATACCTATAGTATTGATAGTTAGCAACTTATGCGTTGCATCACGTACCCGACAATGGTAAACTTTTTTCAGGACTAGACAAAGCAAAGAAGTCCGACCGAAGAGCTATCAGGGCATCATCAGATGCCGGCCGAAGAACAGCGAAGCGGTGGCCATGCGCTTTGGTGCGCACGAAGGCCTGATGTGCCCCCTTGAAAATGGGGTTGGGGGATTGAGACGGGTCATCAGATGCCGGGCCGGAGCTGGCGGGCAGGGAAGCCATCGCGGCGATGGAAAGCTCGCAGGCCCTGATCGCCCCCTTGGAAAGGGGGTCGGGGGATTAAAAAGGAACGCGCGGAGCGTCAGGGTCTGGGACAGAGTCCCAATGAAAAAACAAGACCAGGGCGGTAAGTCCTCTCTGGGGTAACCTTGTTGCCCTATCGCTGCCCCTTTATCGAGGGTCGAAGCGCGACCTGTAAGTTACTGAGTGATAACTGTTTAACTGTTTTCAGAGTTGTGAAAACACCAACTCCGAAAACGCTCAAACATTGATAGTTAGCGACTTACGCGTTGCATCATACATCCTACAATGGTAAACATTTTTCAGGACTAGACAAAGCGAAGAAGCACCGTCCGAAAAGCTACCAGGGCATCCTCAGATGCCGGCCGAAGAACAGCGAAGCGGTGGCCATGCGCTCCGGTGCGCACGTAGGCCTGATGTGCCCCCTTGAAAAGGGTGTTAGGGGGATTGAGACAAGCGGGTCCGGGTATTTGCACCAGCAAATACGTGGAGGACGAAAAGGCCGCGCACATCGTCAGGGTTTGGAGCAGCAGCATAACACAGCGAAGAAGTCCGACCGAAGTGCTGCCAGGGCATCATCAGATGCCGGGCCGGAGTTGGCGGGCAGGGAAGGCCCATGCGGCGATGGAAAGTCCGCAGGCCCTGATCGCCCCCTTGAAAAGTGGGTTAGGGAGATGGGAGGATTAATAAGTCGTCATCAGACGACCGGCCGGGTCCGGGTATTTGCGGCAGCAAATACGTGAAGGACGCAAAGGCCGCGCGGAGCGTCAGGGTTTGGGACAGAGTCCCAATACGAAAAGAGAGTCCTCAGACGAACGTCTGAAGACTCTCCCGAAGAACGGCAGCTTCCTACTCTCCCACCTGGTCTGGCAGTACCATCGGCGATGACGGGCTTAGCTTCTCTGTTCGGAATGGGAAGAGGCGGTTCCCCGTCGCTATAGCCACCGCATTATATAACTTGAGAGAAAACTCGAGGAAGACTTCTAAGACTCTTCCTTGGCTTCACTTTCCTCTGAAAGAAAGATATCGGGCCATTAGTACAGGTCAGCTCAGGTCGTCACCGGCCTTACACTTCCTGCCTATCGACGTGGTAGTCTCCCACGACCCTCAATGGAAGTCTCATCTTGGAGACGGCTTCGCGCTTAGATGCTTTCAGCGCTTATCCTGACCCAACGTGGATACCCGGCGGTGCAGCTGGCGCTACAACCGGTAAACCAGAGGTTGGTCCGTCCCGGTCCTCTCGTACTAAGGACAGGCCTCCTCAAACTTCCTACGCCCACAACAGATAGAGACCGAACTGTCTCACGACGTTCTGAACCCAGCTCGCG
>OLFV01001786.1_pt1 | contig 18761 bp, 18 predicted proteins | sample 1605551 | NCBI WGS metagenome assembly OLFV01 (sample SAMEA3888922, study PRJEB22519) | human gut metagenome | biome: human gut; feature: human-associated habitat; material: faeces | place: Denmark | collected 2011
TTGGATGTAGCCATGAACGATTTTGTGCCTTCCATTCCCGATACCCTTGGGGATCGCCTGCGGTGGCTTGGAGGCTCCTTCCACGCCAGTGCCGAACTCAAGGGCAGCCCGGAGTTTGACGACCTGCTCGCCCGTTACGCGGAACAGATGGGCGCTGCCATTGTTCCCTGCAATTGGTACTCCCCCAACGAATTCGAGCAAAACTTCAATATCCGCTTCAGCAACGGCCAAGCCGATGGATGGGTAGAATCCTACGTCATGGATTTGCTCCGCAGGGCTCACCGCAAAAAGGTTTCCGATATTCATATCATCTACCGGGGGCCTTACGCGCAGATATACTTCCGCAGGATGGGACTTATGCAGGAAGACGAGCCGCTCCCCGGCGAAGACGGGTTGCGGCTTATCCGTGGCATTTTTTTTGGCAAGCTCTCACAGGCGGAAGGTTTTACGGAACACGAGCGCTATGACGGGCGTATTGCCGACCGCGCCTTTCTGCCGGAAGGCTTGTTCGCCGTCCGTCTGCACTCGGAACCCATCCAGAGTCCGCTGATTTCTACGCCGGGCGTAGTCCTCGCCATGCGCCTGCTCTTCGACGCCACCTCCGCCAAAGGAAACGTCCCCCAACGGCTGGCCTCGCTCGGCTTTACTTCCGAACAACAGGAACTCGTCAACAGCTTTACCGAACGATCCGGGCTGACAATCGTTTCCGGCCCCACAGGGCACGGCAAGACGACCGTGCTCAAAAACATCATGGAAGCGATGGCGCAGTACGTTCCCACCAAAAACTACTGGTCCCTCGAAGACCCGCCGGAATACACCATTCTCGGCGTCAACCAACTGAACGTCTTCACCAAGGCGGTTTCCGACGCGGAGCGGGAACGCGCCCTCCTTGAAGCATTGGCCGGGCTCATGCGCTCCGACCCCGATGTGATCCTCCTTGGCGAAATCCGTTATCTGGAAGCGGCCAAGGCCGCCATCAACGCGGCGCTCACGGGACATGGCGTCTGGTCCACCGTCCATGCCAATTCCGCTATCGGAATCATCGCCCGCCTTCACGAGATGGGCGTGCCGCTTCAGTCCATCTGCACCGATGGCGTTTTGAACGGGCTCATGTACCAGCGGCTCCTCCCCATTCTCTGCCCGGAATGCAAGCGGCCTTTGCGTGAAGATGCTGTTTCTCCTCAGCTTTGGAACCGCCTCAAGGCTCTTTATCCCCACGGCGAGATCGACAACATCTTTTCCCGAGGAACCGGCTGCCCGCATTGCGACGGGATGGGGCTTGTCGGCCAACAGGTCGCCGCCGAATTGATCTCGGTTTCAACGGAACGCAAGCTCCTCGCGCTGCTGCGGGAAAACAAGCTGTGGGAAGCGCGGCAATACTGGCTCAGGGACATGGAAGGCATAAGCCATGTGGCCCATGCCCTGAAGCGCATTGCGGATGGGGAGGTCGATCCCGCGATTGCCGAGGAACGTCTCGGTATCACGCTGGATCATGACCTTGCCTTCTCCATGAAGCCGGAAGCTCGTTCCCGTATCTCTCAGTTCCGCCGTCCGGCGCTCTTCAGGCCCCGCAAATCCCTTTGGAGGGCCGCATGAACGCCCTTCAAATCAATGTTCCTTCCGCCTTGCGGCATGGGCTGGCGAAGCTCTCTTTCGACTCCAGAACGCGGGAACGCTGCTGGAAGAAACTGGCGCGGCAAGTCAAGTACACGCACCTGCCGCTGGAACAATGTTTCCGGCTGCTTCTTGAGCGGGCAAAGAAAGACAAAAATCCCGTCCATCACGTCTATGAGCATATCGTCAAGTCCTTACGTGACGGAAACACGCTTGGAAATGCCCTTCAGGGTTTTGCGGAACCTGAAGAGATCATGCTCATCAACAGCGGGCAGACGGGAGGCCAAGCCTCGCTTGCCGAAGGATTCGCCAAGGCTGCGGACCTCATGGAGAAAAAGAGGAAAATCAAAGGCGGAATCATCAAGGAAGTAGCCTATCCCCTTGTGCTTTTTTGCAACGTCCTTGGCTTTCTCTTTCTCATCTCGACCGTACTCATACCCGAGATGACGCGATTGTCCGATCCCTCGAAATGGACCGGGGCCGCACGGCTGCTCTACGTCATCTCCTCTTTCGTCACCTCATGGTACGGGTTGATAACCGCCATTTTGTGTGCGGTCCTCCTCTTCCTCATTGGGTTGAGCCTCAAGCGATGGAGCGGTACCGGGCGTACTTTGGCGGACAAAGTTCCGCCGTGGTCCATTTACAGGATGTTAGTCGGCATTTCATGGCTATACGCCGTATCCATCCTGCTCCAGATGAAAGAACTCAAGCTCGTCGTGATCCTCAAGAACCTCATGGACGATCCCAATACCAGCGACTACCTGCGCAGTAGACTTGGCCCAATTTATCGAAGCACGGTGCGCGGCATGTCTCTGGGAGACGCGCTCGACAGTTCGGGGACGGGCTGGCCCGATCCGGTTCTTGTGGACGATCTCCGTACCTATTCTACGCTTCCGGGATTTAACCAGCAACTCGGTTCCATCGCGGCGGAGATGCTGAACGAAAGCATGGAAAAAATTCAAAGAGGAGCAAGCATATTGGGGGTAGCAAGCATACTGTTTTTCATCATGGTCGTCATTCTCATGACATTGGGCGTCTTCTCCATTCAACAACAAACATCACAAGGATTAGGTTTATGACTCAGAAAGCCAAAAAACACGAGGCGGGTTTTACCCTTTTGGAGGTCGTTGGAGCGCTTATCATAGGTAGTGTTGTATTTAGTCTCGTCGCCCTTGCCATATCCAGCGGCATGAACAGTGCCCGCGTCTCCGCAGCTCAGGAAAGCCTCTCGTACCTGCGGATGAACATTCATGACGCCTATTCCCATGTACATAGCTTCGCCAGCATCAGCAATGACGAACTTATCGCAGCCAAGGCTGTACCCCAAACCATGCTCATCAATGATTCCATCACCAACGCATGGAACGGCGACGTCACTGTCGCCTCAGCCAGTGATGGTCGAGCCTTCACCATTCAGTACGATGATGTTCCCGAAGACGCCTGCATCAAATTCGGAAGCCAGCGGGACATGTGGGATGCTCTGTCCATCAACGGGACGGATATTGAGCGGGAAACCGTGGTGACAACGGAGCACTGCACAGACGAGTTGAGCAACACCATCATCTTTACGGCCCACTAACGCATAGTGCGGGGCGGTTTTTCCGCCCCGCAAAAAAGGAACGGACATGTACCCATTGGCGGTATGCACCTTTCTCATCGGCCTTTTCGCTATGCTCCACAGTACCCTCATAGACACACAAAAGCTCAATGAAGAAGGGTACAAAAATAGTCTGGCAATCAATTTCTGCATCTACCGTACTTCAGTCGCCCGCTATGTGGAAATGACGGAACATGTCCAGAACGTCCCTACCGCCAGCCTTGATCTGCCCCCCGGATATGTCTTCATGCGCCAATGGCAGACAAGAATCATAGGCGATTACTGCTACATCTACGGCGAAACGGAAAATGATGAACCGTATCTGATCCGCCAGAAAATGAGGAATTCCCTGCTTGTGGGAGAAAACAGAAACGGCACCCTGTATCCGAGTGGCATTTCCATCCCACAAGGAATTCCCTCGGGCACTGTTGTCAGCATTGTGAGCCTGCCATGAAACGCAATTCCGGGTTTACCCTTCTTGAGGTCATCGGCGCGCTTATCGCTTCCAGTCTCTTGATGTTGGTCCTGTTCGCCTTATGGCCAAGGGGCCAGACTTCAGTTGAACAGGCTCATGCAGCCTATCATCTCAGGGAAGTCAACAACGCCACAGAAATCTACGTGAAGAGGCACTATGAGACGCTCCTTCATGCTTCTTCCGCATCTTCCGGGCCGCGAATCACCATCGCGCAACTCATTAATGACGGGGCATTGCCGGAAGGCTTTCGGGATACCAACCTGTGGGGACAGTCCTATGAAATTTATGTACGGCGGCCACAGGAAAATGTGCTGAACACCATCATCATCACGCGGGGGGGACGGGAGCATGAGGAAGGAGACTCCTTCGCTACGCTGACGGTTCCCGGAGCCGCCATGCGGTTCGGTGGTGCAGGTGGCTTCGTCCCTACTGGTGACATAACCGGGCAGACACCAGGCACTCTACTTGGCAGCTCAGGAGGCTATGTCCTCGATCTCGCCGTACTCGGCATAGCCTCCCCCGGACCGGGGCACCTTGGCGCGTACTCGGCTTTCGACGAGTACGACCTTGGGACCGACTATCTTTACCGCGGCGAGGTTCCCGGCCACCCCGAGTACAACCAGATGCAAACCGAGCTGGACATGACCGGGCATGGCATCGAGAACGTGGGCTCAGTGCAGTACGTTTCGCGGACGGTAACGGACGGGGAAAGCTGCTCGACCGAAGATGAAGGAAAAATGTTCCTCGACGAGTTGCAAGGCATGTACCTGTGCCGAAATGGGATGCTTGTTCTCATGGCCGACACGGGGAACAGTACTCAGTTCAAGATGTCCACGGTCGCCAATAACGGCGACAGGATCGCAAAGCCGTCCTGCGCTCCCGGCACCGGCACGTCCCCCCAGATATACGTCGCCCCCGCAATCGCCTCCTCCGGCGCTCAATCTCCGGCCATGTCCGCACTTCAGGCATGGGCAACGTCCGTCTCGGCTACCGAGTGGCAAGTCCACCTTCGGGTGCTCAATACTTCCAATTCTGACGCATGGGTATATCCCACGCCCGAGTATGGCCGGGTAATGGTCTTCACTACATGTACAAAGCAATAATGGTGCTATCATGAAGCCTTTTTTCTTTTTTCTGGCGTTCCTACTCCTCACGGCCACAGCCCATGCCGACGTCTTCGACGCGCCATGCTCACGCTACCGCGTCCCCAAGCCTCTCGTCCTTGCCATAGCAAAGACGGAATCGGGCCTCGATCCGTGGTGTGTGAACGTAGCCGGAAAAGATTACCGGCCCGGTTCCCGTGACGGAGCCCTGGCGATTATCCGCCAAGCCCGCGCCCGTGGCCTCTCGCATGACATCGGCCTGATGCAAATCAATTCATGGTGGCTCAAACACCTGAACATCTCGCCCGAAGCTGCCCTTGAACCTAGAAACAACGCGACTCTTGGAGTGTGGATTCTCGCTAAGGAAATCCAACGGCACGGCTACAACTGGAAAGCGGTAGGAGCCTATCACAGTCCGACACCGGCTCGGCAAAAGATGTATGCACAGGTTGTTTCCCAAAAATACAGGACACTCAAGTAAATTGGAGAAAATATGAATCGCAGCATCGTTGTCACCCTTGCTCTGCTTGTGGCTCAAGCCCTCCCCTTTTCCGCCCTGGCCGCTACCAAGGGTACGCCCGATGAACTCCCCGATCTCCCTCTCGAAAATCTGTACTTCGGCGGGGAAAACCCTGTTTTAACGCCAAGCGAAGAAAGGGCTCTCAAGATCGCACGGGAATGGCAGGCAAAAGCCGCCACGCAGCTCACCCCGGTCCCCGGCCCGGATGGGGCCATTCAGTTCCTCTACGGGGCCGTACAGCCCTCAATCGTGTGTGCGGTCATGCAGGTGACGGACATTGAGCTTCAGGCAGGGGAACAGATCAACAACATCAACATCGGAGACAGTGCCCGCTGGCTCGTAGAGCCCGCCGTCACCGGCGCTGGAGTAGCCGAAGTGCAGCATATCGTCATCAAACCGATGGACGTGGGGCTTGAAACCTCACTCATGGTCACGACGAACAAACGCACGTACCATTTCCGCCTCAGAAGCCACAAGACGGAGTACATGCCGAAGGTGTCGTTCATCTACCCGGATGCCGTCCAACAGCGCTTCCTCGCGCTGAAGGAGCGCCAGGCGGAAGAAAAGGAGAAGAACACGATTCCTGAAACGCAGGAATACCTCGGCAACCTCGACTTCGGATACCGTATCAGTGGTGACAATGCCCCGTGGAAGCCCGTGCGCGTCTACAATGACGGGACAAAAACCATTATCCAGATGCCCCCGAAAATGCGCCAGACAGAGGCTCCTTCACTACTTGTTATGACCAATGAAGGAGAAGCGCTGGTCAACTACAGGTTGCAAGGAGATCGCTTCATCGTCGACCAGCTCTTCGACAAGGCAATGCTCATCGCCGGGGTCGGTTCAAAACAGACAAAGGTTACGATCACGAGAGGTAACTGATGTCCATCAACCTGAAAGAATTATTCGGAAAGAAAGAACAGCCGGTCGATCTCATGGCAACGCCCACGGGACAAGGCTCTGGAGGAAAGAGGGTCAACGGCCTTCCCTCTCTCATTGTCGTGTTCTTCGTCCTCCTGGCTGTGGGTGGAATCGCCTATGTCACACACCTCCGCTCTCAAAACAAAATCGTTCCGGGGGCGACCCAACCCCTTGATCAGAAAAAAGAAGGACGTTCTGCCAGCCAGATGGCAAACGAGGCCACTTCCAAATGGCTTTCGGGAATCATTCCTTCCGATGCCCAGCCGGGACGCGGACTGCCCGACATGCCTGATGTGCAGGAAACAAAAAAAACAAATGAGAAGGAGCCTGCTGCGAATACGTTCAGCAATGCCAATGCAAAATTTTCCGTTCCCGTCGATCCTTATTTCGAGGATCGTATCCGCATCCGTGAACGTCGCACGCAGGCACTTGAGGCCGCATTACAAAGCAAAGTGGGCATACAAATGTCCGAACTGCGAAGTCGCCAGACAACGGCAAGAGACGTAACCGCGCAACTGGCCGATACCCGTCAGCGCATTGCCAGCATGGGTGATCCAACCTCCGCGTATCAGTCGCGCCTGACGCAGCAAAACGGCCCATCTGGAACCGATGGCCTCTATCGGTCTGCCGCAACCGGAAAAAACGACGTCCGCCAGTTTGAGCAAACGGATTCATGGAACCTTGATTCCCAGGTCCAGGCCCCTGCCTCTCCGTACATGCTCCGCACGGGCTTCGTCATACCAGCCACCATGATCTCGGGCATCAATTCCGATCTGCCGGGGCAGGTCATGGCGCAGGTCAGCCAAAACGTCTGGGATACGGCAACAGGCCGCTTCCTCCTTATTCCGCAGGGCACGCGGCTCATCGGCGCATACTCAAGCGATGTAGCCTACGGACAAGAGCGTGTTCTGATGGCATGGCAACGCCTCATTTTCCCCGACGGCAAAGTTCTGGACATTCACGCCATGCCCGGAGCCGACAGCGCTGGATATGCAGGTTTCGCGGATAAGGTGAACAACCACTGGTTCCGCACCATTTCCAGCGCCGTCCTCATGTCCGGCGTCATTGCCGCCGCAGACATGAGCCAAAACGACGGCAACTCGAATAGCAACAATGATCGTCAACGGGCCAGCGACGCGCTTAGTGAAGCCCTCGGGCAGACACTTGGACAGACGCTTGGACAGATCATCAGCAAAAACCTGAATGTTGCGCCGACTCTCGAAATTCGTCCCGGCTATCGTTTCAATGTCATGGTCATCAAAGATATGACGCTTCCCGGCCCTTATCAGGCTTTTGCCTATTAATGAGGTATCACATGAATAATCTCTTCATTTCATTAGCTACGGACAAGGGCATATCTACTTTCCACTCACCGGAAGAAATAGAAGCCCTGAACCTCCTTCTCATTAAAAGAGGTTGCTACGTCATAGGAGATGAAACCCATCTTTTCGATCCTGTTTGCCTTTTTATAAAATATACTGAGCCCGGATTTGCTAATCCGGTTTCTTTCTCTGAATGGCTTTCTTTTTCTGCAAACATAGCTCTGCTTTTTCCTCAGAAACAGATTCGCGTTCTTCCAGCAACAAAAGCACTCGCTGAAACGCTTACTCTCTATCAATGTGAAGGACTTCGTTCGACATTTAGGGTTCCCTACATTGTCAACGCAGAGGGGTTCGCTGACGTCAACTTAACCGAATTGGAGTCGTTATTATGAAATCTCGTTTCATACCTTTCCTTTTTCTCCTGTCCCTTTCTCTCCCTCTGCCCGTCAGAGCAGGTGGCATCCCCGTCTTCGACGCGGCCAACTTGCAGCAATCCGCCATTTCCGCTGTCGAGGCCGTCAACCAGACACTCAAGCAGATCGAACAGTACGCGCTCCAGCTTCAGCAATATGAGGACATGATCAAAAACTCCATCGCTCCCGCCGCCTACGTATGGGATCAGGCACAGAGGACGATGAACAAGATCATCGCCCTCCAGAACCAGGTCGAGTTCTACATGTCTCAGGCGGGAAATGTAGATACCTATCTGCGGAAGTTCGGCAACGTCGCCGCCTATCGCGGCAATCCCTACTTCCAGTCCGGCGGAGGGACGGAAGAGAACAGAAAGGCGCTCTTGGAGGCTGAAGAACTCGGTTCCAAAGCTCAAAAGAACGCCAATGACAACGTCGTGAAGACGCTGGAAAACCAGCAAACAGCATTAAAGGCTGACGCCGCCAATCTCGAACAGCTTCAGGCCAAGGCCCAAAGCTCCCAAGGCAGGATGGAAGCAATCCAGTACGCGAACCAGCTTGCCAGCCACCAATCGAATCAGCTCCTCCAGCTCCGGGGGCTCCTCATGGCTCAAATCGCTGCGGAGAACGCACGGGATCAAACCGTTGCCGCACGGGAAGCACGGCAACAGGCTACAAGAGAAGTCATCTGGGAGAGCAGATACAAGAAAAGTAGCGGAACCGTTTGGTAAAGCTACCAAATACGTCCTGAAGTCTTTCTTGGCTCATTATTCTTCTCATTTATGCTTTCTGCTTCTTCATGTGTGGTGCGAACATATTTTGTCTTTGAGGAGAGCCCTCCCGATCCATTAATAACCATGATTGTATCATTATCAATGAATTCAATAGACCACAAATTTTTATCAAGATAGACCACTAACTTATCAGAATCATTTTTATATTTAACAGAAGATGAATAATTTCCATTGGCTGTCAGCTTATTTTTTTCAAAAACAATAACTGCTGTTTTGCCATCAAATCCACTTGGTGAAACAGATTTCCATGATCCTAAAATTTTTTCTGAAGTATCTTGGCAACCTGTAATACTAAGCAAAGAGATTACAATGATAGAAAAAATTACTTTTTTGAACATATCTTTATCCTCCTGGAATTTTTACTTTAATACTAGCTATAGCCATTATGCCTTATTGGTTTCCTAGTAATTCATATGCTGAATTAGCTACTAACGACGTTCTAAATAATGTACTCAATAAATATCAAGAAGCGGCAAGTTCTTGGGCAAATACCATTCAAGGGTACGCTGAATATTTTTTCAGTGCTTTAGCAGTAATGGGATTTGTTTGGCAATTATCTCAGGCATGGTTTCATCGATCATCATTCGCTGAGGTTATCGGAGAAATTATACGCTATATAACGTTCTGTGGTGTTTTTTTATGGTTGCTTAGAGAAGGTCCGAATCTTGCTGAAAGTATTATTAATGCTCTAAGGCAAATCGGAAATGAAGCATCTGGACAACCAGGGTTAAACCCATCGGGAATAGTTGATCTTGGCTTTTCCGTTTTTGACAAAGCATGCGTCCTGTTAAAATCAGACCTTTCTATAGATCATGTTCTAGTTTTTATTCTCGCGCTGATTGTCTTGATCATTATTGCTCTCATCGGCGTCAATATGCTGCTTCAACTTTGTTCTGCATGGGTACTGGCCTATGCAGGAGTGATATTTCTGGGTTTTGGGGGAAGCTACTGGACCAAAGATATGGCCGTGAACTATTTCAAAACGGTTCTCGGCATTGGTGCCTCACTCATGACAATGACTCTTCTCATCGGTATAGGCCAAAGCATCATCCAAGAGGGCGTTACCCAAATGAGTAATGGAGGAGAAATCCTCGGTTCAGAAATGGGCGTACTTCTTGTTACCAGCATAACCTTGTTCATGCTGGTGGACAAGCTCCCCGCACTGGTAGCCGGAATCATCAACGGTGCCAGCATCGGTTCGGCAGGCATAGGTTCTTTCGGAGCAGGGGCTGCCGTAGGAGCTGCGGCTGCAAGTATGGGGCTGGCTGCAAAATCGATCTCCAAATCCGCCTCCATCATGGCAGGAGCGGCCAAAGGCGGCGCGGCATTGGCGGCAGGAGGTGTCGGACTCGCTTCCGCCTACAATGCCGCCAAGGAAAGCCTCATTTCAAACAATATTGATAACTTCAACAAGAGCAATGCCGCGGGCGGTATCTCCAGCGAATCCTTGGGATTCGTCAAACCACCTTCTGCAACTGCTGTTGTGGAGAAAATGGCTGGTGCAGCCGCCAGCTCCGCATTCACCAAGGCAGCGGAAAACAGCTTCGGCGGAAAGCTCGCCAAAACGATTTCTGGAAAAGGCACGAAAGCTACTCCTGATTCCGACAAATCATAATGCAGGACTACTCAGGCGGTGACGGTATGAATGCTCGAAGAGCGAGGACGCACAAAGGCTCTGATCTTCTGTTCCTCACCAGTGTAATCGGCCATGTCCAATTCATAGGAAGTCTGACAATTGAGCCAGAACTGCGGCGTGTTACCAAAAAATGCAGCCAAGCGAATTGCCGTATCAGCAGTGATGCCGCGACGTCCCGCAACAATCGCCTGTACTCGGCTCTGCGGCATTCCCGTGGCCAGGGCAAGCTGAGTCTGGCTCAAGGCCATCGGCTTGAGGAAGTCTTCGGAAAGGATTTCCCCCGGATGTACGGGAGGCATACGATCAAACATGGTATCTCCTAGTGGTAATCAACAATTTCAACTTCATAAGCGTGTTCATCACGCCAAACGAAACAGATGCGCCATTGGCTGTTTATCCGAATGCTGTATTGCCCCTTGCGGTCCCCTTTCAGGGCTTCGAGCCGGTTGGCCGGTGGAATCAAGAGGTCCTGAAGACAGGTAGCGGCATTGAGCAGCTTCAGCTTTCGGTATGCCTGACGTGCCAGGTCGGGTGAAAATGCGGGAACGCGATACCCGTTGAAGAGTGTTTCCGTCCGTTTGTCCCTACATGATTTAATCATATGCAAAGAGTAACACGTCAAACGTGTTTTGACAAGTATCTACGGAGGTACTGTGAAAAAGTTCATTTTTCTTCTGGCGTTGTTCACATTCCTTCCCATACGGGCATGGGCAGATCAGGAGTTAACCGGCGACACGAAACTGGCTTGTGAAGCGATCCTCTGCCTCTCATCCGGGACACGTCCCGGCGAGTGCGGCCCGTCCCTCTCCCGCTATTTCGGCATTTCACACAAAAAATGGAAAGATACCGTGAAGGCCCGCAGGAACTTTCTGAACCAGTGCCCCACAGTCGGCGAAGATTCGTCAATGCCCACACTCGTGGAAGCGATTCTCAACGGCGCTGGACGTTGCACCGCTGCTCTTTTGAACCGTCAGCTCAGAAAGCAAGTTCCCGTCGAAGAGTGCATTCCAGACGACATCTGGCGGCGCATGAGCCGAGAAGACCGTGAGAATACTCCTCGCTGCCGCACCAAATGGGTATGGATCATTGACGATGGGCTCCCCTCATACTGCCGGACATACGCAGGACACGAGTACACATGGAAGGTCGGCGTCAACTATATCGGAGAACCGCTCAACGGTGGCCACTGGATTGATGAATAGGAGAGTAACCATGACTGACGAACAGATAAAGGAACTCTTTGGTGTTGTACCTTATTTTGCTGATACCGTAATTGCTCCGCTCAGCTGCGAGAGCATGAAGAAGCAATTTAAAGCTTCTCTGACATGGAGTTTCAATGGTTCCATTAATATTCAGCGTGTCGTTGGTACGATGCACGCCGATTATGCAGGCTTGACATGGCGGGAGCTACTGGAAAAAGGGCGTAGAATGTATAATAATATCAAACTGTATAAACAAAAACCTGAGTATTATACGACATTTCATGAATCGCGAAGCCCTTCTATGAGTTTCTTTTTTTGCGATGGGAAAGGGTATGTTACCGAAGATGGAAATCATAGAACATGTATTGCACGATTTTTTCTTTATCCTCAAAAAGTCAATTTCTTTCATGGAGTCCATGTTCATGAACAATATACAGATATGAGAATGTTTGGTCTCTTTAACCAGCTACAAAAGATATTGCCGACATATTGTTCTATTACGCCCTGCTCACAAGAGGTAGCTCGCGATGATGGAGATGGTTGGGCAACCCATTATTATGAGAACACAATATGTATAGAAAATAATCGAAGACGCGGAGTTAAGAAAAGTTTTTCTGCTGATGAGCTTGAAGAAGAACTGCTTCCGGCCCTGCTGAACCCCTTCAAACGCCGCTTCGGAACGTATCGCAATTTTTTGAATTGAGAGGAATCCATGATCCAACGTCTCTTCATTGCCGAAAAACCGTCACTCGGCAAAGCCATTGCCGCTGAACTCGGCATCACGCAGACTTGTCAGGGGTATACGGTCTGTGGGAACGACGCCGTGACCTGGTGCTTCGGGCATTTGCTGGAACAGTATGATCCCGATGATTATGATGAAGCATGGAAACTGTGGCGCAGAAACTCCCTGCCCATGATTCCCCGTGAGTGGCGGCTCAAGCCCAAGGAAAGCGCCCGCGCTCAACTTCAGGTAATCAGCAATCTGCTCGGTGAGGCCGCTACGGTCGTCAACACGGGCGACCCGGACAGGGAAGGCCAACTCCTCGTGGATGAAGTCCTCGAACACTTCCGCTACACCGGCCCGGTTCAGCGCATCTGGCTGGCATCCCTCGATTCCCGGTCTATCCAAAAAGCTCTGGCAACACTGAAGGACAACCGGGACTACGCCAATCTCCGGGATTCCGCCCGCGCCCGCTCACAGGCCGACTGGCTCATAGGCATGAACGCCACCCGCGCCATGACGCTCCGGGGCAGGGAGTCGGGACGGGATGGTGTGTTGTCGATGGGGCGCGTCCAGACGCCCACCCTTGCCCTTGTGGTCAACCGGGATCGGGAAATCGCGGCCTTCACCCCCATTGATTATCTCGTCCTTCAGGCAACGCTCCAGCACGACGTGGGGACGTTCTCGGCCATCTTCAAGCCTTCAGAAACACAACCCGGACTGGACAGTGAAGGCCGTCTCGTCGATGGGACCACCGCTCAGGGCATTATGGACGCCGTGCGCGGCAAAAACGGCATCATCACCTCCGTCACACGCGAGAAGAAGAAAAAGCCAGTCCCTCTGCCGCATTGCCTTTCCTCGCTCCAGAAGGCCGCGTCCTCGAAGCTCGGCATGACCGCGCAGCAGGTTCTGGATACCGCGCAGTCGCTCTATGAAAAGAAGCTGACGACGTATCCGCGTACCGACTGCCGCTATCTGCCCGAAGAGCAGTTCAGTGACGCCGCCCGGATCATTACCGCCCTTTCCGGCGTTTCCGGTCTTGAGGCCGTGACCGCCAAGGCCGATTCCGCCTTGAGAGGCCCCGTCTGGGATACGAAGAAGATCACGGCCCACCACGCTATTATCCCCACCGGCGAAGAGCCCCGGAGCCTCACGGCGCAGGAAAAGGAGCTGTACCTGATGATCGCCGTCCAGTACTTTCTCCAGTTCTATCCCCCCATGCTCTACGAGGCCCAGAAGATTTTGGCCACCATCGTGGAAACGGCATGGGAAGCCCGTGGCCGGATGATCATAGAACCGGGCTGGACCGGATTTGCTGCTGAAGAGGACGATGAGGATGCCAAAAAGAAAGAGGCCGAACAGTCGCTGCCGTCCGTCGGCAACAATGACGCCGTACTCTGCGCCGACGTGGACGCCCTCAAAAAGAAGACCACGCCGCCTTCCAGGTTTTCGGAAGGTTCACTGATCGAGGCGATGGCCAACGTCCACCGTTTCGTTTCCGACGCCAAGGCCAAGGCCGTTCTAAAGGAAAATGAGGGCATCGGGACGGAAGCGACACGGGCGAGTATCCTTGAAACCCTCAAGGGCCGTGGGTTCATCACAGCCAGCGGCAAATCCCTTGTGTCCACGCCGCTCGGCCAGTCCCTCATCGACATGACCCCGGACACGCTCCGCGATCCGGTCACTACGGCCCAGTGGGAACAACGCCTTGAAGCCATAACCCGTGGGGAAACCTCTCTGGAAGACTTCATGCTGGAACAGTATGCAGCTCTTCCTTTGCTTTTGGCCCCCGTCCTCTCCACCTCTGCCGCACTTCAGCCCGGTGCCTTCCCCTGCCCGAAGTGTGGCAAGGCGTTGCGCCGGCGCGAAGGGAAAAACGCCGGCGAATTTTTCTGGAGCTGCTCCGATGCCGATTGCAGGACGTTTTTGCCGGATGAGAACGGTAAACCCGGCAAACCGCGAGAAAGGGCCATACCCTCGGAGCATCCATGCCCCGTCTGCGGTCGCCCCCTTTACTCAGGGAAAAACGATAGGGGGACATATTGGGCTTGCTACAACAAACAAGGGCATCCAGACGGTAACAATGTCTTTCTGCCCGATGACAACGGCACCCCCGGCCAGCCCAAAGAAAAGTCTCCGCGAGTGGTGACGGAGTTTACCTGCCCCGATTGCGGTAAGGCGCTGCTCTACAGGCAAGGCACCAGCAAGGCGGGGAAACCCTATGAAGTCTTTTCCTGCTCCGGCTATCCAAACTGTAAAACGAGCTTTTGGGGGAAGGATGGAAAACCTGACTTTAATAGGAGGCCAAAATGATTTCTTTTTTCAAACTGCTTTTTAAAGAAGACAAGGAATCCATACTTAAAGCGGCCTACAATATACTTTCTATTTAGAGCTCAAAAAAGAAGAAAACAACAAATCCAGATAAATTCATAAGCAGGAGAACGCTATGACTCTTATAAAATCTTCCATTCCCTTGACCGTCTACCGCGCCGAATCCCCACTCCTCGCCAACATCACTGGCGACGCGATCAGGCGATTCGCCTTCCGTTCCATCGACAACGTGCCGGAAGAAAAGGCATGTGGGTTTGTCAATTGTGATGACATGTTCGATACGGAATGGATCAACTCCATACCGGAAAAAGGGCATTATATGGCTTTTGGCTTCAGGGTGGATGTAAGGCGCATCGCTCCCGCCATTCTGAAAAAACATGTGGCCGCAAAGGTCCGTGAGGAAATCGAGAACTTGCAAACCCAAGGGAAGAAAGCCCTCAGCAAGGGAAGGAAAGGAGAAATCCGGGAGCATTGCAAGAACATGCTGCTTTCCAAAACGGAGCCCCGGCCTTCCATGTATGGTGTGGCCGTGAATATGTCCACTGGTCTTGTCTATGTCGCCAGCACCTCTAAGCCGGTGCTTGAACTTTTTGAAAAATGCATGGAAACGGCCTTTGGCGGAGAACTGGAACGCCTGTACCCGATTGCGCTCTCCGGGACTACTGGCGGCTCGGATCATCCCTTGGAAGACCTCATGAAGGACATTTATGCGGAAAGCATGACGCTTTCCCTCGATGAAAAGACCTACTCCATAGCTGAACAGGGAAAGGCTACGCTTTCCCGGACGGATGGGCCTTCAGTCTCAGTAACAGATGCGCCGGACAGCGCGAGAGCCGGACTGGAATCCGGGCTCTTGCTTACCAGCCTCAAAATCAGGCTTTCCTCAATGCCGGAAGATGAACTGGTGTCCGTTTTTACTCTGAACGCGGATTTTAGCTTCAGCGGCCTGAAGACACCGCGCATCCGTAGACAGAAAGAAGAAGACGCCGATCCCGACACGGACTTCCTCCTGAAGATGGGCTTCATCGAAGAGACTGTGACTGCCATGCACGCACTCTTCCGGCAACATGCGGGCAACTAGGGAGAACATCATGAAAAGACTGCTCTTGCTCTTTCTTTTGTGTTTTGGGCTGGCCTTGCCAGGGGTGGCTGCTGATGGAACCAGCTTTAATCCTACAACAATTTCTGTCAAAAGTGTGGGGGCTTCGATCCCCGTTGGAACGGTGATTACTTGGCCTTCCAACTCATGGCCTTCTGACAGAGATAACTGGCTGGAATGTAACGGGCAATCCATATCCAGCGCAGTATATCCGGAACTGGTCGGGGTTGTCGGCAGCCGAGTGCCCGATTACCGGGGACGTTTTCTACGCGGCCTCCAGTCCGGGTATAGCGTCGGACAGACCGTGGCCAACTCTCTCAAGAGCCACAACCATACGCAGCCGACGCACACGCACAGTTTCAGCGGGCAGCTCGTCAGCACGGCCCTGAGCGGCACGGCGGCGGGGCAATCCTTCTCTTCTGCGGCAAATCTCGGAGTCAGCGGGTGGGCTGCCGGACAATCCATCACGAGCGGAGGAGCGGGTGGACAAACATATCAGGCAGTACAAAGCTCAGGGGGAACATGGATTTCCATCAGCCAAACTGGAAATGATTCGGGAATCGCTGGAGGCAGAGTTTCTATTCAACGAACGACTGAAGAAGCACTAAAAGGTACTAGTCCTTTTGGCGATAGAAATACTTTGGTTGCTCCCGGTGTCTATGAATCCAGATCCGGAGGGGGGGTTGCAGGGTTCACTGTAGGTGGTTCTTCCACAGTAGCCGCAACGACTTCAGGAGGTTCGATCTGGGGCAGCACAGGCGGCGGAAGCATTTCCGGTACGGCCAGTGGCACAGTAAGCGGAACGACCAATGCCAGCGGCGTTTCTGGGGCACTTCGAAATGGAAGTGTAAGCGGAAGTATCGGTGCAGGTGGGGGAACCCCTACCGATTATACGGGAGGAGCAGAGACAGCTCCTGATCATATCTATGTGCGCTGTCTTATTCGCGCAAAACCATAAATACGTATTTATATAATTACATATTTATATAAGATAAGGTAACGCCAAAGTAAATTCTTCCCTGGCGTTGCCTTATTTTATTATCCACCTGTATTTCAAAGTTATCTTGCTCTGATAAGATACCGAACAGCACGGTTCACCGGGCGGACTTCACCGACCACAGGAGTAACACGCGACACATCAAAACTGTAGCGTATCTGGTTATAGTCATCGCCTTCTTGTACACCTGCATTCCCGGCAGGCCAAAACGCTCCACTTGATCCCCCTTGGTTATCGTGTCCAGACCAATCACCGCCTACAAAGGTTCCCCAAATCGTCCTGATTCCATCTCCCTGAAGCTGGCCAAGTGCCGCGCTGGAATGCGTCACGGTGCCGTAATGTGTACTCGTCTGTGAACCTTGGCCGCGTAGGAATATCCCCCGGTAATCGGGTACCCGGCTGCCGACAACCCCGACCAGTTCCGGATACACTGAATCTGTAATGTTAATACCTCAAAATATAAGGACAACGACGAAAGAATTTCTATCGGCATTGTCCTGCATTTTGTTATATATAATTACATAAATAGATATTTACTGAAATACATATACTTACAGAAAGCGTTCTCTGAACAGTTGCACGGTATTAGGGGTTCTAGCCGTGACAATCGCCTGCTCCATATATTGCTAATATTAACCCTGCACAAGAGCAGATTCGGAACTTTGTCAAAGAACTCCAGCTAGTTGAAAAAGAGACTCTACAGACAGGAGATCGCTAAACTATACGTATGAAGTAGTTATAAATAATATATAATAAAACTGTAGTTAGTGGTTTTGCATGGCATTACGAAGGGTAGGCAAAAATCGCACTCCTGCTAAAAATAGCAAGAGTCCGAGGCATGGAGCGGCTGCAAGAGAAAAAAAAGCTGCATCATAACTCGAATGGTGTGCAAAAAGTCCCCCGTAAGTGCTGCTGAGAGCGGCTCCTATTCCTTGGATAGTCAACACCATACCCAGTCCCATATTGATATGTCCTCCACCTTCTAAAAGACGGGCGACCATGCCTGGTGTAGCGACGCCAAGCAAACCAGCCCCTACGCCGTCAAGCAACTGCACAGGTATAATATTCCAAGGTGTATTCCATAACCCTGCAATGCATCCACGCAAGGGTAGTGCCAATAGTGCCATGTAGAAAAGCGGGCCATAACCTTTTCTCTGAGCAACATGCGCCCCCCAGAGCGCAGTCAAAATCATAGTTACTTGGGCCAGAACTACAGTACCAGCAGTATAAGACGCCGCATTCACATCGAATCTTGCTACAGCCGATTGTCCCAGCAGGGGAAGTAAAGCCGCGTTGCCGAGATGAAAGAAAAATAGCGTCATGCCAACGACCAAAAGGGATTTGTCTGTAAATAGGTAGCGGAAACTTTCAGATTTCGATTGGGTATATCCCGATTCCTCGGCAACAAGGCCACGGGCAACAGCATAATCTATATTGGCCGGGTTTATGCGCCATAAGCAGAAAAGGGCCATGGCCCCCATTAAGGCCATTACCACGAAGACGCCTGGAATACCAAAGTGATACCCTATGATGCCACCTAGCAAGGCTGTTGCGGCATTTCCCGCATGACTCCATGCCTCATTACGTCCAAGACGCGCAGGAAAATCTTTTTGTCCCGTCATTCCAAGAGTAATGCCTGTAAGCGATGGCATTATCGCTGCAGCGGCAGCACAAGACAATACTTTAGATCCGGTTGCGGCAAGAGCTCCGCTCCAGAAAAAAATAATCCCACACGCGATTACTATAAGTAATATACTGAAAGCCAGAAGTGAGCGCTTGTACCTAGTATAATCCGCAAGTGCTCCCAACGGCGTGGTGCATACAAGGCCAGCCAACCCGCCAGCAGTCATTATAAAGCCAATTTCATCTGGCCGCCATCCTTCTCCTTGCAGATAAACACCCAAAAAAGGCCCTAACCCATCACGCACATCCGCAAGAGAGAAGCATAGCAACGATAGAAAAACGAAAGATTTTCGTTTTGAAAGTAGATCTGACACTTCCCCCCCCCCACAGCTAACA
>OLFV01001787.1_pt1 | contig 18758 bp, 16 predicted proteins | sample 1605551 | NCBI WGS metagenome assembly OLFV01 (sample SAMEA3888922, study PRJEB22519) | human gut metagenome | biome: human gut; feature: human-associated habitat; material: faeces | place: Denmark | collected 2011
ACGGTGTCGTCGATGGGCTGCGTCAGCGCCGCGTCCGCGTAGAGCGTGCAACCGCTGCGGCAACAGATGTTGACATACGTCCCCCTCGCCACATGGTATTCATTCACCCACCAGTCTTCGCCCCCTTCTTTCGCGGGGAGGCAGACCGTCAGCAGGCAGGCGGGTCTCGTGTCGTCCGTCGCGTACACGACATCGTTCAGAAGGTAGCGGCCTGACTTATAGGGTTCTGTTTCGTAGGGCTCGTTGTAGCTCCAGTTGTAGAGCGTCGTGCCCATCTCCGTCGCGCCGCCCTCGCCGTCCGCCATATAGTCGGTCACGGACATGGCAAGCAGCTCGCCCGTCTCGGGATCGGCGTAGTAGAGGGTGGTATAGTAGTAGTCGTCCTGATCGTCAAAGCGCGTGGTGGTCGAGAGCAGCACCGCGCCGTCCTGCTCGCTGCGCTCGTCGAGCGTTTCCTCGGCGTTTTTGGCAGCGGGATCGGCGCACTGCGGCAGTATGTCAAGGAGATACTCTGTCCCCTCGCCCGGAATGGGATAGATGTTCAGGCTTGCGTTATCGTCGCTCGTCATGCGCGCGGCGTACAGGCTGCCACACCCCTCGCTCCACAGTTCTTCCTCGCCCGGGCCGCTGTTGGCGGTATAGCTGTAGTGCGAGGACATGAGAATCGTGCTGTCGCCCCCGTCCGTGTACTGCAATCTTGCGGTGTAGGCCACCTCGCCGTCCCGGTCGGTGCCCTGAATGTTCACGGTCACGGCGTCGTACTTTTCGAGCAGCATGCACGGATCGTTGACCTCGCGCAGTGTTTCGAGCGTCACGTCCATCGGCGTGTCATCCTTGCCGCCGTTCCCATCGTCCTTGCCGCCCTGCATGCCGCAGCCCGCGAGCAGACTCATCACGCAAAGCGCGCCAATGCCTGCTTTCTTCCAGTTTTTCACCTTGGTTTCCTCCTTATTTGGGTGCGGACTCACGCCCGCGTTTCAAATTCTTTTAACGGTTTTCTTCCAGCGGCACGATATAGACCGTTGCGCTCTCGCCGCTCGTGTCGATGCCGTCGTAGAAGTCGATGGGCTTGGTCAGCTCCCTGTCCGCATAAAGTGCGAGATCCGCACTGTCGAGGAAGAGGATGCGCGTGCCATGCGCCACGCGGATCTCGCTGACGCTCCAGCCGTTCTCCCCGACGTCCCAGCCCTTCTCCGAGCCCGGCGCGGGATAGAAGTACGTCAGATTGCAGACGTCCTCCTTGCTGTCCGTCGAAAACAGAACCTCGTTCATCACATTGCGCTCTGCCTGATAGGGCTCGTCGTAGCTCCAGCGGTAGAGCGTCGTATGCAGCTTGGATACCTCGCCGCTTTCCTTTTTAATGTAGTCCGTCACTGACGCCTCCAGCACCTCATTCGTCGCAGGGTCAACGCGGTAGTGCACCGTGTAATAATCTCCATCGGAAGCCAGATAACGCGCGGTAACAGAGAGCAGCAACTCACCGTCCTGCTCGCTGCAGCTGTCGACCGTCTGCTCCACGTCCTCTTCCAAAGCAGGGCATCGGGGGATCATGTCGAGAACGTACTGCTCATACTTTCCCTCAAGGTAAATGCTCAGGCTTAGGTCCTCGGTGCTGTCGCTTTCCATACGCGCAGCATCCATCGTTCCGTTCGCCTCGCTCCACAGTTCGCTCTTGCCGCTGGTGCTGTTTTCGGTGTACCGGCAATGATACCAGGCCAGCACATCCTCCACACCACGGGTGTACTGAAACTTCGCCGTATACGTCACGGCGTCATTCTGGTCGCTCTCCTGCACGGTCACGGTCACAGCGCCGTGCTTTTCGAGCAGGGATCGCGGATCATTCGCGGCACGGATCTGCTCGAGCGTGATCTGCGGCTCATCGGCGCTGTCGTCATCACTCAGCCCGTAGTCGCCTCCGCAGCCTGCGAGCAGCAGCGCGGCGGCAAGTGCGAGGGCACTCATTAGTCCCCAGCGGTTCATTTTGTTTCTCCTCTCATCGTCTTCTTTCCATCTTGATCATGCGGAGCTTTTTTCGTTCCGTACATTCTCTTAGACGAGAAATTTCTCAAAAAGTTTCACCCTTATGATTTTTTAAGAAACTTTTTTCTTTCCCGTGCGAGCTCTTGCATTTTCCGCCGACACGGCATACAATGAGGACACATTTCACCCGGGAGGGGCGTTTTTATGAACTATATCGGCATCGACCTCGGCGGCACGAACATCAAGGGCGCACTCGTGAGCGCAGAGGGCGAGATCTTAAAGGAGCATTCTATCCCGACGCGCGTCGATCTCGGCCCCGAGGCGGTCGCGGGACGCATCGGTCAGGTCATCGCGCAGCTCTCTATCGGCGAGGACACCGTCGGCGGCGTGGGCGTCGGCTGCCCCGGCACGGTGGACGACGCGAGCGGCATCGTGCGCTTTGCGGCGAACCTGAATTTTGTGAACTTCGACCTGCGAAGCGCGCTGCGCGCGCATACTGCGCTTCCCATCCACCTCGGCAACGACGCAAACGCCGCGGCGCTGGGCGAGGCGCTGTTCGGCTGCGGCCGCGGCGCGGAGAGCACCATCGTCGTCACGCTCGGCACGGGCGTCGGCGGCGGCGTGGTGCTCGGCGGCAAGCTCCTGACAGGCTACACGGGCGCGGCGAGCGAGATCGGCCACATGGTCATCGCGGAAAACGGCGAAGAGTGCACCTGCGGCAGCCGCGGATGCTTCGAGGCCTACTCCTCCGCCACGGCGCTGATCCGCGACACGAAGCGCACCATGGCCGCGCACCCCGAGAGCCTGCTGCATGCGATTGCCGCGGAGCAGGGCGGTGTCGACGGCCGCACAGCGTTTCTCGCCAAGGAGCGCGGCGACGAGGCGGGCGCGCAGGTCGTGGAGGACTACATCGAGCATCTGGCCTGCGGGCTCACAAATCTTGTCAACATTTTCTTCCCCGAAGTGCTGGCCCTCTCGGGCGGCGTAGCAAATCAGGGCGACGCGCTGCTCCTGCCGCTGCGCGAAAGGGTGCGCGAGCGTTCGTTCGGCTCGCGCTATGCCGTCTCGCACACGCGCATCGAGCTCTGCACGCTCGGCTACCGCGCGGGCGTGATCGGCGCGGCGATGCTCGCGCGCGAGTGAGCGTAAAATAGCGCAAGATATGATAAGGCCCTCCGCATTTCTGCGGAGGGCCTTTTTTACCGGTAGCCGTCGGGCTCGGCCGAGCCTTCGATCAAAAACTGCACCTCGTCCACGCCGCCGAGCGACAAAATGGACTGCTCGAGCGCGCTCAGCATCAAATCGCGCTCCGCCTCGTTCTCCGGCAGTGAGACGTTAGCCGGGAGATTCAGATAGCACACGCCGTTTTCGATGCGAGAGGAGATGACCGCAAAGTCCTCCGGCAGGAGCGAGACGAGCGAATCGTCCTCCGGCCCCTGCGCGAGCGCTTCGAGCAGCGCGTTCACGCGCGTCTGGCCCTCGTAGAGCGCGAGCGTCTGCTGCTCGGCGCGCAGCTCGCCTGTCTTGCTGTCGAGGAAATAAAGCGACACGGTGATCGGCCGCAGGCCACTCTCACGCGAGGAAAGCAGCGTATCCGCCGAGAGCAGCACTTGCGTCTCGCGGTACGGCAGCTCGCGCCCGTCCGCCGTGATGCTCACAGCGTTCACATTCGGCAGCTGCGTCAGCGTCAGCGTGATGCAGTAGTCAGCGAGCGACAGGTCGATGCCCGTCAGGCGCGCATACTGTGCGCTCAAGTCGATCTGCGCGCGGCGGCCCGACACCTTGAGCGACTTGAGCGCCGTTCCCTCCGGGATGGGCGACGAGAGCGACGGCTCGTCGGGCCCTGCGAGCAGCGCCTCCATCAGCGCGCGGACACAGTCTTCGGTCTCCATCGCGCCGTCGAGCGTCAGACGCTTTTCCTGCGTGCGGATGGCGTCGCCGCCGCCCGCGGAGTTGGGATCACTGAGAAAATAGAGCTCGTAGCCGTTTTCGTCCATCTCCTGCGCGTGCTGGGCCGCGCAGGCGCAGAGAAGCGAAAGCAGGAGGACTAATGCCGCAGTCAGGGAAAGACGTCTTCTCATGTCTCATCCCCTCCCTCTTCGCAGCGCGGCAGGCGCACGGTAAACACCGTGCCGCCGCCCTCGCGGGCGCGGACCTCGATGCTGCCGCCGCGGCGGCGCGCCGTGTCGGCGGCGATGGAAAGGCCAAGGCCTGTACCGCCCGCGGCGCGCGAGCGCATCTTGTCCACGCGGTAGAAGCGGTCGAAAATGCGGGGCATGTCCCCCTCCGGAATGCCGATGCCATTGTCGCTGACAGTGAGAAGGCAGTCCTTTTCATCCCCCGCGAGCAGCAACTTCACAAATCCGCCGGGGCGGTTATACTTGATGGCGTTTTCCGTCAGGTTGTAGATGATCTCGTGAATTTCATCCTCGCTCGCAAGGGTCTGTCCCTCGCGGCGAATTTCATATGAGAGGTCGACCTGCTTTTCCTCGGCCACAAGGCGCAGCATGCGCACCACGCGCGCCATCACGGGCGAGAGGTCGACGCGCTGCGCCTCGGGCAGCATGCCGCTGTCCAGACGCGTCAATCGCAGCAGATTTTCCGTGATGCGCGCCAGGCGCTCGGACTCCTGCTCGATATCACCGACAAATTCGCGCACGGTCTGCGCGTCCATGTTCTCCGTCTGCAAAATGGAGTCGGACAGAAGCCTGATACCCGCCAGCGGCGTTTTGAGCTCGTGGCTCGCGTCCGACACGAAGCGGCGGCGAGCGTCCTCCGTCGTTTGCAACCGGTCAGCCATGTCGTTGAACTCGGCGGCGAGCTCGCTGATCTCGTCGTGCCCGCCGACCTCGGCGCGGTGGCTGTACGAGCCCTCGCGCATCTTGCGGATGGCGTCGGTCAGTACGCCGAAGCGCCGCGTCAGCACACGGGATAAGAGTACGCTGATCCCGCCGGCGAACACCAGCACGACCGCCGAAATCGTCAGGAGATTGCGCTGCAGGGACAGCAGCAGCTCCGCTTGCTCGGTATCGTATTCGTAGGCATACACCGCACCGATGGTCTGGCTGTGGTAGATGACCGGCGAGGCCGCGCGGCTTTTGAACGCCTTGTCCGAAAATTCGGTGTAAAAGACGTCTTCTCCGCGAAGCGCCTGCACAAGCTCTGTATAAAAGGCGTAGCGGCCGATCGCGCCGTCGGTTTCGCGCGTGTCGTACAGCACGCGGCCCGAGGAGTCCGTCACAAGCACGCGGGAGATGCCCGTCTCCTCCACGAGCGTCATCGCACCCGCGACGTTTTCCTCGCTCAGCTCCTCAAGGCCGGAGAGCGCCGTCACCATCACCGAGACGCTGCCCTGCAGCGAGCTCTGCTTAGAGCGGAACGTCAGGTTTTCCGACGTGATGAGCGGATACGTGTTCAGCAGGATCAGCACCGCCAGAATGATGGCGATATAGCTGAAGCTGAATTTTCGCTGCAGGCTCGCATGCATCTGCACGGTGCTGCCCCCCCTTCTCTTTCTTTTAGTGGGAAATCAGTCCTTCAAGTAGTACCCCACGCCCCATTTGGTCAGGATGTGCTGCGGCGCGGCGGGGTTTTCCTCGAGCTTTTCGCGAAGCCGCCGGATGTGCACATCCACCGTGCGGTAGTCGCCCGCGTAGGTGTAGCCCCAGACGAGGTCCATCAGATTTTCGCGCGAGTAAACGCGGCGCGGATTCTTGACAAGAAGCTCGATGAGGTCGTATTCCTTGGCCGTGAGCTCGACGATCTCGCCGTTTTTGACGGCGACGCGCTGCTCGGGGTCGAGCGTGATGCCGCCCGCGGTCAACAGGAGCGTTTCAGGCTGCTTTTGCTGCGGTGCGGCGTTCGCGCGGCGCAGCAGCGCGCGGATGCGCGCTTTGAGCTCTAAGATGTTGAACGGCTTTGTGATATAGTCGTCCGCGCCGGACTCAAGGCCGATGATCTTGTCGGCGTCCTCGCTGCGGGCGGTCAGCATGATGATGGGCACATTGGAAAATTCGCGGATGCGCATGCAGGCCGTCAGCCCGTCCACCTGCGGCATCATCAGATCGAGGATGATGAGGTCAAACCCGCCGCTTTTCGCCATGTCGATGGCGGTCGCGCCGTCGTAGGCGGTCTCGACCGTGTAGCCCTCGTTTTCCAGATTGAATTTCATGCCCTTGACGAGAAGCTGCTCGTCGTCAACCACCAGAATTTTCATTGCCATCCTCCTCCGTGAATGTGATCTCCGCGCGGAATCCCTCGAGCTTCGCCTCTCCGATGCCCTTGACGTTCAAAAGGTCCTCCGCCGCCGTAAAATCGCCGCGCTCTGCGCGGTAGTCGATGATCGCCTGCGCGAGCGACGGGCCGATGCCCGTCAGCGTTTCAAGCTCCTCCGCCGTCGCGGTATTGACGTTCACAAGCGTCACAACGCGCGTGGGCGCGGTGATCTCGTCGGTCTTGTCCTGCGTCGTCACGGTGTAATTCCCGTGCGAGGCACCCTCGTAGGCCGTTTTGTGCAGAAAAACGAGCGAAACGGCGAACAGCACCGTCAGCGCGGCGAGCACAAGGTAGACGCCGCTGACTTTGGTTTTCTTTTCTTGCTTTTCCACGGTTGCGCTCGCCTGCCTTTTTTGCTATACTGATGTCGAAGCGTGCCGAACGGCGCGCTCCTCTTCACTGTATTCTATATTTGATTGTATCATACAACGAGGTATATTTCCATGAAAAAACGCCGCTGGTTTTCACTTTTTTTATCCTTTGCGCTCCTGCTCCCGCTCTTTTCGCTCACGAGCGCTGACGCCTATGAGGACTTCACACTCGACGCGAAGGCCGGTCTTCTCATCGAGGCCGACACGGGCGAAATTCTCTACGAGAAAAACGCTCATCAGGAAAACTATCCTGCATCGCTCACAAAGGTGATGGTCGCGCTGCTGGTGTTTGAAGCCATCGACGAGGGCAAGATCGCGCTGACCGACTCCGTCACTGCGACGGAATCGGCGTTCGAGGGGCTCTCCAGCGACGGCAGCACGGCGAACATCGTCCCCGGCGAAACGATGACGGTCGAGCAGCTGCTCAACTGCATGCTCATCGTCTCGGCGAACGAGGCGTGCAACATTTTGGGCGAAACGCTCTACGGCTCGGTCGACGCCTTTGTCGCGCGCATGAACGAGCGCGCGGCGGAGCTTGGCTGCGAGCACACGCACTTTGCCAACGCCACGGGTCTTCACAATTCCCAGCACTACACGACCGCGTGGGACCTCTACCTCATCACGCGCGAGGCGCTGAAGCATGACAAATTCATGGAGATCTGCAACTCCAAGAGCTACACCGTGCCCGCCACGAACATGACCGACAAGCCGCGTGAGCTGCATTCGACAAACTTTCTCATTTCCAACTGGCGCGCCCGCGGTTATGTGTACCGCGACGCGCAGGGCATCAAGACCGGCTCGACACCCGAGGCGGGCTACTGCCTCATTTCGTCCGCCCTGCGCGGCAGCCGCCACATGATCAGCGTGGTGCTGGGCGCAGAGCGCGTGACGCTCGAGGACGGTGTGACCATCCAGACGCGCAGCTTCTCCGAAACGTCGCGCATGTTCGACTGGGGCTTTGACAACTTTGTCCTCCGCGACATTCTCTCCTCCTCCGACCTTGTGCAGGAGGTGCCCGTCGCGCTTTCGAGCGAGGCGAGCTACGTTTCGACCCACGCGGCGAAGGATATCGCCTGCCTGCTGCCCGACAATGTCGAGCCCGACATGCTTGAGCGCACCGTGACGCTCACGAACGACACGGTCGACGCGCCCGTTTCCGCGGGCGACGTGCTCGGCAAGCTGACGCTCTCCTACAATGGTAAGGTCTACGCCGAGACGGACCTCTTAGCGCTGAACGATGTATCGGCCTCGTGGTTCCTGACGGCGCAGCGCAGGGTGTCTGACTTTTTCGCAAAGCCGCTCGTCCGCATTCTGTTGATCGTGGTCGTACTGCTGATCGTCGCGCTCGTCGTCTATGTGACGATGTTCTCCCGCCGCCGTCGCTACGGCCACCGCCGCCGCGGCGCGGCACACGGCGGCTACCACGGGCGGAGAAGAAGATTCTAAGTACTTCAAAAAAGCGGTAAAGCCGCTTTTTTGAGAAAGGCCACACTCCGCTTTGTGCCTTGCCGCCGCTGGCGGCTGCGACACGCGCGGAGCGAGAGGTGTCGATCGCCACGCGCTGGTCGCGGCGATCGACCATCAAAATTCTTTGCGTCTGCGAACGCAAAAGCAAAAATGAAGGGACGCGAAAGCGTCCCTTTTTAGTTGAGTGTGATCACGTTGTTCCCCTGCGGGAACTCCACGAAGCGGATGGAGTAGATGTCGGCGGTGATGTAGGCGCTGCGGCCGGGGTGGAACAGCGTGATATAGTCGTTTCCGACCTCCTGTAGCGTGCCGACCGCCACGACCGTGTTCTGCGAACCGACGAGGAAGCTCACGATGACTGTGCGGCCGATGTTGCGCGCGAGCATCCCCTTCCATGAATTATAGGACATCTTGTCGACTGTCCGAGACTCTTCGATCTCGTCGGGCGTGGGCTGGAACTGCCCGCTCGCGCCGCCCTGCAGCACGAGCGACATGCCCCCCGCCCCCGACGATCCTCCAAGCATTTCCTCATAGCTCTGGCTCGCGTTGTTGTTACTGTTGTTATTACTGCTATTATTGCTGCTATTATTGCTGCTATTATTGCTGTTGCCGCTCTGCTGCGCGCTCGCCATGGCGGGCACGGCAACCATCTGCTCATAAAGGCACGGCATGCTTTTTCCCATCTGGATCATAAAAACGTCCTCTCCCTTTCCCGTTGCTGCTGATTTGCTTTTCTCAGGTGTCGTAATACGCGGCGGTGGGGTTATAAAAACAGTGGTCGCCGATACGCATGACGAACGTCCCCACATTTGAAGGAAAATTCGCGCGGCAGGACGGCGAAAACGGGTTAAAGAACCACAGCGCCGTTCCAAGGCCGTTCAATCGGTTGCCCGCGATGGCCCAGTCCGCGATCTCGTAATGGATATCGGTCGGGCGCATGTTGTAGATGTTCTGCGGGTTGTAGCTGCCGCGCTCGGTCTCGCTCGCGCAGACGAACTGCCCCGGCTGAAAGATGATATTGCGGATGCTGCCCTGCCCCACGCGTGCGTATTCGCCGCCCGTCGAGCGCACACGGTTCATCACGACGCTCGCCACGGCTTTCATCCCATTCTCGCCCTCGCCGCCCGCTTCGCACTCGATGAGGCGCGCGAGCAGCTCCCTGTCGGAATAGGCCATGTCGATCTCCTCCCCCATTTCTTCTTCCCCGACAGTCTATGCGACTCCTGTGCGCGGGGAACCAAACACGCGCAAAAAAGCACCGCAGATGAATTTCATCTGCGGTGCTTTCGCTTTGTTCAGTTTTCCTCGTCCGGCGGCGGAAGCTCTTCCGCTTCCGGCGGCGTCGCGCCGTAGGCGCCCTTCATCTTGAGCTCCTGCCACTGCTCCTTGGTGATAAGCAGCTGGCGGGGCTTCGAGCCCTCGAACGGACCCACGATGCCGCGCGTCTCCATCTCGTCGACGATGCGCGCCGCGCGCGAATAGCCGAGCTTCAAGCGGCGCTGGAGCATCGAGACGGACGCCTGACCCGTCTCCATGACCACGTCGATCGCGGCGGGGAGCAGCTCATCCACATCATCGGCGGCGTTCTGATCAGGCGCGGCATTGCCGCCTCCCTTGGCGCTGCCCTTCTCCTTTTCGGCGACGGCGGCGTTGATCTTGTCGATGACGGATTCGTCGTAGTCCGTCTCGCCGTTTTCCTTGACGAAGTTGACCACGCGCTCGATCTCCTCGCTCGAGATGAAGCAGCCCTGCACGCGTTTGGGCTTGCCTTCGCCCAGCGGGGCATAGAGCATATCGCCGCGGCCGACGAGCTTTTCCGCGCCCGCGGTGTCGAGGATGATGCGCGATTCCATCGCGGAAGCGACCGCGAACGCGATGCGGCTCGGGATGTTGGCCTTCATCAGGCCCGTGATGACGTCCGCGGACGGACGCTGCGTCGCGATGACGAGATGCATGCCCGCGGCGCGGCCCATCTGCGCTACGCGGCAGATCGACTCTTCGACCTCCTTCGCCGCGACGAGCATCAAGTCGGCCAGCTCGTCGATGACGACAACGACGCTCGGCAGCTTTTTGAGCGTTTCGTCCGTCTCCGCCACCTTATTATAGGAGGCAAGGTCCTTGACGTTGTGCTCGGAGAACATCTTGTAGCGCTTCATCATCTCGTACACGGCCCATTGCAGCGCGCCCGCAGCCTTTTTCGGGTCGGTGACGACGGGGATGAGCAGGTGCGGGATGCCGTTGTAGGGCGCAAGCTCGACCATCTTCGGGTCGACCATGATAAAGCGCACCTCTTCGGGCGTCGACTTATAGAGCATCGAGACGATCAGCGAGTTCGTGCACACGGACTTACCGGAGCCTGTCGTACCGGCGATGAGCACGTGCGGAAGCTTCGAGATATTCCCGACGATGTTCTTGCCGCTGATGTCCTTGCCGACGGCGAAGGCCGTGGTGGAAGGATGGGTGGTGAACTCCGTGGATTCGAGCACCGTGCGGATGCTGACGGGTGAAACAAGCTTGTTCGGCACCTCGACACCCACGACGGAGATCTTGTCGGGGATGGGCGCGATGCGCACGCCGCTCGCGCCCAGCGCAAGGGCGATATCGTCCTGCAAATTTGTGATCTTCGAGAGCTTCACGCCCTGACTGAGCGTGAACTCATAGCGCGTGACCGACGGGCCGCGCACCACATCGCCCGGCTGGGCGTCCACGCCGAAGCTCGTGAGCGTCTGCGCCAAGCGGCGGGAGTTGTTGCGCAGCTCCGCGCCCGCCTCAGCGGCGTTCGTCACGCCGCCCTCTTTTAAGAGCGTGATGGGCGGATACTGATATGCAGGCGGCTGGGGCTGCGCGTCGCTGCCCTCGATCTCGCGCGTGACCTCCTCGCGCGCGGCATCGACCTCGGCGCGGCGGAGCTTGTCCTCCTGCTTGTCGGTCAGCACGGCGGGAACCGTCGTTGCTGCTGCGGCTGCGGCGACGGGTGCGCTCTGCACGCTCGGCGTGGGCGCGGCAAACGGCGTGTGCATCACAGGTGCAGGTGCCGGGACGACCGGCGCGGGCGCGCTCGACGCTGTATCAAACGGCGGCAGGTCGAAGTCGTCGGCCTCCACCGTCACAGGCTTGGCGGGTGCGGACGGCGCGGCGGCAGGCGAAACGGGTGCAGCGATCTTTGTCTCCGCGGCACTTCCACCCGCTAACAGCTCGTCGGGACTCTTGATATTGTCGGATTTCTTGCGGAAGAAGCCGCCCGTGGGATTTTTCCTGATGACGCGCTCCTCGCCGTCGAGCGGAATGTCGATGGCGGCGTCCGGCGTGTGGACCGGCGCACTGCGGCGCGGCACATGGGTGCGCTGCGGCGGAAGGTCCTCTTCCTCCACTGGCTCATAGGGCACGCGCTCGTGCGAGCGCACGGCCTCGATCACGGCGGCAGGCGTCAAACGGAACGCCATCATCAAAAACGCGACGAACAGCACAACGAGCAGGACCATCGCCAGCACCTTTTTCACCAGCAGCACCAGCATGATCGCAAGCGATGCAGACACCGCGCCGCCGGACTCGAGCGCGTTGCCGCTCGTCCACAGAAGCTTCAAGATGCCATCCATGTTGACATACTTCTCTTTGCAGAGGGCGATGTGCATGATCGCACCGAACACAACCGGCAGCAGCGCCGTGCCGACAAGGCAGGACGCGACGTTCCGCCCACGGTGGAAGAGCAGAATGTAGCTCCCCAGCAGCAGTGCGGGCGCGACGAGGTAATAGCCCCAGCCAAAGAGCGACCGGCACAGCTTCGCCGGCTGATCGAGCAGCCACGCGCCCGACTGGAAATAGCTAAAGCCCAGGCACAGCGCCAGCACCAGCAGGATTGCGCCCGCGACCTCGCGGCGGATGGGGCGCTTTTGATTCTTCTTCGCCGTGCGCTTGCCGGAAGACGAGGAGCGGGAGGAACCCGTCGTTTTCTTTTTCGTTGTGGTGGTTTTTTTCTTCTGTTGTGCCATGATTCACCTCAGAATCAAAAATTAGTGCAGGATCGTGAGCACCAGCGTCAGCACGCCGGCGGCCCAGCAGTAATAGGCAAACGCGCCGAAACGGCCCTTGTCGGCAACATAGCGCAGCAGGCGGATGCTCGCATAGCCCGACACCGCCGCGACGACGACACCGACGAGGTACACGGGCACGCTGGAGAAGTCGATGCCCGCGTCGATCGCGTCTTTGAGTGTCAGGATGTTCGCCCCCAGCACCGCGGGGATGGAGAGCAGGAATGCAAAGCGCACGGCAAACTTGCGCTCAAAGCCCGTGAAGCAGCCCGCCGTGATCGTCATGCCGGAGCGGGAGATGCCCGGGCACAGCGCGATGGCCTGACCGATACCGACGAGCAGCGCGTCGAGCAGCGTGGCGGTCTTTTCCGTCTTGCGGCCATGGCGCACGCGGTCGCTCGCGAAGAGCAGGATGCCCGTGACGATCAGTGCGCCGCCGATAAAGTACATATTATCACTCAGCTCCGTGAAAAAACGGCGAAACGGCACCATGACGAAAAGCGGCAGCGTGCCCACAATGATGAGCAGAATGAGACGGCGCGCAGGCGGCACGGGGTTCGGCGTGCGATGATGGGCAAGGTCGCCGATGCCGGTGAAAAACTCCACGATCATATCGCGGATATCATCCCAGTAAGCGGCAAACACCGCCACGAGCGTGCCGAGGTGGAGCAGCACGTCGAAAAAGTCGGGCACGTTGCTCGCGCCCTGGATGCTTAGTAAGTGCTCCGCGATGGCAAGATGGCCGGAGGACGAGATCGGTAAAAATTCCGCGATTCCCTGCACAAGGCCGAGAACAACGGCGGTCAAAACTGACATAAAAAACAACTCCTTTTGCGTTTTGTTCTGTAATGGCAATATTCTAACAGGATAATTATAGCACAGTTGTTCGCGGAATACCACCCCGAATTGCCGCATCTTCTTTTTCTTTCCTTTTTCGGTGCATCCCTTGCGAACGCAGGGCGAATGTGCTATGATTGGCGCGGACTATCAGAAAAGGAGAGATAGAAATGACTTATAACTACCGCACCAAGGGCGTTTGCTCCAAGGAAATGCACATTGAGCTGAACGACGACCACACCATCAAGAGCGTAGAGGTCATCGGCGGCTGCAACGGCAACCTTCAGGGCATTTCGCGCCTGGTCGAAGGCATGAAGGCCGAGGATGCCATCGAGCGCATGCGCGGCATCCGCTGCGGCTTCAAGAATACCTCCTGCCCCGATCAGCTCGCCATCGCGCTGGGCGAGGCGCTGGCGCAGGACAAGCAGTAAGTCGTCATTTTTTGCCCGTGCGATGCACCGCGCGGGCAAAAAATGCATAAAATCCTGCAAAATGCCGTTTCCCTCTCTGGACAAACGGCGCTAAACTGTGTATACTGTTAAAAAATAAGCATTCAACGCACTATCAACGCAAAACATTTTGCTTTTGCCTGTCTGACGGGGGAACTTCATGGACATTGATATGGATATCAAAGAGCTCGAAGCGTTCGTCTACGTGGTGGAAAACTGCAGCTTTTCCCGCGCCGCGGAGCTGCTGCACCTGACGCAGCCGACCATCAGCTCGCACGTCTCCGCACTGGAGAGAAAACTGAATATCAAGCTCATCGTCCGCACCACGAAGGAGACCTACCCCTCCGACGCGGGCAAGCTCCTCTACAAATACGCCAAGGAGATCTTGCAGGTGCGCGAGAATGCGGCCATCGCGCTGCGCAACTTCTCGCAGGAGATGAAGGGTACGATCTCCATCGCGGCCTCCACGGTGCCCAGCCAGTATTATCTGCCGCACCTTTTGCAGGACTTCCGCGCCCGCTATCCGGACATCACCTTCAATATCCAGATGGAGGACAGTCCCAAGGTCGTGGAGCTCGTCGCCACGCGCAGCGTAGAGATCGGCTTCTGCGGCACGATGGTGGCGAGCCACAAATGCGTCTATCAGGATTTTGCCAACGACCCGATGGTACTCATCACGCCGAACACCGAAAAGTATCAGGCCTTTGCGGGCAAGCCCTTCCCCATCGAGCAGCTCAAGGAAGAGACGTTCATCAGCCGCGAAAAGGGCAGCGGCACGTATCAGGCGGGCAAGGAGCTTTTAAGCGAGCTCGGCATCGACATCGCCCAGCTGCGCACCGCGGTCGAGATCCGCTCGACCGAGAGCGTCAAGCAGATGGTCAGCGAGGGTCTCGGCGTCGGTCTCATCGCGCAGAGCGCCGCGCAGGACTATGTTCAGTTCGGAAAGCTTCTCGCCTTCCCCTTCCCCGACTCGCGCTTCCGCCGCCAGCTCTATATCGTCAAGCACAAAAACAGCATTTTATCGCCCATTGCGCAGGTGTTTTACGACTATGCGCGCAAAACCAAGGACAAAGCATCCGCCAAATAAGGCGGATGCTTTTTTACAGGGATCGCACGCTTTTTTGTCCGATTTTTTCGCGAAATTGTCATTTACTTTTTTTCCTCTCTGGTATATGATAATGCAATAGGTCAACGGCTGCGCTGCACCGGTAAAGCAGCAGGCCTTACGGGAGGGAGAGCGATGGACTGCCGCGATTCCGCACTGTTTACAGGTGTGGACGAAGCATCGTGCGAAAATATGCTGCGCTGCTTCAGCGCTTACGAGCAGCGCTTCAGCGCAGGACAGACCATCCTCACCTGCGGAGAGCAGCAGGATATGATCGGCGTGCTGCTCTCGGGCAGCGCGGCGCTTCTGCGCCTGCACGCCGACGGCAACCGCACCGTGCTTGAAAGCATGGACGAGGGCAGCGTCTTTGGCGAGGAGCTGGCGTTCACCGGCTTTCGCGACGGCAGCGCGCTCATCGAGTGCCGCGAGGACTGCCGCGTCATCTTCATGCGCTATGACCAGATCACAAAGCGCTGCGAAAACGCCTGCGCCTGCCACAGTCAGGTCGTAACGAACCTCTTCCAACTGCTCTCGAAAAAGTCCCTGCATCTGAGCCGCCGGATCGAGGTGCTCGCCTGCCGCTCCATCCGCGAAAAGCTGCTGTGCTTTTTCGAGCAGCTCGCCGACGAGCACGGCAGCCGGACGTTCCCCCTGCCGTTTTCCCTCAGCATGCTTGCCGACTATATCAGCGCCGACCGCAGCGCCATGATGCGCGAGATGCGCAAGATGCGCGAGGAGGACCTCATCAGCACCGAGGGCCGCAGCGTGACGCTGCTTTAGTTTTTTGCAAGTATTTTTCGTAAATGCAAGTTTTCCTGCATCGTCAGAATTTTGATATTCATTGACGCAAGAAAACTTTCATGATATAAACATAGCATCATTCCATATTCCCGGCGCTGCGTCCAGGAATCCCGCCTGCCGTTCTCCCCGGACGGCACGGCGCTGAATCTCAACAAAAAGGAGAATCATTCATGTATCGCATCGTGAAGAAAGAAGCGCTCAAGCCCACCGTGACCCTCTACGAGATCGAGGCGCCGATGGTGGCAAAGAAGGCCGAGCCCGGCCAGTTCATCATCCTGCGCGTCGATGAAAACGGTGAACGCATCCCCATCACCATCCACGACTTCGACCGTGAGAAGGGCACCGTCACCATCATCGTGCAGACGATCGGTGCCACCACCGAAAAGCTCAGACATAAAGCCGAGGGCGAGTACATTCAGGACTTTGTCGGCCCGCTGGGCCGCCCGACCGAGACCGAAGGCAAGAAGAAGGTCTGCGTCGTGGGCGGCGGCGTCGGCTGCGCCATCGCTTACCCCGTTTTGAAGAAGTTCCACGACTGCGGCGCGGAAGTCCACGCGGTCGTCGGCTTCAAGAATAAGGACCTCGTCATTCTTGAGGACAAGTTCCGCGCGGCGTCCAGCGTTTTGAAGCTGATGACGGACGACGGCTCTTACGGCGAGAAGGGTCTTGTCACCGATGCGCTCAAGGAGCTCATCGACGCGGGCAACCAGTATGACGAGATCTTCGCCATCGGCCCTGCCATCATGATGAAATTCGTGTCCAAGACCACCGAGCCCTACGGCATCCCCACCACCGTTTCCATGAGCCCGATCATGGTCGACGGCACCGGCATGTGCGGCGGCTGCCGCCTCACCGTCGGCGGCGAGACGAAGTTCGCCTGCGTCGACGGCCCGGACTTCGACGGTCACAAGGTCGACTGGGACGAGAGTCTCAAGCGCGGCAAGATGTACTTCGACTGGGAGCGCCACAAATACGAAGAGACCTGCAACCTGTTCAGCAAGGAGGTTCAGTAATATGCCTAACATGAGTCTGAAGAAGAACGAAATGCCCTCGCAGGAGCCCAACGTCCGCAACAAGAACTTTCTGGAGGTTGCCCTCGGCTATACCGAGGAGCAGGCGCTCGACGAAGCAGCCCGCTGCTTAAACTGCAAGAACCATCCCTGCGTCTCCGGCTGCCCGGTGCAGGTCAAGATTCCCGAATTCATCAAGAAGATCACCGAAAAGGACTACGAGGGCGCCTATCAGGTCATCCACGAGACCTCCTCCCTCCCCGCCGTCTGCGGCCGCGTCTGCCCGCAGGAGACGCAGTGCGAATCGAAGTGCATCCGCGGCATCAAGGGCGAGCCCGTCGGCATCGGCCGCCTCGAGCGCTTTGTCGCCGACTGGCACAATGCCAATGTCCAGGAAGCACCCGCCAAGCCCGCGCCCAACGGCCACAAGGTCGCGGTCATCGGCTCCGGCCCCAGCGGTCTCACCTGCGCGGGCGACCTTGCCAAGAAGGGCTACGATGTCACCGTTTTTGAAGCGCTCCACCTTGCCGGCGGCGTGCTGGTCTACGGCATCCCCGAGTTCAGACTTCCCAAGGCCATCGTGCAGAAGGAAGTCGACGGCCTGAAGGCCCTCGGTGTCAAGGTCGAGACGAACATGGTCATCGGCCGCGTCGTGTCCATCGACGAGTTGATGAGCGAGTACGGCTTCGAGGCCGTGTTCATCGGCTCCGGCGCGGGTCTCCCGATGTTCATGCACATCCCCGGCGAGAACCTCTGCGGCGTTTACTCTGCCAACGAGTTCCTGACCCGTATCAACCTGATGAAGGCTTATAAGGACGGCTCCGACACGCCCATCATGCCGCTTCAGGGCAAGAAAGTCGCCGTCGTCGGCGGCGGCAACGTCGCCATGGACGCCGCGCGCTGCTCCAAGCGCCTGGGCGCGGACGTGTACGTCGTCTACCGCCGCGGCATGGAAGAGCTCCCCGCCCGTCACGAAGAGGTCGAGCATGCCATCGAAGAGGGCATCGTCTTCAAGACGCTCAATAACCCCGTCAAGATCAACGGCGATGAGAAAGGCTATGTCTCCTCCATGACCTGCGTGGAGATGGAGCTGGGCGAGCCTGACGCCTCCGGCCGCCGCCGCCCGATCGAAAAGGTCGGCAGCGAACACGATCTGCCGGTCGACTGCGTCATCATGTCGCTCGGCACCACGCCGAACCCGCTCATCAAGAACACCACCCCGGGTCTTGAGGTCAACCGCAAGGGCGGCATCGTCGTGAACGAGGCCGGTCTCACCTCTCATCAGAACGTCTACGCCGGCGGCGACGCCGTCACGGGCGCTGCCACCGTCATCCTCGCCATGGGCGCTGGCAAGCTCGGCGCGAAGAGCATCGACGAGGCACTGAGCAAATAATTTTCGTCAGCGAAAGCGCGCAGAAGCGTACTTCTGCGCGTTTTCTCAATACCATTTCTCACGAAGGGAGAACTATTATGAATCTTTGGCATGATATTGCACCGGCGCGCGTGCGCCCTGAGGACTTTTTCGCGGTCATCGAGATCGAGAAGGGCTCGAAAAACAAGTACGAGATGGATAAAGAGACCGGCGCGCTGCGTCTCGACCGAATTCTCTACACCTCGACTCACTATCCCGCCAACTACGGCTTCATCCCCCGCACCTGGGCGGACGACGGCGACCCGCTGGACGTTCTGGTTCTCTGCTCTGAATGCATCCGCCCGCTGAGCCTCGTGGAGTGCTACCCCATCGGCGTTATTTCGATGGAGGACAGCGGCAGTCTCGATGAAAAGATCATTGCCATTCCCTTCCAGGATCCGACCTACAACACCTATCAGGACATCTCGGAGCTGCCGAACCATGTGGCAAGCGAAATCCGCCACTTCTTCCGCGTCTACAAGAGCCTGGAGGGCAAGGAGACCGTCGTCAGCGACGTCCTCGGCCGCGAGGAAGCCATCAAGATCATCATCAAGTGCCAGAACGCTTATATTGAAAAATATTGCCGTTAAAGCAAAAAAAGGGAAAGGCTGACGGCCTTTCCCTTTTCTATTTTGGCATAAAGAAGGACGCATTCGAAAGAATGCGTCTTTCTTTATGCTGCATCTTCGATTTACTAAATACTCTCATAGTAACCTCATTAGTAACCTGAAAGCAACTCGGTAACCTCAAAAAACCTCTAAGTAACCCCAAACCTTTACGGCCTTCAGCGGCAAAAAGAGGCATATCCTCACAAAGAAAAAATCCCCGAGACCATGAGTTTCGGGGATTTTCAGCAAATTAGCGCTTGGAGAACTGAGGCGCGCGACGGGCGGCTTTGAGACCGTACTAAACATCTCTATGGTGCGTTTTTCCTTGATATTACGGGCTTTTTCGCATTTTCTGTTGTCAGTTGTCCTATTCCTTAACCATAGAAATCGGTGATTTTTCATCGAAATTCTCCTGG
>OLFV01001799.1_pt1 | contig 18678 bp, 18 predicted proteins | sample 1605551 | NCBI WGS metagenome assembly OLFV01 (sample SAMEA3888922, study PRJEB22519) | human gut metagenome | biome: human gut; feature: human-associated habitat; material: faeces | place: Denmark | collected 2011
CGGGGGGGACATTCTCTTTTCAAAAGAGAATATCCCCTTTGGCTTCTCGCCCCGGAAACCGGGGCCGCCCTTTGCGCCAAAGGCCCCTTCCCCTTGCCCCGACAGGAACTGTCCCTTTGCGGGAGCAGCGAGAATGGCGGCACATTTATGAAATATCCGCCAAGTCCAAAAATCTTGCTCCGTTTTCCGCGATATGGTCCTTCCGGCCCTGGAGGTTGTCCCCCAGCAGAAGGTCAAACACTTCCGCCGTCCGCTCCACATCCTCCGGCATGACCCGGATGAGCCGCCGGGTCTCCGGGTTCATGGTGGTGAGCCACATCATGTCCGGATCGTTTTCGCCAAGGCCCTTGGAGCGGTCGATCTTGTACTTCTTCCCCTCCAGAGACTTTACAATGTCCGCTTTTTCCTTGTCGGAATAGGCGAACCAAGTCTTATCCCCGCAATTGATCTCGAAAAGCGGTGTTTCCGCGATATACACATAGCCCTGCTGGATCAGGGTGGGAGTCAGGCGGTAGAGCATGGTGAGGATCAGCGTCCGGATCTGGAAACCGTCCACATCGCCATCGGTGCAGATGACCACCTTGTTCCACCGGAGGTTGTTCAGGTCAAAGGCTGCCAGATCCTTCACGTGCTTGTTCTGGATCTCCACGCCGCAGCCCAGCACCCGGATCAGGTCCGTGATGATCTCGCTCTTGAAGATCCGGGCGTAGTCCGCCTTCAGGCAGTTCAAAATCTTGCCCCGGACGGGCATGATGCCCTGATACTCCGCGTCCCGGCTGAGCTTGACGCTGCCCAAGGCGGAGTCGCCCTCCACGATATAAATTTCCCGCTTCTCCACATCCTTGGAGCGGCAGTCCACGAATTTCTGGACCCGGTTGGAGATGTCAATATTGCCGGAGAGTTTTTTCTTGATATTCAGCCGCTGCTTCTCCGCGCTTTCCCGGCTGCGCTTGTTCACCAGCACCTGCTCGGCGATCTTCTCTGCGTCAAAATGGTTCTCGATGAAATAAATTTCCAGATTCGTCCGCAGGAATTCCGTCATGGCCTCCTGCACGAACTTGTTGGTGATGGATTTTTTCGTCTGGTTCTCGTAACTGGTCTGGGTGGAGAAGTTGTTGGAGACGAAGATCAGACAGTCCTCAATATCCTGCCATGTGATCTTGCTTTCGTTTTTCTGATACTTGTTCTGCTCCCGCAGGTACTTATCTACTGCGGAGACAAAAGCGCTTTTTGTTGCCTTTTCCGGCGCGCCGCCATGCTCCAGCCAGGAGGAGTTGTGGTAGTGCTCGATGACCTGCACTTTGTTGGAAAAGCAGCAGGCGGCAGAGAGCTTCACCTTGTATTCCGGCTTATCCGCCCGGTCCCGGCCCCGCTTTTCCGCCTGCCAGAACACGGGAGCCGTCAGGGCCCCCTCTCCAGCCAGCTCCGCCACATAGTCCTGAATGCCGTGCTCGTAAACGAAATCCTCCTCAGACAGAGAACCGTCCTCCTGCTGATCCCGGAACTTGAAGGTAATCCCCTCATTCACCACCGCCTGACGGCGCAGTACATCCGTGAAATATTCCGCCGGGATGGCAATGTCGGTAAACACATCCAGATCCGGCAGCCAGCGAGTGCGGGTGCCGGTCTTTCTTACCTGAGACTTGGGCAGGGGCGTCTTTTCCAAGCCCCCCACGATCTCGCCCCGCTCAAAGTGGAGCTTGTACTCAAAGCCGTCCCGCCAGACGGTGACGTCCATATAGCGGGAGGCGTACTGGGTGGCGCAGGCGCCCAGACCGTTGAGGCCCAGAGAGTATTCATAGTTGTCGCCGGTGAGGTTATCATACTTGCCGCCGGCGTACAGCTCACAGTACACCAGCTCCCAGTTGTAGCGCTGCTCCTTCTCGTTCCAGTCCACCGGGCAGCCCCGGCCCTTGTCCTCCACCTCGATGGAGCGGTCGGCGTACCGGGTGACGGTGATCAGGCGACCGTGGCCCTCCCGGGCTTCGTCGATGGAGTTGGAGAGGATCTCAAAAACGGCGTGCTCGCAGCCGTCCAGTCCGTCGGAGCCGAAAATCACGCCGGGGCGCTTGCGCACCCGGTCCGCCCCCTTCAGGGACGAGATGCTGTCGTTGCCATAATCCTGTTTTTTAGTCGCCATAGTTCCTCCAAGAGGGCATTTCCCCGTTTATCAGGGAACATTCTGCCATTTTCATACTGAGTTGATTATAGCATATCCCCGTCCTGACTGCAAGCGTCCTCCGCTGTTCCCCGTTTTTTGTCAGAAAGAGTGCCATTTCACTTAAAAAGGTTGTTGCGTAACTTTTTACATAACAGTCGGTCACCCGGTATTTTCCCTATTGTCAAAGGGTTTTTCACATTTTCCACAGCTTTTTCCACATCGTTATGTAACCTTATTAAAACGAAAAAAGTTCATAAATTTTACACAGCTTATACAAGGAAGAAGTTCTGATGATATGCCGCCTGTTTGTGGCCGCTTTCTTTTCGCTCTTAAATATTGGGACGGTCTATCCAATTCTCTATTTGCACAAAAAAGCTCTGACGCGGCATAAAGCCGCGTCAGAGCCAACGATGTACTTTATAGATGTACTTTATAAAATAAATCAGACGTAGTTGCAGACCCGGGCGATGGCCATTTCGGTAAAGCCCAGCGCTTCCGCCTTGGTCTGCTTGCCGCAGGCGGTCTCTACCACCATATTCAGCAGATCAGTACCCAGCTGCTCCACCGTCTTCTCCCCGTAGATCAGAGGAGCTGCGCAGAAGTCGATGTTATCCTCCATATTGGCAAAAGTGATCTTATTGCCCGTGACCTTCACCACAGGAGCAATGGGATGGCCCACCGGTGAACCCCGGCCGCTGGAGAACACAATGACCTGTGCACCGCCGGCCACCATGGCCGCCACGGAGGCGGGGTCATTGCCCGGCGTGTCCATGATGACCAGGCCCTGCTTGCTCTCGACCTGTTTGGCGTAATCATATACAGCATTGATGGGGCTGTGACCGCCCTTGTGGATGCAGCCCAGAGACTTCTCCTCCAGCGTGGTGATGCCGCCGGCCTTGTTGCCCGGAGAGGGGTTGCCCTGGCGGACATCTTCGCCGACAGCGTGGAAGTGCGCCTCAAAGCGGCTGGTGATCTCATAGATGCGATCGTGGACTTCCTTGTTGATAGCACGGCGGGCCAGAATGTGCTCAGCGCCAATGAACTCGGAGGTCTCGGAGAGAATGCTGGTACCGCCTGCCTGCACCACCAGATCGCTCATAGCGCCGATGGCGGGGTTGGCAGCAAGGCCGCTGGTAGGATCGGAGCCGCCGCATTCCGTGCCGACGATCAGTTCGGACAGGGGGAACTCCTCCTTCTGGAGCATGGAGGCTTCGGCCACCATCTCCTTGGCATAGCGCACAGCCATATCCACAGCCTTCAGCGTACCGCCGGCCTCCTGGATGATGACCTGCTTGAGGGGCTTGTTGGTACGCTCCTCAATGGCCTTGACCACCAGATCCATCTGGCAGTTCTCGCAGCCGAGAGAGACGACCACCGTGCCGTAGACGTTGGGATTGGCGGCATAGCCTGCCATCACGCCCATGGTAAGCTGCTGGTCAGGGGCCACCTGAGAACAGCCCTGCTGGTTATTGAAGCTGATAGCGCCCTCGACCTGCTGTGCAATGATGCGGGCCGTGTCTGTGGCGCAAACGCTGGCGGGCAGGATCAGTACTCGGTTACGCACGCCAACCCGTCCGTCAGGACGGCGATATCCGTAAAAAGTCATATTCTGTATCCTCCCTTACTCCATCCCGCGGCGATCTTCTTTCATGCTCTCAACATTGTGAACATGAACATGGGCGCCCTCGGGGATCTGTTCCGTGGCCACACCGATGTGTTCGCCATACTTCACCACAGGCTCACCCTTTTCGATGGTCCGGGTAGCCAGCTTATGATAAATGGTAATATCTTCCGTGGCTTTCTGAGACACTGTCTTTCCCTCTTTGAGATAGGTAACGGTATCCCCTGCGGCAATCGGCTCAATGGCAACGGCCACATTGTCTTTGGGGTCAATAATCATTGCATTTTGCATGTATAATTCCTCCTTCATATTATGGGCCTGGTATATACTTACAGGGGGATCACCAGGGCGCCGATCAGAGCCAGCACGAAAATGCACACAGAGGAAATGAAAGAGCCCAGGGTGTAGGTCTTCAGACCGCCGGTCACGGTCGGGCCGGACATATTGGTGGCCACCCAGAAGCCGGAGTCATTGACATGGCCGATGGAGTTGCCGCCGGACAGGCAGGCCAGCGCGATCCACACGGGATGGCAGCCGATGGCGGGAGCGATGGTTGATGATACCCATAGAGGTCATGCCGGCCACGGTGCCGGAGCCCTGCGCCACACGGAAGATCATGCCAATGAAGTAGGCCAGGAACATGGCAGGGATGACAGAAGTGATGTCGGTGCCCAGCAGGCTCACGATGGCGTTGCCAATGCCGGTGGCGGTGATAACGGAGGAGAAGGAGCCGCCTGCACCGGTGATCAGCAGCACCACGCCGGCATTCTTCAGGGCCTCACCGGCAGACTTCTCCAGATTTTCGCGGCCGATGTAAGGCAGACTCACCAGATAAGCACCCAGAGTGCCCAGAGTCATGGCAACCAGCTTGTTGCCCAGGAAGCTGCAGATCAGAGGCTCCTCGTCAAACACAGCGGTGCCCAGAGTGCCGAACAGGATGCACACCACGGGGATCACAACGGGCAGCAGCGCCATGCCGAAGGAGGGGCGGGCCTTAGCGTCACTCTGGGCAGCACGGGCAGACACCAGCTCATTGACAACGTTGGAGCTGTGGTTCACGTCCTTTTCCTCATTCCAAATGCCGCGGTTGTGGATCTTAACATAGATAAAGTCGGACACCAGAACGGTGATAAAACCGACAACCAGACCGACGATCATCATGATGCCCAGATCAAAGCCAAAGATATCGGCGGCAGCCAGAGGGTTGGGCGTGGGAGGCACCACGCAGTGAGCGGTGGTGGCGCCGATGGTCAGGCAGCCGGTGACATAGCACATCTTCATGTCGATCTTGGCGGCAATGGTGATGCCGATGGGGATCAGAATGATGAAGGTAACGTCAAAGAACACGGGAATGGACAGTACGAAGCCGGCCAAGCTCAGGCCCCAAACGGAACGCTTTGCAGGGAAAGCGGAAACCAGCTTGTCAGCGATGATGTCGGCAGCGCCGCTGTCACTCATCAGCTGGCCCAGAATGGTGCCGAAGCCGACAGGCAGGCCGATGCTGGTCATCATGCTGCCGAAGCCGGAGGAGATGGTGTCCATTGTAGTCATCAGGTCGAGGCCGCCGGCCACACCCATGAACAGGCTGGCCAGAACCATGCCGATGGAAGCGTTGAGCTTGAGAACGATGATGCAGAACAGGATAATTGCGATTGCGATCACCAGTGCTACGATCAGCATTGCGGGAGATACCATAGAGTCAGTTCCTTTCTTTTTTTGTGTTTCTTACACTACTATTTAAAACCAGAGCTGTCCGGTAGTCGCCTGTTCACGGCAGGCCTCCGGCAGCTCGGATTTTTCAGAACAGGTTGCCGTTTTCGTCAAAGGGCAGGTCATAGGGCTCCGTGAGAACCTCAAAGTTGGGGTTATTTTCCACCAGAGGCAGCATGCCCTCAGAGATCTCGATGACGCCGATATGGGCAGTGTTGGGAATGCGGATCATCTTCATGTGGTCATGATCCTCTGCCTCGGGGCAGCACATCAGGGCCAGCTGTAAAGCTTCCCGGTCATTGTCCATGATCATGGGGATCTTCATCAGATGCAGGAAGGTGTTGGTCACGCCGGTGGGATAGGTCATCTCCAGCTTCATCTTGTTGAACAGACGGCGAGTGGTGACCTCCGCCAAGCCGATGCCCTGTGCTTTGCCGTGGGTCTCGTCGGTCAGGTCCAGGATGACGCACTTCTCTGCCTGAATGCCGCCGGAGCAGTACTTGGGCTGGACAAAGCGGCCGGACACGTTGGGGTCCATGCCGTCGCCGGAGATGTTCTTGCCGATCTTATCCACCACCAGCACGTCGCACTTGTCAAACAGCAGGTGGGCGATGGTCTTGTAGGAGATCTCCTTGAGCTTGGGCTCCTCGCTGATGATCTCCTCCGGGCTCAGGCCCTTGATAAGATAGGTATCGTCATAGGCGTTTTCAATGATGGCGATGCCGCCCAGAACCGGTGCGTTTTCCAGGATCGTCCGGCCGTACTCCTCCACCAGCTCATGCATGATGGCAGGACTCTGATGATGGATGCTCTCAGCGCCCTTCTGCTTGCCAAGGCCGATGGCCATCATCTTCATCAGGCCGCTTTCATCGGGGCCACGGAAGGAGGTGTGGGGCTTGATGCGGTTGTAGAAGATGATACCGTCCGCCTCAGAGGCGTTCTTGTCTATGAACACCGGCTGATGACGCACACCGGAAATGCCGATCTGTACCGTCTCCATGGAGCTTTTCACGGGACAGCCCATGGCCTCCTCCGTAATGCCGTAATCCTTGAGGATCTGGAGCTGGCCCTCGGCGGTAGCGCCGCCGTGGCTGCCCATAGAGCCGCCACAATGTAAGGCTCGGCACCCTTGGATTTGACAAAATCCACAATGGCACGGGCCATCACGGCATTGTGATTGATGCCGCGGCTGCCGCAGGTAATGGCGATCTTCTGACCGGGCTGGATCTTGCCGCCGATCTCAGGGCGATCCAGCTCCCGGGTGATGATGCCGTGAATATCGCTCTCAGGGATGCAGGTCTTGTCGAAGTTCTGGCGGACCTTGACCATCTTGGGGATCGGTGTGTCTTTGATCAGGTTGGTAATGGTTTCCATGTCTTGCTCCTCTCTCGCCGCCGCAGGCGGCATATCGTATCAACAATTATACAGATTTTTAATTTGAAAACGGATGCCGTGGGCTGTTCCCCCCAACACCGTGCCCGTCAAGATCATAGCTGGCAGCACCCGATTCCAGTGCCCCGGGATACGCCGGCTCTGGCGGCGATGCGTTTCATACTTGCTCTGTTGGTCTCCACTCGAGCTGTATATGTTTTTCCGTTCCGTGCACGTGCACGAGTCAGTGCAAAAAGAAAAGCGAAACAATATCGCTTATTAGCACTGTTAATATAATCTGTGTCCGTTTTTTTGCAATTATAAGATATGGCAAAAAAATAACAATTTTTTGTTGAATTTGAAAATGCCATACAATACATCTACCGGTTCAGCTTTGCGAAATTTCAATGCAAGACCGCAGGCTGCAGGGTCGGTCGCAGTTGTCACCCCCCCGTTTTCAGGAAAGGTGAATCCGACGCACAGATCCGCCAAAACATCCCCACGTCAAAGGAGTTCGGTTCAGATATGCAATTTTCCCCCCGCCGATCATTTCAACAGCATCAGGATCACGCCGTAGATCACCGATGCCAGTGTCCCGAAGGTGATGACCGGCCCGGCCACGGTGAACATCTTCGCCGCCATACCGGTGACGAATCCCTCTGGTTGTGTCAAGATAGACATACAGTTTTTTCGGAATTTTTTCAGCTGCCTCCAAAGTGGGGGGCGCTTATTGTTTTAGCTTGCCGTTACAAATTCAAACCCGCTCGAAGTACGCATATCTATCTCAATCTCTCCTGAAGGGTACACACGAACCCGCTCTACAAAATTTCTAATTATTTCCGGATCATAGTCTTTAAGCAGGATGATCTGATCTGCTGTTCTTTTTCCCGCCGCAAGATTACCTCGAGACTCATAGTGCTCTACCAGAAGCCGCTTGATCTCTTCAGCTCTACTTGAGAGTCTTGCCAGCTTCTCTGAATCTGTCTTCTGGATATCAGCAAATTTCTCTCTGCTTATGCGACCCGCTCGGTATTGCTCATATAGTTCAGCCTTTCTACTTTGGAGCCGTCTTGTCATATTGGTGTTAGCATCAAGCTCCGTTTGAATACTTGAAAGCTTTTTGTCAATGCATGCCTGCATCAAACAATGCTGCTCAAGGAAGCTCCTACTTTGTTCCCGCAGCATCTGAAGAACAGCTTGCTCAATTTGGGCCTGATTGACAAAGAGACCCGCACACTCAGCACCCTTAATACTGTCATTTTTCGGGCAAACAAGGTGTGGTTCCTTTGCTGGATTCTTTCGGAGCTTCCTCCCGCAGCAGCCACAAACAAACAGATTGTTGGCTCGGTTTCCGGCAGTATTCTTGTTAACATTCCGAATACGCCCTTGGAGCGCATTCTGTGCCGTTCGGAACAACTCCTCCGAAATGATTGCTTCATGTGTACCTGGCACTATGATCCATTGATCTCGGGGCAATGATCGCATCTTAGGCTTTCCTACTTCTTCTGTCTCTCGAGTATTGGTAATCATCTTACCGGTATAGCGTTCATCAGTCAAAATCTTTCGAACAGCCCCCTTGAGCCAGATTCCAGTCTCTTCCTTGACCACCCCATTATAAAACCCGCCATTTCGCCGTTTATGCTCTAACGGGGATGGAATGCCCATATCATTCAGCATTTGAGCGATCTCGCTCGTGGTCATGCCTGCAACGCAGGACTCGAAAATCATGACAATGATGTCACGAACCTGCTCATCTACGATCAATCTCTTTTTGTTATGAGGATGGACTTGGTAGCCATAGAAGCCGTTTCCTCCCCAGTATTCACCACGCAGATTGCGGGTACGAAAAGCTGAGCGCACCTTGGTTGATAGATCTCGGCTATACATATTATTGATGAGATTGCGGAGGGCTAACTCAAGTCCGCCCGTGACACCTAAGTAGTCATCACTATCAAAGGCATCATTGATAGAGATAAAGCGGACCCCATAAAGAGGCAGGATCAGTTCGAGGTAGTTTCCCATCTCAAGAAAGTTTCTTCCGAAACGAGATAGGTCCTTCACCATAATGCAATGAATTTCCTGATTGCGAGCCATCTCAATTAGCTCATCGAACTTTGGCCTGTCAAAATGTGTTCCCGTGACACCGTCATCGCAGAACACGATCACTTTATAACCATGGAGCGATTCATGTGTATCATAGTAATCCTGGAGTAACCGCCTTTGGTTGAAAACACTGTTACTCTCATTCTTCAATGCATTTGTTTTGAGATCTCGGTCTTCACTCGACAAACGAATATAAAACGCCAGCACCTTATCCGGCATATCTCTCCGCCTCCTTTCCTCGGGTCGCAGCGACATAGAGAACCTGTTCAATCTCATCACGATGGCGGAATGCCACTTCAACATGGCCATCGTTAAACAAGGTAAGCGTCTCAATGAAGGCTGCTGCCATTTCAGCGTCAAGGGACTCCTGATCCTTATACTTTTCAATCAACAGTGCCCACTGCATTTTGCTGCCAAATCCCACTGAGTACTTTTCCTTTTCCTTCTCCAATTCAGCAATAAAGATCCTCAAATCATCCGCCCTCCTAGAGTAGTCCTCGCTCAGATCTGTGTAATCTTGATGGCTCAGAAGCCCATCTGCAAAATCGCCATACAGGGCTGCCTTCAGCTGATTGAACTTTTCAATTTTTCTCTTTGCATCATCAATCTGGGTTTCATATATCTGATAGCGGGTCTGCGAAGAAGGCGTAGCATTCAAGTTGGCAATCAGTCTCTGGGCATCGGAGAATGCTCTTATCTGAGTTTGGATAAGTCGCAGGGCAAGGGACTCTACATCCTCTTGTTTGACCGCTTTCTTGGGACAAATGGTGGCATTGTAATTCTCATGGAGAGTGCAATAATAGTAATAACCGCGATTAGATTTACTGCGCAAGTACATACTGCGACCACATTCTCCGCAACGAAGAATTCCTTTGAACATACTTCTTCGTTTACTCTTGGAATCGTAGATAGTCGCAAGGCCCTGTTCACTTTGCCTAGCCGAGAGGATGTCCTGAACCTTATCAAAAAGCTCTTTGGAAACAATGGGTTCATGCATACCTTTATTGATAATCCATTCCTCTTCGGGCGTTTTAACTGTAGTCTTTGTCCCCCGCTCGCACAGCTGGCTTCTGTACTTTCCGGACACAATCCAACCAAGATAGACCGGATCGACAAGAATTTTCTTGATCGTTTGCAGATACCAGATGGCATTTTTGAACTTCTCCGTCTTCCGCAAACCAATATCGTACAGATAGCGTCCGGGACTGGGCACCCCTTGCTCATTCAGAGTTTTCGCTATGAAGTGGAGAGTATGATTCTCTGCCACCATACGGAAAATGGCAAGAACGATTGGCCCCGTTTGCGGATCAGGAAATAGGTGGTACTTGTCATCCGGATCTAACATATATCCATATGGCGGAGTGCCAGTGGTCCACTTACCAGCAAGCTGCTGCGTCCGTTTCACCGCCCGAATTTTCTTGGAAATGTCTCTCGCATATGCCTCGTTTGCAAAATTTTTCAGTTGGATTGAAATGTCGGCATCATCCCGCAATGAGTCAAAGCGATCGGTAACGGAGATAAAGCGCACACCCATTCTCGGAAAGATCTGCTCAATATATTCACCGCTCTCAATCATATTTCGCCCCAGACGAGACAAGTCTTTGACAATCACACAGGTCACCTTGCCAGCTCGGATGTCATTCATCATTCGAGCGAATTCCGGGCGCACAAAGCTAACTCCCGAGATATCGTCATCACAATAGAGGTCAAAGACAACTAAATCCTGATGCTGGGAAACAAAGTCCTTCAGCAACGCAATCTGATTACCTATGGTGTCTGCTTCTCGCTTTTGTTCGTTCTCAACCGAGATTCTGGCATAGAGCGCTACCTTGTACTGGACGGGGCCTACAACAACTGCGGGTGTGGCTTGGACATTTTTTCTGCTCTTTCTTGCCATGCTTACATCGCCTCCCCTAGTATTCCACGCGCGGCATATTCCTGCAGGCTGCTCACCAAACGGGCATAGTCCTCGGAATGCTCAAAGATGATTTCCAACTTTTCGTCTTTGTGAATAACAACTTTTTCAATGCACTCCAGAACAACTGCCCGCGTGAGTGATTTCAATCCTCGATGTTCGGTAAATGTCTTCATCCAGTTGTTCGGGGACTGTTCGCCCGAGAGATAGATACTGAGTTCTCGGTCGATCTGCTCCTGAGCAATCAGCGCATCGGCAATTCTTGCATCATACTGACCTCTGATGTCACAGAAGTCAGTCTTCGAAATGAGTCCTTCTTTCATATCTTCATAGAGAGATGCCTTCAGATCGCGATAACGAGCGATTTCTGCCGCAAGTTTTTCTCTACGCTGCTCACACTTGGCAACATTGATTTTCTGATATGGCACCTGCTGAATTTCAGATAGACACCGGTCGAGCTCAACCACCGCGCTGATATGCTCTTGCAATAGCTGAAGGACAGCTGCCTCAACCTGTGCCTCTGGTACCTGCTTGAGTTCACAGCGATTCTCTTTCGTGCGCACGCTGCAGCGGAAATAGCTGTATAACTTATATCCGTTGTTAATTGTGCTTCGAGTAACTGCGTTCCCGCATTCTCCGCATTCCAACAAGCCGGATAGCGGATAAACTGTCGTTGCTCGTGGTGCTGCTCGCGTATCTATCAGAAGAGCTTTTTGAGCAAGATAGAATGTCCTCTTCGTGACAACAGGCTCATGGGCGTCGTGGATCACAACCCACTCGTTTTCTTCTGTTGGTATTGATTTCTTGATTTTATAGTTTGGTCTACGGCGAAGGCCTTGGCGGAGGGTTCCAATATAGATCGGGTTGGTGAGTATCCGGGCAACTGCCTGTGCTGTCCATTCGCACCGTTCCTTCATTTTGAAGCCGGAGAATAACGGCTCTCCCTTGTGACGCTTATACTCCAGCGGCGCAAGAATTCCGCTCTCTGCAAGCCGAATTGCTATGCCATTGTTCGTCATGCCTTGAATTTTCCAGTTGAAAATATCCTGGACAACTGTGGCAGCATAGGGATCGGGCTCAATTCGATTGTGGTTTCCCTCGCACTTCTGGTACCCATACGGTGCAAACGGACAAATAAAGTCACCATGTTTCCGCTTCACCTGCAGCTGGCTTCTGACCTTCACTGAGATGTCACGGCTGTAGTTGTCATTCATCAAGTTCTTGAGCGTGATGCTAAACTCGCTACTCTCGTCACGGGTAATCGTGTCGATGTTGTCATTGATAGCGATTAAGCGAACCCCTAAAACAGGAAATAGACGGTGGATATACTTTCCGGAATTGATATACTCTCTTCCGAAACGGGACAGGTCTTTTACGACCACGCAATTGATCCGTCCAGCCTTAATATCGTTCAGCATGCGCTGAAAGGCTGGACGGTCAAAATTCGTCCCTGTATATCCATCGTCTATACGAATGGAGACAATATTAAATTCAGGCTTATCCTTCAGAAAGTCCAGGATAAGCTGCTTCTGGTTGGTAATGCTGTTGCTCTCACGGCCAGATTGCGCCGCAACGATGTCTTCCTTGGAAAGACGCACATAGATGGCGGTATTAAACACAGCCATCTCATTCGCATTATTCTGCATAATCTCACTCCTTTGGCGTGGTCTGTCTGCCTAAGGAGTGAGTATGCTTGATTTAGTCCGAGGCTATTATACCATAAATATTTCTACTCTGCAACGCTCTAAAGCACCCAAATACTGAACATTTCAGCCCTTTGAAGTTCGGTGAAATCGGGGTTATTAGTAACATAGTAGAAACACGCAAAAAAGGCCCTTCCAGCTTGAACCGGAAGGGCCTTTTCTCATGGTCAGGTTTTGGTGGCGTAGTCAAGGGAAATCCACCCGGCACCGCTTTTCAGTTTGCCCCACTTGGCCGCACCTTTGCCGGTGCTTTCGGCCACGATGGTATAAATACCGGGCTGGATGTAGCCGGTTGCACCGTAGTTTGTGCCGGGGCCTTTACGGATATTCAGGTTGGTGATCTTCACCCGCACAAGGTAAGGGGTCACGGTGGCCCCTGTGGGGCCGCCTGTGGGCTTTTCTGCGGCTGGGGGTGTAACTACTACCCCACCACCATTGGAAGCGCCCTGAAGCCTTCTGTTGACTTCTGCGGCAATCTCCCCGTGTCTGGAATAAAGATATTCCCCCGGACAGGCTTTGTTGGCGAAGTCACGATGAACGGTCATGTTGCATCCGTTCCGATGGTTCACACGGTCATTCTTGTTCGTACTCCATACCAACTTCTTGATCCCGTTCCGCTTGCAAATATCCGTTACCAAATCCAACAGGGCCGCATAAGCCTTGGCGGTGACGGCGTAAGGGTGGGTGGTGTCGGAAGCAACTTCAATGGTGATTGCCCGGTTGTCATTGGTGCCGTTGCTGGAACACCAAGAACGATCCTTTTCATCCACGGAAAGGCCAATGGAACCATCCTTACCAACAACATAGTTGGCGGAATATTGCCGGTCTGTGGTGGCGAAATAATCACACCCCTGTTTTGCTGTCCATTGCCCAACGATACAATGAATCGTGATGGTGTCAATGGCATGGTTCCGGGGGCTGGTTTTGTTTTTCGTGATCCGGGTATAGGTTGCAAGGGGGGAATTACTCATTTTCTGTATCTCCTTTCACCTGAAGAATGGCCCTGAACTTGGTGAAGGCTTCTGCGATATACTTACAAGACACCATCAGCACAGCGCCTACAATAACCAAATCAGCAAAAATTTCTGTGTATTCTTCCGGGATTGCCCACCCAAGCTGATCTGCATAAATCGGAAGGGTGGTGATTGCTACACAAAGCAAGGTCAGGCCCACAACGAAGGTGGCAACCTTCAGCCCGGAATTGATCATTTTCTGTCTGTCGAAGGGCTGAAGCAAAACCTTGATGTTGTAGTAAAGGGAAAAAGCAACATTGGACAGGTACGCACACAGGAAGATCAGCATGGCCCACCCAATATTGATCAGATTGTTCAAAACAGCGTTCAGCATGGTTTCAAATCTCCTTTGCATCGTTATAGATTTCCGGGCCGTACAACTTCCGAAGTTTGATCCGGTTTTCGGCTTTGGCTTTGGAATAGTAAAACCCGGTTGCGGTTGCCAATTCAGCAAATATGGCGGGGATCAAATAGGCCAGCGGTTCAAGGTTTTCAGTTTTCCAAACCATGATAAGGGTGAAGGCCGTAACCCCAACGGTTACGGCCCCCACCACATACAGGATCAGCTTGGAAAACTCAATCTTTTGCTTTCGGGATGTTCGGCGGCTCACGCATCAACACCACCTGCAAGCCCATCAAGGCGGTGGTGGGCGGATTTGGCGGACTGTTCCACGGCCACAAGGCGTTCCCGCAATTCCTGAACTTCACCCTTGACATTCTTCATGTCAGATTTGATTTCGGACACTCCATCCCCGATGTTTTCCAGCTTCACAATCACGGTGGTAAGCTGGGCGGTTTCCTCGGCGGTGTCTTTCTTATCGTTGCGCTTCAGGTTGGAAATACCGGAATACAAGGCAAAGGAAACCGAAAGAACAGAAATTACAATAGACAATTCAAGCGTCATGGCTTTTCCCTCCTATCAGGCCCCGATCAGGGCGGCAATATAGCGCAAATCCTCAACAGGGCCGTTGTAGAAGTCATGATTCCAAATCCAATGATCTTCCTGTTCCGGGCGCTTGTACTTTTGGCAACGGGGATCATCCCAAATTTTTCCCCACCGGGCGTTGTGTCCGGGGGTCTGCTTCATCAGCGTTGCGGTGATCCGGTTCAGAAGTTCACCCCTTTCCTTGCCCATGCCATCATCATTTTGGGTAAAGAAGTCATAGGCGTTTTGGCTGGTTACGGAACACACCGGAAGATCATTCAGAATCAAAAAACCACCCTGACAATTCAGGATGGTTCCATACCGAATGTTCACTTGTCCGCAAATTGCTTTGAATTTGGCCCGTTTGCGGCAAATATAGATTTTATACTCCATTAAGCCGATTCCTCCCAACCATATACACCGGGTTCCCACACATTGGCATCCGCTGTGGAAACCCAATGTTTACTGTTATGGCTCACTTTTGCCCCCTTGGAATAAGCGTCATGCGCTCCTACCGGTTGGCTCCATTCCGGCCATTCTTCAGCGGGGTCATTTGTCTTGCTCCACAAACTGGAAGCGGCTGTGGGTGTCCAATCCGCTTGGGAAGTGTGGGCCTGAACACACTTGTAAAGGGTGCCTTGGTAGCGGCGAATCTGCCCTACCGTGTAGGCCACAGGGAAAGCCCATTCAGCGAACAGATCAGCGTGTTCAGCCGCCGTGATGGGGTCAATGCTCCCGGCTTCCGCCAAGGTGACAAAGACGATCCCACCGGCTTCTGTGGCTTTGGTGATCTCGGTTCCTGCGTCCGTTTCCTCCAAACTCACGGTTTCCAGTTCGTCCATAGCGGCACGGCCCAACAAATGGTAAGCCACACCCTCAAAAACAATGCCCGAAGCATCATGCTCCGGGCAAAGGATGTAGCAACCATTTTCGGCTTTTTTGATGTAGTTCAGGTTCTCGGTCAGGCCGATACCGGCCCCGGCTTTGATGATTCTAAACATTGTCCACCTCCGAAAAAGATTGCATGGTAAAGCCGCCGCAACCGCAACAACCGGCCATGATCGTTGAAGTTCCGGTAATAGGCGCTTTGGCATTCCATGTATTGTTCTATGTCAAAGAAGGATCGTTTTCCCTCTTTGAACTCCCTGTGAAACAGCTTCAGTTTTCGCCTTGCCCGTTTCACTCCATCCCGGCTTCCATTCACCTTGATCTTGCCGGTTTCGGTAAGTGTGAACCGGGCTTTGCAGAACCGGAACGGCTTTGTAAGCGGGATCACCTTACACTTGCGCTTGTTCACTCGGATTCCAGCGGCTTCAAAACGCCTTACAATTTCATGGCCCATCAGCTTTGCTTCATCCACCGTGGGAAAGAAAGCATAGTAATCATCCATGTAATGACCGGCGCAATGAACACGGGCCTGACACTTGATCCATTGGTCAATTTTGCTTGGTAACGCCACCATTTCCTGTTGGGAAGGCTCAACGCCCAAAGGCATCCCCCGGCCCGGTGTCGGGCATGGGGAATATTGAATCACAGTATCAGCCAAGTTTTGAAGTTCAGGATTCAAAATCAATTCCCGGTGCCGCTGATATAACAGGGCATGGGAAGCATTTGGAAAGAACCCTTTCAAATCCAACAGCAACACAGCACCTTCCCGGCCATAACGCCGGTAATGCCATCCAAGCTGTTGTTTGATCCGTTTGAACTGCCAATGAAGGCCCTTCCCCTTTTGGCTTGCCCCGTTGTCATAGATCATGGAAGGTGAATACAACGGGATCAGGACTTCATTACACAGGGTTTTGTGGATTTGTCGATCCGTAATGTGCGGGGCATCTATCGGGCGGATTTTTCCCCGTTCCCGAAGGGTGAAATGGGAACAGGATTTGGGCTTCCAAGTCTGTTCCAACACCGTTCGCCGCCGTGTTGCCGTACCAGAAAACAGGTGGCCTTCAAAGTTTTGAACACTTTGCTTCCACCGTACCCCGTTACAGCACTTTTTCCCATAGAAGAACATCTTCCGATAGGAAAAAACTTTATTCATTGGCCCAAGGCTATTACACCGGGCCTGTTTCCGTTCCAACCGCTTTGCTTTGCGGCGCTGGAACCTTGCTTCATGCCGTTCTTGGCTTGTCATAATAAAAGTATTCGCCCCTCGTACAAATGCGTTGTAGGGTGCCATCTAAATTGCTTTGTCCTTACACATGAAATGAGTTAAGGCACGATCACCCACCATGCAAGAAGCGTCCGTGTAAGGGCATCAAAGGGCAGTTTTAGGGATTGAAACCCAAGGAAGTACAACTCCTTTTACATCGGTCGTCTTTCACCTGAAAAGCCGTTTGCCTTCTGTTACTACATTTGACCGTGTATATCTGCAAAATCCGGGCCGCAACCCACCAGAACCAAGGGCACCGCTATCGCCGGTGAGGCCATCCGTCCAGACAACACCGAAATTGTTGTTGTTATTGTAATTAGGGGAACGAAGGCCCCACCAAACCGCCAGAGGACACATTAACAGTCACGCACCTAATAGGAAATCATTTCTGTTTTGCTGTTACATTTTTGATTGCCCCTTTCAGAAGTTCGTTTTCTTTGTCGATCAGTTCACCCAAGTTTTGGGCCATCTTATCCAGCTTTTCCATTGCATCCTGTGACTTCACCGGGTTCCCCTTGGAAGTGGTAAAGGCCCCTTCCGGGTTCTGGTTCAGAATCAGGTAAACATGGGTCAAGCGAACATCCAGCGCCATCAGGGAAGCCCGTGCTTCAAGAAGATGGGCCTTCCTCATTTCAATGCGCTGGTTGTCCGAAGGAAAGATACTGTTGGCCTTCTCCGCATGGTCGATGATCTCACCGGCCAGCTTTGCCACCGGCTCCGCAATCAGCCGGGAATACCGGGCTGAAAGACGGGTTAGGAAGTTCAGGGTTTCAACATAAATCTGATTGGCCGTGTTGATGAACTCGGCCTTGCTTGTGGTTCTCTTTTGCTTCAGGACAGACATTTTCAGTTATACCCCTTTGGGTGAATTATCGACATTGATCGTTCCTTCCGCCTTTTCCACTTCTTCCAAGTGTTTCAGAAGAACAAATTCAATGTAATTGGTAATGGATCGGTGTTCACGGGTTGCAAGCGCCCCGATCTTGTCAAAGACTTCATCAGATAGGCGCAAGGTGAAAACACGCTTGTTTGTTGCCATACAATACCCCCTTCAAACAGGCTTATGGATATTGTATGGCTGATTTTGTCCGGTGTATGCACTCAAAAGACAGTCAAATGATAGCACTTTACCGGAAAACCCCCATTTTCAAAAAATCGTCGGGCGGCTTACGCCGCCATTATTATTTTTTTTTGGGGTTCCCTTCCGGAACCGCCGCCTTTCGGCGGCGGGATAGGGGCGGGATCATCCTGCGGGGGATTAGGCGGCAAAGCCGGGCCGCAACCCACCAGAATAAGGGGCATAGCTAGTGTTGGTGCTGCCATCCGTCCAGACAACAACGAAACGGTTGTTGAGATTGTAATAAGGGGAACGAAGCCACCACCACACCGCCGTGGTGACGGCGGTATGATTATTTGCAATCTTGGTGTTACCAGCTTTGTAATAATCATACTGGGCCTGATAGTTCTGTTCATACTGGTTGGCGTAGCTTCTCGTACCAAAGACTTCAAACTCGGAAAGATCAAACAGGTAATCGGTAGTAGTTGTAACATTACCGGAACTGTTGCTTGCATTGCCCGTGTTATCGGTGTACTTGGTCACGGGTTGCATCACAGCACGAAGGTCAGACGGAAGCGCCGCCATCAAACTGTTTGCCAAGGGGCTTGTGGGGGTTCCATCATTGCCATAAAGGGTTTTCCGCTTATAGCAAGCGTTCCAGCCACCGCTGTTCGTGTTGCTGGTGTTCCAACTGAAATAACCGGTGCCGGAAATATTAGTGTTGTATTTGCTGTCACACAGGGCAACAGCGGCACTCCCAATTTTTCCGATCTGAAAATGGATCTTATTCCCGCCTTCACGGGCCGAATTGTGATTGAACCCCAAAATGAAAACATTGACCGCCAAATTGGAAAAAGTGGTGTTACCCACCTTACCATTGATCTTGATTTCCTTCACATCACCAACGGCCCAATAGTTGGCCCCCAAACCTGCGGAACTGACTTCCC
>OLFV01001804.1_pt1 | contig 18658 bp, 17 predicted proteins | sample 1605551 | NCBI WGS metagenome assembly OLFV01 (sample SAMEA3888922, study PRJEB22519) | human gut metagenome | biome: human gut; feature: human-associated habitat; material: faeces | place: Denmark | collected 2011
CTGACGCCATGTTGTCGCGTTTTTGTCTTAACGACCAGAAGGTGGCGTCGTGCCAAGTGGTCTTTTCTCTGTTGTCGTTGAAGCGTCGCGCCGCTTCTGAATGTAGTGTGCTCATAGTCCTGCTGCTAATATCTCTACCATGTGTATGAACTTTATAGGCATGTTCTCCTTTTTTGCAATGCCCTGCATGTGCATAAGGCATGACGAATCGGGACCGGTGATGTATTCCGCTCCCGTAGCCATGTGGCGTTCTATCTTGTCCTCTCCCATGCGCTTCGACACGTCTGGTTCTTCTACGGAGAACATTCCTCCGAAGCCGCAGCACTCGTCCTTACGCTCTGGCTCACGGATGGTGATGCCGTCAACGAGTTGGAGGAGGTCGATAATCTTGTTGAACTGCGGCACCTGTCTTTCTGAAGGCGACGAGAGTCCCAGTTCGCGTACGCCGTGACACGAGTTGTGTACGCTGACTATGTGCGGGAAGTGAGCCTTGAGGCTTGTCGGTTTCACAACGTCATGCAGAAACTCCACCACGTCCATAATCTTCTTTGACGTGAGGCATTCGTGATTGCCATCGGCAAGTCGTGGATGATAAAGCTTGACAAAGGCTGCGCACGATGCCGACGGGGCAACCACATAGTCGAACTCCTTGAAGAGGTCGTCGAAGTGGCGTGAGATGTCCGTAGCCATTTTTTCAAAGCCTGCGTTTGCCATTGGCTGTCCGCAGCAGGTCTGCTTGAGAGGGTAGGTTACGTCGAGTCCGAGGCTTGTCAGGAGCTTGTAGGTGGCCACTCCCACTTCCGGATACAATGCATCGACGTAACATGGAATAAACAATCCTATCTTCATAATGTCTTTATAACTCTTTAGCGTGTAAGAGCTGTTTTTTATATGTTTTTTATGATTATTTTGTCGTCAAGGGCAAATTTGTCTGCAAAAATAACAATAAAAAATGAGAATGTTTGACTTTGACTGATTTTACTTTACACATTTCTCTTACTTTTACAAAATTTCTTTACTACAAATTTATTCCTTTGTCTTACCCTGAAAAACGTTGCTTTTTATTCAACGTTTTTCAGGGTAAGACAGGATCTTCTTTCTGATTGTAGACATAAGAAAACCTCAAATCTAGTCAACCCCTTGTTACTGTTCACAGCACTCTCCATGAGCTTGTGGTGACATTAGATAAGAATGATTATCTATAAACTGCAAATTTATTATTCCTTTCTTTCGTTGCCAAATCTTTAGCTGTGTTTTTTCTTTTTGCGCGAAAATTTATGTAATTTTGCAGCCAAAACACTAATTTAGGGTATGGAAAGAGGCTTATTTAACCGCACAGAGCGACTTGTCGGTAAGGATGTTATGCACACCATTAAAAACAAGCGCGTTATAATTTTTGGCGTTGGTGGAGTGGGTAGTTGGTGTGCCGAGTGTCTGGTGCGCTCAGGAATCAGTCATCTCACCATTGTCGATTCCGACTGTGTGTGTGTGACCAACATCAATCGTCAGCTTATGGCCACAACCAAGACTATAGGTCAGGCTAAGGTCGATGTGCTTAAAGCAAGGCTGCTTGACATCAATCCTCAGGCAGAGATTGTTGCTTTACAGCAGATTTACAGTGACGATGCGGCTTCCGAGTTTTGCTTAGACCGTTACGATTACATCATCGATGCCATCGACTCGCTTAAAGACAAGGCAAGCCTCATTCTTCGGGCATGTCAAACCCAAGCGGTGTTTTTCTCTTCCATGGGTGCAGCTCTGAAGATGGATCCTACCCAGATCAAGGTTGCTGAGTTTTGGAAGGTGCGCGGTTGCCCGCTTGGTGCTGCCATTCGAAAGAAATTTAAGCACATGAAGGTGCGTCCCGCACATAAGTTTAAGTGTGTCTACAGCGAGCAAGTTCTCGAAAACCGCGGCGATGATTTCGATTGTTCTGCATGCGTGTGCGACTGTCCCAAAGCTAAAGGAGGTCAGACGGATGGTTCTCTTGCAAGCCACGATTGGAACGCCACGAAGGCGCAAATCAACGGCAGTATGGCTCACATAACAGCCATCTTTGGTTTCACAATTGGTGGTCTGGTGCTCGATGATATCTATACCAAAGCACAGAGTTCAGAAGAATAAAAAATGAGAGAATTGTATGAGCAGCGAAAATTGAGCACTTGCAGATACAACATTTTTCGTTTTTTATAGTTATATAATAATAGGAAGGTGTGCCGTTGGTGCGAAGAGAGGTTGTGCCATTGGTGGTTTTACATCTTTATAAATGAAAGACAACCAAAAGAACAAAAAAAGTAATGAATCAAACGATAAGTATCGAAGCCTCACATGACAGAATGGGAGCGGTAGAGCATTTCATAAAAAGGCTTGCCGACATTATGTGCTCGTTGTTGGGGCTGATACTCTTGTCGCCTGTTTATGCGGTCATCGTGGTGTTGATGAAGCGTCAGCACAACGGTTCGGTGTTTTTCCGTCAAGAGCGAATCGGCTACAAAGGAAAGCCGTTCACCATATATAAGTTTAGGACCATGAGCAGCGTCATTGAGGATAAAGGGCCGCAGCTTGTTGCAAAGAGCGACAGCACATGCTCAACCCCGTTGGAGATGTTTCTTCGCGATCATCATCTCGACGAGCTTCCGCAGCTGTGGAATGTGCTGAAAGGCGACATGTCGCTGGTGGGTCCACGTCCTGAGCGCCGCTATTTCATAGACAAGATAATGGAGCATGATGCCAGTTATCCGCTTGTCTTTGAGATGCGACCTGGTCTCACGTCAGAAGCCACCCTCTACAACGGCTATACCGACACCATGGAGAAGATGCTCACGCGTCTGCACATGGACATTGCGTATCTGAAGAAGCGCACGCTTTGGACAGATGTGACAATAATATTCAAAACCTTTGCAAGCATTGTGAGCGGACGTAAGTTCTAATCGCTGCTCTGTGAAAGTAAACGAATCAGACATTTTAAATATTCGATACTATATTTTTTTCTTTTAAAGAAGACAATTTTATTGTGGTTATGAGAAAACTTGCTATATTCTTCTTTTTTATGCTTATGGCGCCTCTGGGCATCATGGCACAGTCGTCGATGACAGACAACCAGGTTATGGAGTTTGTCATGAAGGAACATGAGGCTGGCACGTCACAGGCGCAGATCGTGACGAAACTGATGCAGAGAGGTGTTGACATTCAGCAGATAAGAAGAGTGAGACAGAAGTATGAGGGCATGGCTAAAGACGGCAATGGCTATGGTGCTAAAGGTTCAGCCGCGTCAACCAACAGCCGCATGCGCAAGAACAACGGCGCGTTGAAGAACCCTGTTGAGGGAACGGGCAGTCTTGATAACGAGGCGAAAAGCCGCAACGCCAACAACTATCGTTCAGCACGCGTGGCTCCGTTGTCAGAAAACTATGACATGGACGAAAACGACCGCTTGCAGATGGAGGCAGAGATGGGTAACCTCTTGCCTGTCGACTCGGCAACCATGATAAAGCAGCTTCAAGACCAGCTCACCAATAACCACAGAAAGGTGTTTGGACGTGATATCTTCAACAACAAGAACCTTACGTTTGAGCCCAACATGAACATCGCCACACCACAAAACTATCGTCTTGGCCCTGGCGATGCCGTCATTGTTGACATCTACGGTGCTTCACAGAAGACCATTCAGAGTGAGGTGTCGCCCGATGGCGAGATCAATATTGAAGGCTATGGCCCCGTTCAGGTTAGCGGTCTGACCGTGGCACAAGCCAACGCTCGTCTGCGCTCAACGCTTGGTAGCCGCTATAGCAGCAGCCGCGTGAAGCTCACAGTGGGCCAGACACGCACCATCATGGTAAACGTTATGGGTGAGGTGATGGCCCCTGGCACATACACGCTGTCGGCTTTCGCCACCGTGTTCCACGCTCTCTACATGGCAGGTGGCACGAACGAACTTGGAACGCTGCGTAACATTAAGGTCTATCGCCATAACCGTTTGGTGTCGGTGGTCGACATCTACGACTATATTCTCAACGGCAAGCTTACGGGTAACGTGCGTCTTGCCGACAACGATGTTATTGTTGTAGGACCTTACGACTGCTTGGTCAACATCTCAGGCAAGGTTAAGCGCCCGATGTTCTATGAGATGAAGCAGAGCGAGAGCATAGCCTCGTTGCTCAAATATGCAGGCAACTTCTCAGGCGATGCCTATCGTAAGACCGTGCGTGTGAACCGCAAAACGGGTAAGGAGTATGCTGTCTTCAACGTAGGAGAGTTTGATTTCTCAAGTTTCCGCATTGCTGATGGCGACTCTGTAAGTGTCGACTCAATCATTCCGCGCTATTCAAACACAGTAGAACTGAAGGGAGCCGTGTTCCGTCCTGGCTTGTATAACATAGGCGAGCAGGTGAACAGCGTTCGCTCGCTCATTGAACATGCTGACGGACTGAAGGAAGAGGCGTTCACCAACCGTGCTGTCATCCATCGCATGAAGGAAGACCGCACGCTGGAGGTGGTGAGCGTTGACGTGGCAGGCATCATGTCGGGCAAGGTGGCTGACGTGCCTCTGAAAGAAAACGATGTGCTGTTCATTCCTACCAAGCGTGAGCGCATGTCGGACCGCACCATAACCATTCGTGGAGAGGTGCAGTATCCCGGCGTTTACAAATATGCAGAGAACGAGACGGTTGAAGATTTCGTGCTTCAGGCAGGCGGACTGACCGACAAGGCATCGCTTGTGAACGTCAGCGTTAGCCGTCGTGTCAACGACCCGAAGGCGCTGCGTCCAGACAGCATCATTGCCAAAAACTACACCATGTCGCTGAAAGACGACTTTGTTGTGGACGGCACACCGGGCTTCGTGCTCATGCCTTTCGATGAGGTGTTCATCAGAAAGAGTCCGGCTTACATCGAGCAGCAGAACGTGAGCGTGGAAGGAGAGGTTATGTTTGCAGGAACCTACACCTTGTCGCGCAACAACACACGCTTGAGTCATCTTTATCAGAAATCGGGCGGCAGCAACGGCCTGGCTTACATTAAGGGTGCCAAGCTCATGCGCCGTGCTACCGAAGCAGAGAAAGAACGCATGCGTGCAGCGCTGAAAATGCAGCAGGAGCAACAGCAGAAGAACCTGTTGGAGCTGGCCGCAAGCAGCAACAACTCGAGTGGCATACAACAAGCTGCTGAAGGAGCAAAGGAGGCAAACCTTGCTAAGTTTAATGTGCCCGATGAGTATCCTGTAGGTATCGATCTTGAAGAGGCCATTAAGTACCCGGGCAGCGATGCCGACATCATTCTTCGTGAGGGCGACCGACTGGTCGTGCCTCAATATAACGGAACGGTGAAGGTCAATGGTGCTGTGATGTACGCCAACACAGTGGCTTATGAGAAAGGCCGCCGCGCAAGCTATTATATTGACCAAGCCGGAGGCTATGCCTCAGATGCTGTGAAGAAGCGCACATACATTATCTATATGAACGGCAAGGTTGCCAAGCTCACTCATGGAGCAAAGGTTCTGCCAGGCTGCGAGATCGTGGTTCCCGCCAAGCTGAAGCGTAAGATGAGCGTTGCTGAGACCATGAGCCTCGGATCAAGCATGTCGTCGATAGCAGCGATGATAGCTACTATTGCTAACTTGTCGAAGTAAGAATAGTAAAACATTTCTTGGAAAGGAGTCATTCTAATGAAATATCCTATAGGAATACAAGATTTCGAAGACTTGCGACGTAATTGTTATGCATATGTTGACAAGACCAACTTTGTGTACAAGCTCGCAGATGAAGGCAAATATTACTTTCTGAGTCGCCCACGCCGATTCGGAAAGAGTCTCTTCCTGTCAACCTTGGAAGCATACTTCCAAGGTAAGAAGGAACTGTTCGAAGGGTTGGCCATTTATGACATGGAGAAGGAATGGAAAAAATATCCTATATTCCATATAGATCTCAACACAGCCAACTTTCGAGAAAAAGACAGCTTATATATTGTGCTTAACGACTACCTCACGGCTTGGGAGAACAAATATGGAGCCCGTGAGTCAGAAGCCACACTTGCCCTTCGCTTCAAAGGTGTGATAGCAAGAGCAGCAGAAAAAGAAGGATGTAGCGTCGTAATTCTTGTCGATGAATATGACAAACCCATACTTCAGACCTTGAGCGACCCAGAGCTACAGGCAGAACACCGTGCACAGCTTAAAGCCTTCTATTCGGTTCTGAAGACGCAAGACCGATACATCAAGTTTGCATTCCTCACAGGTGTAACCAAGTTTGGCAAGGTAAGCGTGTTCAGCGACCTCAACAACCTGACGGACATCTCGATGGATTATCGCTATATCAGCATCTGCGGAATGACAGAGAAAGAACTGGTCGAAAATTTCAAGGAAGGTATCTGCCAACTTGCTGAAGCCAATGGCGATACAGAAGAAGCCACGATAGCAAAGCTAAAGGCAAGATACGACGGCTACCATTTTGAGGAACATACAGAAGGCATCTTTAATCCATTCAGCGTACTGAACACGTTGGCAAAACTTCGCTTTAAAGACTACTGGTTTGAGACAGGCACGCCAACATTCCTTGTCGACTTGCTGAAAAAGCACAACTATCGCTTGCCTGACATGACAAAGGGAAGGGTGTCTGACGATGTAATAAACAGCGTTGATTCTCTGTCAACCAATCCGATACCTGTGATATACCAGAGTGGCTACCTCACAATAAAAGGCTATGACGAAAGGTTTAAGAAATATCTGCTTGGCTTCCCGAACAAGGAGGTGGAAGAAGGCTTCCTTAACTTCCTTTTGCCGTTATACACTTCGGCAGGTCCTGAATCGCCATTAATGGTTGACGAATTTGTAAAGGATGTAGAAGCTGGCAAACCAGAACAATTCTTGAAGCGTCTCACAGCTTTCTTCGCTTCCAACAGCTATCAGGTAGCAGGCGATGCGGAGTTGTACTTTCAGAATGCTCTATATCTCGTTTTCAAGATTATGGGGTTCTATACGCAAGTGGAATTGCCAACGAGCGAAGGAAGAATGGACATTCTTATTAAAACTTCCGATTACATTTACATCATTGAATGTAAATTGGATGGAAGTGCAGAAGAAGCTCTGCAACAGATAGAATCTAAAAACTATGCAGCTCCTTTCGCTATGGATAAGCGAACTGTAATTAAGCTCGGCATCAACTTCTCCAGCAAGACAAGGGGAGTTGAGAGCTGGAAGTTGGGATAAGGTCTGATTACTGTTGGTAGATGATTTGAATATAGTTATCAGTCAATTTCGTTATTGGCTGCAGATGATTTTAATTTAAACAAGATGAACGTAGAAAAAATGAATGACAAAAAGGAAGAAGTGCTCGATTTGGGGCTTATTGTCAAGAAACTTTGGCGACACAAACGTCTTTATTTTATAGTGCTTCCGATAGTTTTCCTTCTTTCGGCCTTGTATATAGTGCAGATTCCGCGCTACTACAAGACCTCAACTTCTCTTGCTCCAGAGTTGGAGTCGTCTTCATCGGGAGGGTTAAGCTCGCTTGCCTCTTCCTTTGGAATAGACTTGTCAAATTTAGAGTCATCAGATGCCATAACCCCATTGCTCTATCCCGACTTGATGTCTGACAACAAATTTGTCACAGACATGTTTGGAATCCATGTCCGGGCAATCAACGACCCGATAAGCACTGACTACTACACATATCTGAAGAAATATTCGAAGACGAGTCTGTTCGGCAAGGCTGTCGGAGCTATGTTGCAACTTGTCAAGCCCAAAAAGGCTAATAATAAATATAGCAAAGAAACACCAAGTCCTTATCTATTGTCTAAAGACGATAACGATATTGTCGGCGTTATAAGAAAAGACATCTCTATTGATGTGGATAAGAAGACGGGTGTTATCTCTATTTCTGCCACAGCGCAAGACCCGCTTGTGTGTAAGATTCTTGCCGACTCCGTGACGGTTAGGTTGCAGAAGTTCATAACAAAGTACCGTACGCAGAAGGCTCAGAATGAAGCTGACCATTACAAGAAACTTATGGACGATGCACAGAAAGCTTATGAGGATGTGCGTTACAAGTATGCAACCTATTCCGATGCCAACACAGACGTCACGCTTGCAAGTGTAAGGTCTAAGCTCGAAGACATGGAGAACGATATGCAACTAAAGTACAACCAGTACACAACATATAACACTCAGTACCAAGCAGCAGTGGCAAAGGTGCTCGAGCGTACTCCTGCCTTTACTCTTTTGAAAGGAGCCGATGCACCGGTGAGACCAGCGGGACCGAAGCGCGTAATCTTTGTTTTTGCCATGACATTCCTGGCTTTCGTCTTCACGTCTCTCTACGCATATTTCTTTAAGAAGTAAGTCCAGAGAATGTGGTAAGAAAAGTCAAATAGGGCAGAAAATGGTGCTGCTTTGTAGCCAGGAAACATGGCTGTACCATTATCAAGAATAGGGAAACGTTATTTTAATAAGGAAGAGAAACTGTAAAAACAAAAAAAGAGGAAACAACAATGCTTGTCGGACTTTTAGCAATCTTTGCCATGCTGATATTCCTTTCGTTTGTAGAGGACTATCTCGGGAAATACAAATGGTTCGCCTTCCTTACTATAGGGGTTGTGCTGATGGTGTATGCTGGAGTGCGCCCCGTGGGATTTGACCGCGACTCTCCCAACTATGAGACTATGTTTATGCATCCAGACTCAAGGTCGTCGGAGATAAGTGTTGAGCCTTTCTTCCTTTGGATTTGTAATGTTTGCAGCTTGTTAATGCAGGATGTACGCATTATTTTGGTTTTGTTTGCTATTGTCGGTGTAACGTTAAAGATGTATGCCATTAAAAAACTGACACCGATGTTCTTCCTTCCTTTGGTCATCTATTTTGGTAATTTCTATTTCCTGCACGAAATAACGCAGATTAGAGCAGGCGTAGCTGCCGCTATATTTCTTATTTCTGTCTACTATATGTCGGAAGGAAGGAAGCTTGTGGCTTTTGGGGTGATAGCCGTTGCTTGCATGTTTCATTATTCTGCTTTGAGTCTATTCCCATTGTTGTTTCTTGACAACAAGCCAATGTGTAGGGTGAAGAAGAAGATGATGGCGTCGATTGTTCCCATGTGCTTTTTGCTTTATTTCCTGAATTTGGACTTACTCACAACCATCCCCATTCCGTATGTCACGGACAAAGTGGAGGGATATAAGGCGGCAAGTGAATTTGGTGCGGTAGCAAAAAACTCCATTCTCAATCCGTTTCCATTGATAAAGATGGCTGTCTTTTTGTTCCTGCTCTATTTTGCAGACACCGTAGAGCGGTATGTGCCTTCTATCCATCTGTTGATAAAAATACTTGGGTGCTCGTTGGTTGTCTATTTCGCGTTCTCTTCAATCACGATTATAAGCATTCGCATATCTGAACTTTACGGCATCGTGGAACTCGTTGCTTATCCGTGCATTGCCTACATTATACGTCCGAAGTCAGTAGGAACACTTTTTGTCTGCATGATAGCAATAATAGAAATGGTGTTTAACACGATAATGTGGGGCTTCTTTGACTTTACAGTATGAATCCAATAAGAACTATAATAAACAGACTCTCCTCAAGAAACGATGCACGTTCTTCGCTTATAATGAGAAATGTCGCAGTTTCGTTTTTTGTCAAAGGGTGGTCCATGCTGGTACAGCTCATGCTTGTTCCGCTTACGTTGGCGTGTCTTGGCGTCTATGAAAACGGTGTGTGGCTGACCATCAGCTCAGTGCTCTTGTGGATAGACAACCTCGATGTCGGACTTGGCAACGGTTTGCGCAACAAACTTGCCACCTATATAGCCGAAGACAATGTGCCTAAAGCCAGAGAGATGGTGTCATCGACAATTGCCATGTTGACAGCTATAATTATGCCAGTAGGCGTGGTGCTGGTGCTGGCAGAGTCGTTAGGTGACATGTACGGGCTGTTCAATGTCTCAAGACAGGAGATAGGCAATCTGCCGACAATACTTGTCATTGCCACCATTATGGTGTGCTCGACATTCATATTGAAGTTTCTCGGCAACTTCTACATGGGACTTCAGCTCCCAGCGATCAACAATGCCATTGTCACAGGTGGTAACACGATAGCCCTTATCGGCACATGGCTGGTCTATATTAGTGGCTCGCACTCGCTACTGCATGTCGCCATCGCCAACACAGCGGGTCCGTTGCTTGCCTATCTGATTTGTTTCCCCGTCACGTTTTGGGGTAGATACAGCCACTTACGTCCGAAACTAAGCATGGTGAAGTTTTCGGCGATGAAAGAACTCTTTGACATTGGCGCAAAGTTCTTTGTGCTTCAGATTGCAGGCATTGTGCTGTTCTTCTCTACAAACATCATCATCTCTCGTTTCTTCTCACCAGCGATGGTCACCCCTTATCAGATAGCCAACCGTTATTTCATGGTGGCAATGCTGCTGTTTACAATAATCTGTGTGCCCTATTGGAGCGCCACGACAGATGCTTATGCCAAGCACGATTTTGAGTGGATACGTCGTGCCAATCGCACACTCAACCGCTTTATGCTGTTCATATTTCTGCTCATCGTGTTTATGGTGTTCGTCTCGCCGCTTGTCTATCATGTATGGATTGGTAGCAAGGCAGAAGTTCCGTTCTCCATGACACTGCTTGTCGGCATGTATGAGTTTGTGCTTATATGCAGCACGCGCTACTCCTTTGTGCTCAATGGGCTTGGAAAGCTGAAACTACAGTTGCTTGTAACCATTCTTGCCGCTGTCGCCTACATACCGTTAGCGGTCTTTGCGGTGGGACAGGTCAATGACATAAAAATGCTGTTGGCAGTCATGTGCTGCATCAATCTGCCTGGATTGATAATCAATGCCTTACAATACCAACGTGTGATTAGTGGCAATGCCAAAGGCATCTGGCTGAAATAAAATAACTATAGACATTGTGCTGCAGCGTCTTGTTGCCAGCAAAAAACATAACGTGAAAATGGAAAACAAACGAATAGCAATACTTCTTGCTACATACAATGGTGAGCGTTTCCTTCGCGAGCAGATAGAGTCGCTCTATGCGCAGAGTCTGCAGGGATGGACTGTCTACGTCCATGACGATGGTTCCACTGATGGGACAAAGGCAATACTTGACGAGTATGCACAGACAAAAGACAACTTTGTAGTGCTCGACTATCCCAGTAAAGGAGGAGCTTCTGCCAACTTCTTCAGTCTTTTGAAGTTCGTCAATGCGTCATATTATTTTTTTGCCGACCAAGACGACGTGTGGATGGCAGAGAAGATGGAGCGTTGTATGGCGCGTATGGAATTGGCTGAAAATGAAGATACAGATCGTCCTGTGCTGGTCTGTTGCGATGCTTGCGTGACAGATGCCAGCTTAAATGTGCTGTCACCGTCGTTGTGGGAGCGTTCTGGCGCACATCCCGAGTTTCTGACCAACTTCGACGAGAGTGCCGCGACCCCGTTTGTAACTGGTTGCACCATGCTCATAAACCGTAAGGCAAAAGACTCTGTGCTGTGGCAACAGACAGACAAAGCCACCATGCACGATGCCTTCATTACGTTGTGCGTGTTCAAGGCTCATGGCGAAGTTGTTCCTTTGCGCGAGTCGCTGATGTATTACCGCCAGCATGGCGACAACACTCTTGGCGCCTACTCTTGCGAGCGCGGTAGTCTGACCTACAAACTCAAGCATATTGGTTATGTGTTGCGTAAGGACTGGGCGCTGTTGCGCATGCTTCATGCTCTTGGCTATGGCTCCATATTCAAGTTCTTGAAATACAAGTCCGAGTACAAACGTCGTTGTCGTGAAGCCGAAAATAAGAAGAAAGGAAATACTGAATGATGCAGAATAAAGACTTGGAAAATAAAGTTGACAGTTTCTCTCTTGGTAGCATTGGTGTCGTCGTGGTGGTCTACCATCCCGATGTCAGCCTATTGGCGACAAAGTTAAGACGTCTTGGCACGGAACTGTCAATTGCCGTTGTCGACAACACACCAGTCAAGGAGATAAGCATTGCTCAGAGCAATGTGACTTATATCCCGCTGCATGAGAACACAGGCATAGCTAACGCCCAAAATCAAGGTATCGGCAGTCTTATGGAGCGAGGCTGTAGCCACATAGTCTTTTTTGACCAGGACAGCGACTTTACTGAAGACTTTGTGCGTAGTATGGTCAGTGAGTACATTCGCATTAGTGCCATTCGTCCAAACCTTTTCCTGCTCGGTCCGCGTGTCTTGAACAAGACCAGTGGTGAGCAGTATTGCTCTGTAGTCCATACAGAGGCGGCAGCTGACTGTGGATTCGTCTTAAAACGTGAGATTATCAGCTCTGGAAGCTGCGTGTCTGTTGACAGGCTGCGTGAGGTTGGCATGATGGATGCCCGCTTGTTCATCGACTATGTCGACTTTGAGCATTGCTGGCGTGCTGTGGATAAGGGTTTTGTATGCGGCGTTACCGATAATGTGGTGTTGCCCCACAAGGTTGGCAGTCGCGAATTGCGCTTTCCGCGTGGCTATCGTGTAATAATTTCGGCGCCGTTCCGTTATTACTATCAGTACCGCAACTGGTTGTGGCTGTGTAGGCGCAGCTATGTGCCGCGGCAGTGGAAGTTGAATACTGGCGTGAAGTTTATTGCACGTATTCTGTATTTCCCGTTTGCTGTAAAGGGATGGTGGACTATAGAAACAAATATGTTTAAGGGTATTTATCATGGAATATTCAATAGAAAATTATAAAATAGGAGCTGTCGTTGTGGTCTTTAACCCGTCTGCCGATTTGCTCCACAATTGTCTCAATTCGTTGTTGGGACAGGTCGATTGCGTATGTGTGGTAGACAATTCCTCTGCCGACAATAGTGCTGTTTTGACCTCTTACGGCGATAAATTGAAATATATACCCTTGATGTTCAACAAAGGAATAGCTGCTGCTCAGAATATAGGTATAGATTATTTCTGTCAAAACGGTTACGACTTCGTGATTTTTAGCGACCAGGACAGCACCTCTTCCGATTCGTTGATAAAATCGCTTGTTGAGGCTTATTTTGTCCTTTCTGCCACGGTAGACATCTCATGCATAGGCCCCATGCCTGTCAATCGTAAGACAAACCGTCCATATATGTACGACCAATGCGTCATAGACAGGTGTGAGTATTCGGGCATCAGATATTTTAAGATGCACAGCATCATATCGTCTTATTCGCTCGTTCCAGTAAAAAACTTTGCAGAGGTGGGACGTATGGAAGAAAAGTTATTTATCGATTTTGTCGATCAACAGTGGTGCTGGCGTGCCGCAGCATTTAACAATAAGGCCTGTGTCATGTTGCCAGAAGCAACAATCGCACATGAGTTGGGCGTCTCGTCAAAATTTCTTGGGCACGCCATAAGTCTGTCGTCGCCATTCCGTATTTACTATCAGACGCGCAATCTGCTTTGGCTTTGCCGCAAAGACTATGCTCCATCTTATTGGAAGAAAATGAATCTGAAGAAACTGGTAGTAAAGTTCTTCTACTATTCCGTTTTCCCAAAACAGCGGTTGCGCTATTTCGGGCGTATGCTGAAGGGTGTGAAGGACGGACTTTTAAAACAAATTTGAAAATAACGATTCTGTCATGGGATATTTAAAGAAACTAAAATATGTCGTTTTCAACGCGTTAGCATTTGTGCCAGACACGTTGATGTTAAAATTCCAGTTTGGGGTTAAACTCCATAGGAAGTTGAATCTGAAAGACCCCAAGCGCTTTTCTGACAAGTTGCAGTGGTACAAAATATATTGTCATGACCCTAAAATGCTGCAATGCACGGACAAATACATTGTCCGTAGCTTTGTGGAGGAACGCGGCTGTGGGCAGTATCTCAACACGTTGTTTCAGGTTTGCGACAGTGCAGACAAGATTGACTTTGACAGTCTTCCAGACCGTTTCGTTATAAAGACTACAGATGGTGGCAATGGTGACAACATCGTTATCTGCTCAGACAAATCCAAACTGAACTTGCCGACAACGGTAAGACGTGTAAACAGTTGGCGCAACAAACACTACGAGCGTCTCAGCAGAGAGTGGGCTTATAATGGAGCGAAGCAGTCAAAAGTCATTGTAGAGAAGTATATTGAAGACCCACAAAGTGCAGATGGCTCAATAGACGACTATAAGTTCTTGTGCTATGACGGCAAATTCAGATTCCTGTGGATAGACAAGAACCGCTATTCTAACCATAATCGTGGCTTTTGGAACGAGAAATTGGAATTTTTGAAAGACGTGTCAAGCGACCATTCTACTTTCGATGAGCCTCCTGTTTTGCCGTCAAATATTGAGGAGATGATTGCTGTGGCAGAAAAGCTGTCTGCTGGATTCCCCTTTGCAAGGGTAGATTTATACAATATTGGCGGGCAGATAATATTTGGTGAGATAACGTTCTATCCGTGGAGCGGATATGTTAGGTTCACGCCCGATTCGTTTGACTTTGAACTGGGAAAATACTTCAGGCTTCCCGAGATTCAGAAATAAAGACAATAGAGTTTACATTATGATGACAATATCCGTTTTAATGTCTGTTTATAAGAATGAAAGGTCAGAATGTCTCGACGAGGCGCTTGCCAGTGTGTGGACTGCCCAGACCGTTAAGCCACAACAGATCGTACTTGTCGAAGATGGACCACTGACAGACGGACTTTACGAAACGATAGAGAAATGGAAGCGTGAGCTTGGTGACGTGCTTTTGGTTCTTGCCAATGTGCAGAACCTCGGGCTCACTAAGTCGCTCAATATTGGTCTGAGCCATGTCACGTCCGACCTCGTGGCGCGCATGGATAGCGACGACATCTCTATGCCAAAGCGTTTTGAAATGCAGGTAAAATATTTGGAAGACCATCCCGACGTGTCGGTGGTGGGTGGTGCCATGCAGGAGTTCAACTCTGAAAATCCATGCGTCAACGTGCGTCACTATCCGCGTACCCACGCCGATGTGCTTCGTAGCATCTACAAGGCGTGTCCCATCGCCCATCCTACGGTTATGATGCGCATGTCTATGTTCCGTGAGGGTGGTCTGCGCTACGACGAGCGCTTCCGAACAAGTCAGGACATAGCCCTTTGGTACGACGCTGTGTGTGCTGGCTACAAGATTGCCAATCTCGATGAGGTGACGTTCCGTTTCCGCCTTGCCAACGACATGTTCAAGCGTCGCAGCCGTGCGAAAGCGTGGAACGAGTTCCGCATTTACATGAGCGGTGTGCGCCGCCTTTACGGACTTTTCACGCCGAAATATGTCTATCCGATAAGCCGTCTCGTGTTCCGTCTCATGCCTGTTAAGGTCGTTAAGATGATCTATGGCAGCAATCTGCGTACGCGTATTGTAGAGAACAAGTCAAAGTAGACTGACATTGCGTCTTATCTCAGAGGGTTGTCGTCAGACACATACCAGTCTATAAACTGTCTTATACCGTCGTGGAGCGAGGTCTGTGGATGATATCCGAGTTCTGTCTCCAGGCGGGTGGTGTCGGCGTTGGTCTGATAGACGTCGCCTTGCTGCATTGGCAGAAACACCTTCTTAGCCTCTTTGCCGAGTGCCGACTCAATCTCGCTGATAAAGTCCATGAGCTTTACAGGCTGTGAGCAGCCTATGTTGTAGACCCGGTATGGCACACCGTGGTCACACTTCGTAGCGTCGGGCGTGTGGTCTATGACGCGCATGGTGCCCTCTACTATGTCATCGATGAATGTGAAGTCACGAATCATGTCGCCGTTGTTGAACACGTTTATCGCCCGTCCTTCCGATATGGCGCTCGCAAAGAGCGTTGGCGACATGTCTGGGCGTCCCCACGGACCATATACAGTGAAGTAGCGCAGTCCAGAGGTGGCAAGCCCGTAGAGCTTGCTGTAGGCGTGTGCCATGAGTTCATTGCTCTTTTTGGTGGCAGCATACAGGCTCACAGGAGAGTCCACATTGGCAGTCTCCTTGTACGGCACCTCGTCGTTGAGGCCGTAGACCGAACTTGACGAGGCGTAGACAAGGTGCTTCACCCCGTAGTTGCGGCATGCCTCAAGCACGTTGAGAAATCCCATGAGGTTGCTTTCAAGGTAGGCGTAGGGGTTGGTGATGGAATATCTCACACCAGCTTGCGCTGCAAGGTTCATCACCTTTTCAAACCGCTCTGCCTCAAACAGCAGGTCCAGCGCCTGCTTATCAGACAACGACATGCGTATGAATTTGCAGTTGTCGTACATGTTGTTTCTAACCATCTTGCCGTCTTCCTTTACGCTTTCTGGGTCAAAACCACATGCCTTCAGACGTCCGTATTTCAGTCTGGTGTCGTAGTAGTCGTTTATACAGTCGAGTCCCGTCACGTCGTCTCCGCGTTTTGCCAGTTCAAACATCAGCTTTGAACCGATAAATCCTGCCGCGCCTGTTACAAGTATTTTCATAATCTGTATTTGTATCGTTTTTGTATTTGTGGTTGTACAAACAATGTGCCAACCACGTTTCTTACGTTATTTCTAACGTCAAAAGCTCTGATTTATTTTGTTTTCACGTCTGTCTTTTACCTTTTATGCGCCTTTTCTCATATAAAATGCCGATTCGTACAATATTTTTACAAATCACAAGTTATAGAATAATATGAGCATGTCAGACGGCGGATGCAATGTGGCAGACACTTCTGTGCTCGTTTTATGAATGTTTTCTTGTTATTATACTTGATTAATGCAGATGGACAGTCAATGTATTTATGTTATATTATCGTTCGTTATTAGTGTGGCAGGTGGGTGTGTCATCATACCGCGCATCCTTAAGTTCTGTATGAAGCGCAAACTGTACGATATGCCAAATGCACGCAAGGTGCATACTCTTGCCATACCTCGTCTTGGGGGCATAGCCTTTATGCCCTGCATGCTCTTTGCCTTCTTTCTGTCGCTGTTGGTGTACAATCGTGTTACGGGGCGTAACCATGTGGGTATAAATATGTGGACTTGCTCTTTTGTCATAAGTTTGTTTATATTATACACCGTGGGCTTTGTAGATGATGTTATCGGGTTGGGGCCAAAGACAAAGTTTGCTGCACAAATTGTTGCTGCCAGTCTTCTGCCTGCCAGCGGACTGTATATAAACAGCTTTTACGGGTTCTGTGGCATATATGAAATTCCGTTTTGGATAGGGGCACCGCTCACGGTGTTCGTAATAGTGTATGTGGACAATGCAATGAACCTGATAGACGGTATAGACGGATTGTCTGGCGGATTGGCTCTGCTCTCGCTTGCTGGTTTCCTTGTGTGCTTCGGCCGTGCCGAAGTGTGGACATACTGTGTGCTTATAGCAGGTATGATGGGGGTAATAACGGCTTATCTGTATTTTAATATATTCGGCAAGGCTGATAAGGGCAACAAGGTGTTTATGGGCGATTCCGGTTCTCTTACTATCGGCTTTATACTTGGCTTTCTGGCCGTTAAGTACAGTATGGATGGAGTGGGAAATTTGCCACGTCATGACGACGGACTGCTACTTTCCTATACACTGCTCATAGTGCCGTGCTTTGATGTGGTGCGTGTGGTGCTGTCGCGTCTGCGTGCCAGTCAGCCACTGTTCAAGGCCGACAAGCGACATATCCACCACAAGCTACTCGCTTTCGGACTTTCACAGCACAAGGCTCTTGTGGTTATATTGTTGCTGCAACTGTTTTTTGTTGTAATAAACATGTCGCTGTTTGGCGTCATTTCGCTTACAATTCTGGTGTTTGTAGACATCGTCGTTTACACGGTGTTCAATGTGCTGCTTACGCATGGAATAGAAAAGCGAAAAAAATGAGTATTTTCTGTTTTTTGGAATGTCTTACCCTGAAAAACTTTGAATAAAAATCAACGTTTAAAATGAATATAGAAAGAAACATTGTGGCAGTAAGTGCTTGGATAGACTTATATCCGAACACTTGTTGCTATCTCCATAAAGGTTCGTTTTCCCATCCTTGTGGAAATCCCATGGCATGTAAATCAATATTGGGATAATCTGCAAGCAACCTGAGCAGCGAACTTTTCAAATCCATACAAGGAGTTATAGTTTGCTCCAAATATAATAAGGTGCATAACTGATGGTACAGTTTGATAGGCTTTTGGGTTGGAGTAATCCAAGCAAGGGGAAGCCGATTTGGCAGTTGCAATATCTTCTATCACCAGCCCTCTGTTCTGGAGCAAGGCAACCTGTTCATCTACGTTTATCGGTTGCTTGTCGTAATCCATATACTTTATAAAAAGCGAAGTCCCACCGTGGTACGCATCGTTGAGAGGCGTGGTGGGATTTGTTGCTGCAAAAATACTCTTTTTTATTGGAAACTCCAAATCCGTAGATAATCTTACCATTCTCATCCTCGTAAGGAGCTAAGTCCTTGGCATACAGGAGAAGATATAGAGTCTATATTTATATTTGTAGTTATAGCTCGTTTGAAATCTTTCGGAAACGTTCTTGAAGTTCCGTCATTCTTTTCATGAGGGCAGAGAAGTCCAAAGATTCGCCATAGATGAAGCTACCCCTCATCTCATTGTAGTCTGCCTCATAACTTGGCAAGAGTGCGTCGCTTGGAACAATCTGGATGCTTTGTGGTAGCTCTTTGTCATAATCCACATACCCCACATGATAGAATTTGCGTCTGTGATTGACGATGTCTTCGTATAATGCCACATCGTTGAGAGCCATTTCTGCGTATGGAG
>OLFV01001815.1_pt1 | contig 18510 bp, 18 predicted proteins | sample 1605551 | NCBI WGS metagenome assembly OLFV01 (sample SAMEA3888922, study PRJEB22519) | human gut metagenome | biome: human gut; feature: human-associated habitat; material: faeces | place: Denmark | collected 2011
GCGCGAGCGTGCCTGTAAGGGTATATGCCATGCCTGCAGAAATCGTATATGTATGCCATTGCTGAGATTAGCATTTAGCTTGGCAAATCAAAATTTTGCCATTTCCTAATCAAATGTTCCACGTGAAACAACATCCATAATTTATCTATTTCGCCTATAACTTGACGGAATTAGCACTTAACTGTATGATAAACCAGTAGATTTTGAAAACAAGGTGATGCCATGATTGAATTGCCAACTATACAACAACTAAAATGCCTGCTATGCTACGGTAAAGAAAACAATTTTACCCGAGGCGCACAGCAGGCCAATATTACCCAGTCTGCCTTTAGTGCCCAAATCAAAAAACTGGAGGAAACTGTGGGCCTGGAGCTTATTCAGCGCACCAACAAAGGAAGTCATCTAACTCCCTCTGGAGAAAAAATGCTGGCCATTGCTGAAAAACACCTAACAGATTTGCAACAGGAAATATTAACACTTCGCCAAGAGCAACAGCAGGAGCCTACCCTCTTAAAAATTGGGGTTATGCGAACTCTAGGAGATGTGCTAATGAACCGTCATGTGCAACATTTCCAGCAGGAAAAGAAACCCATCGACCTAGTGGTTTATGATATGGAAAGTAGTGAAATCCTAACTGACCTGCGGGATGATAAAATTGATTTAGCATCCGTCTATATGATTCATCCCAAGCCCTTTGCAGAATATAAACAGGTACATTTAGCTTGGGACCAAATGGCTTATTACGCTCCCTGCCTGAACATATCCGATAAGCAAATAAGCCGCAGCGCTATTATTAACCATCCTATGGTATATTATCCCAATAATTATTTCATGGAGCAAACCGTTGGCGAGTATTTTGCCTATGGAAAGCCTCCTCGTGCTGCTACCCTTTCTACTCCCTATGCCATGGTACACTTCTGTCAACAAAATCCTGCTGGAGCCATTCTACCACAACGCCTGATAGAGGCTCTGGACATCCAGCAAGGAGTTTATACCCTACAGGAGCCATTGTTGATGGATAATTGTATCGTATTTAAAAAAGACACGCCTAAGAGAGCAGATATAGAATTTTTTATCAATTATTTACGACCTTACTTTATAGACTGATTTTCTCAAATAGCTGTTATCGTTTTTTGCGATAGCAGCTATCTTTTTATTGCGTTATACAAATATCTCCTTATTAACTATAATCTAAAGCGTTTTCTTTTTATTAATAGGGTATAAGAATAAGAAAGGCTGATGATTATTTTATGGAAAAAGAACCCTTATGGACACGAGGCTTTGTGCTTGATACATTTATCAATCTAGGCATTTATATCATCTATTATATGCTTATGGTAGTTATTGCCGTGGAGGCATTGCACATGGGCGCCACTGTAGCAGAGGCTGGCCTGGCTACTGGCATCTATATTATCGGTGTACTGCTGTCCAGATTAATTGGTGGCCGCTATATTGAATTAATGGGCCGTAAGAAAATGCTCTACGCCGGGGTGATTTTTTATCTCCTGACCACAGTTCTCTATTTCGCTTTTAATTCTATGACTACTCTATATGGGGTGCGACTGCTAAACGGCATTGGCTATGGCGTAGCTGCTACGGCCACCGGTACTATCATTGCCGGCGTTATTCCCCAGTCCCGCCGTGGCGAAGGCATCAACTATTTTGCCCTCAGCCTAAGCTTGGCTGCTGGTGTTGGTCCTCTGTTGGGCATGCTGCTACAGGATTATTTCAGCTTTGCCCATATAGTTAATTTCTGCATTGCTATTTTAGGTGCCTGCCTTTTGGCTACATTCTTCCTGCCTGTAGAAGAAATTGAGCTTTCTCCCGAAAAGCTGGCAGAGCTAAAATCCCTCCGGTTGGATAATTTTATTGAGCCTAGAGTATTGGCCATTTCCACCGTTGCCTTTTTCATGGGTATCTGCTATTCCGGTGTGCTTTCCTTCTTGGGAGCCTATACCAAGGAATTGGGCCTTGATGGCGCCGGCCCTGTATTTTTCGTAGTCTACGCCATTGTTATTACAGTCATTCGCCCCTTTGCCGGTGTAATGTTTGACCGCAAAGGCGAGGATTTTGTTATGTATCCTTGCTATCTGGCTCTGTTTATTGGCCTGATGCTTCTAGGACAGGCTCAGGGCATGGTGCTGATGATTGCGTCCAGCATCTTTATCGGCCTTGGCTATGGTACTTTCATGTCCAATGGTCAGGCTATCTGTGTTAAGCTTACCCCAGCCTATCGCTCTGGTATTGCTGTTTCCACCTATTTCATCATGCTGGATGTAGGCCTAGGCTTTGGCCCTTATTTCTTGGGAGCTTTCAAGGAAATCATCGGCTTTAATGGTATCTATGAGGCAACTGCTGTAGGTGCTTTAGCCTGCGCAGCAATTTATTATTTGGCCTATGCTAGAAAACGGGACAGAAATAGTCAGGATGAATTGACTGAAGATGATTCTATGGAGCAAACCTTGGAGATGGAATAACCGTCCCTAATATATCCTCAAAGACAAAATAGCATATGTAATACAACGGAGATGTTTCACGTGAAACATCTCCGTTTTTGTTAGACAGTATGTAATCCCATGAGGGTTCTTTCCCTACAAGCCCTCAAAATATTTTCCTTATGTTCCCATGTTTTATATGTTGTGCTTTCGCCCTCTGTTGATTAATCTTCGGAAGGCATTTTTCTGGAACTTTATAAATAATCAATATAATTCTCAACTATTGGTGTTTTACCACCAATGGTTAAGATACGAAATAATATAAGTTTACAGCTTACCTCCAAATACAGGGAAAATACTATGTCTGCCGTAGTCCTTAATTTTTTCCACATGCTTGAGGATTTCCATGTCCTCATCTGAAATTGTAAAATCAACATCCCCATTCACTTTCATATGCTCTGGATTTGCAGTCTTTGGCAAAACAATCATTCCAAGCTGGATATCAAAACGAATGCACAGCTGGGGAATCGTGACTCCGTACTTTTCTGCCATATCCCCTATTGCCTTGTTCTTAAGTGCCTCACCATGGGCAACCGGAGAATACGCTTCCATGGCCATGCCCTTCTTCTGACAATAATCAATCAGCTCCAGAGGCGAGTTAGAAATATGGCAAAGCACCTGATTAACCATAGGCTTAATTTCAGCAGTTTCCCACAGGTTTTCAATATCTTCCTGCAGAAAATTGGATACACCAATGGCACGTAATTTTTCGGCCTTGTACGCATCCTCCAAAGCTCTCCACGCTGCACGATTTCCCTCCACATAGCGATCTTCACTCTGATTTACCTTATCCCAAGGCTGAGGACTGTGAATAATCATCATATCAATATAATCAAGTCCCATATCAGCAAGACTTCTATCTATGCTTGCCGCAGCTTCCTCGTAAGTCTTGTATTCAGCTGCAACCTTTGATGTAACAAATATCTGCTCCCTTGGAACATCGCAACTGCGAATTCCCTCACCTACGCCTTGTTCATTTCCATAAGCCTGTGCTGTATCTATATGACGATAGCCCAGCTTAACAGCAGACTTTACAGCCTCTCCCACCTTATCATCATCTATCAACCATGTACCAAGAGCCAGCACCGGGATTTCTACTCCATTACTTAATTTCTTAATTTCCTGATACATGTATTATTCCTCCATCCATATTTCTTTTTCCAGTACATCATATTCAGCATCAGATACAGGTTCGCACCATTCGTTATTGCACTCCTCACCAGGTACCTCAACAGCAATATGCGAAAACCAGCTATTCTTTTTTGCGCCATGCCAGTGCTTGACATTAGTTGGAATCATTATAACGCTTCCTTCACACAGACAGATCGCATCCTTTCCTTCTTCCTGATACCACCCTTCTCCAGCTGTGCAAATAAGCAATTGGCCTCCTCCTCTTTTTGCATGATGGATGTGCCAGTTATTACGACACCCCGGGGCAAAAGTCACATTGGCGGCAAATAGTCCGCACTGTGGATCTGTGAGTGGATTTAAGAATGAGTCCCCCATAAAATATCTTGCATACGCTGTATTTGGCTCGCCCATTCCAAATACATTGTGCAGTTCAAAAACATCCTTATTTTCAAATTTCATGATAATATTCCTCCTGGTTTTCATTTATTGAATCACATCATTTCATATGCTATACTAACAATAATCCCTAAACCTAGCTTTAGGTCAATATGTTTTTAAAATAATTTTGGAGGCATACCATGTACACAATTGGACAAGTAGCAAAAAAGTTTGATTTACCCATTTCCACGCTTCGATATTACGATAAACAAGGACTTTTCCCGCAACTCATACGGGAATCCGGTATTCGTAAATTCAGCGAAAACGAAATTGAGGCCTTGCGAGTAATCGAGTGCCTAAAGAAATCCGGTCTTGAAATCAAGGATATCAAGCTCTTTATGGATTGGTGTGCAGAAGGTCCTGCCACTTATTCCGACCGCTTTCAGCTTATTCGAAACCAAAAAGAACGCGTGGAAGCAGAAATCAAGCAGTTACACAAAACTTTGGATATGCTGAAGTTTAAATGCTGGTATTACTCTAAGGCCATGGAAGATGGAAATGAAGATACTGCAAAAGCCTCCATCCCAAATGGTCTTCCAGAAGATATTCGTGCAGCATATGACAATTCGCATACACAATTCTCTGATAATAAATAATCCAAAGTATGTGTCATTATAATTCTACCTCTATATACTATGCTTTTACCCTCTGTAGATAAATCTTCAGAAGGTATTTTTTGCAAAATTCTGATTTGCTGAGTTGCCACTCTCCCTAAAGTTGTAAACTTGACAAGCAAAGTAGAAAGTAGTATAAATAAAATATATTGATTTATGATTATGCCAAATAGGGAGAATGTTTATGTGGGCAGTATGGCAATAAATACTCATGCATCTAGCATGTTGACAGGAAGTATTGACACAAGAAGTTCAGAGCCTAAAATGGAGTCACAAGATTCGAATATTAACTCACCTGCTGTTACATTTGAAATATCTGAAGATGGACTTGCAGCATTATCCACCTCTAGAACTTCACTTTTTTCGGTTAACACAACGATAAAAGAATCCATGCATTATTTGATTGATGCAATGGATATGACCAAGGATTTTTATAATAATTATGACATGAGTAGTGATAGTGATATCTATACACAGGGGCGCGATATAAAGAATATTATAGATACAATGTGGCAAAAGAATACTGGCACACACAATTATTCGCCTAGTGATTGGTCTCAGCATGGACAAATTATAAATGGTCGCAGAACAGTAACTGAAGGTCCTAAAGATGTACAACTTGCCATGACATCATTGTTTAATGATCTAGATTTTACAACAAAAAAAAGGAATAGACAGATCATATTCAATTATGAGAAGTGCATATAATGCCATGAGTACTAGTATTTAATTTTTAGGAGGGTTATAGTTATGAAAATATCTAATAATATATCAAATAGAAATTCAATATTTGAATCTTCCGAAAATATGGCAAAAATTGATAATACTGCTAATGCAAAATCTGATTCGAAAATATCTTCACTTGCTGCAATCATATGCATTAGTGATAAAGGCAAAAGTCTATCTCAAGGCATTAGCCATTCAATTAATAATGATGAGCTATCTCCGGCAGAAGCAAAGCTTCAGGATATTGATAATGAGCTGAGTGCTAAAAAGGAGAAAAAGAAAAAGGCTGCAGAACTCGAAGAACAAATAAATACAGATGAAACCCTGACTGACAGAGATAAGATGATCTTGCAGAAACGGGCTGATCAATTAAAAGCTGACGGTATGACTACTGAAGATAAATATTATTTACTACAAGACAAAAAAAATTCCGTGGAAAAGGATATTATGGAAGGCAAATCCTCCTTTAGTATCTTAAGTAGTGTAAAAGAGGATATACGTAATACTCTCGAACAGATGAAGAAGGAGAATGAACTAGAATATTCATTGCAAAAGCAAGCGAACCAAGAACGTGCAGATAAGGCTGCAGAACAAATGAAGGTTGACATAACAGCAAGGTCAAATACACCTCAAGATGTGGCTCTTAAACAACAAACAAAAAAAATCAAGACTAACTTTGATAAAACAGCCAATGAAAAAGTATTTGACAAAGCTGAAGAAAATTACTAAATACAGCCATTGGAAATTGGTTGGTTCACAGGCTATTCAGGACATAAGTGAGAGAAAAACCAGGGCGTACGCTCTGGTTTTTCGTAATTTGAAACATAATATTAAAATTGTCCCTCCATGTTTCAAAAAAATCAGAAAGTACAATTCCTTCACCTTGAAGCAGGCTGGCTACAAGTATACTGGCCAGAAAAAAGCAGGGGTCATCCAACAGGAAACACATGAAAAATGACCTTTGCAGGCTGCATAAGAAAACAGCCAATCAGAGAAATGATTTCCATCGGAAGCTGGTAAATAAACTCTGTGGTGAATATGCTGTCATATGTATGGAGAATTTGAATCTAAAAGGTATGCATAAGCCTGTATGGCAGAAAAATATCTGCGGTAAATAACATCTGGGTGGGACATCATCCAGTAGGAGAGAATCATTAAGACCTATATCCTGCCTGCTGGAATGGCATGGCTTATTTGTATCCTAAAATCTCCCGCTTAAACCATAGGTATTAAACGGGGAAGTATGTCAAAACTTACAACAACTCCTGATGGTCAAGAATAGCCTTACCTGCTGTACAAGCCTCGCAGAAGCAGGTGTCTCCCCCATTGGCCTTAACCTCTTTTGCTTTCTGGAGAAGCTGTTCAGCAACCTCTACCCCAAAGAATTTCTTGGCATCCTCAGAACCAAAGAAAGGCAATACCTCATCAATGCTCTGCACATCGGCCTTCAGTTCATTCACCAGTGCTACCGCAGTTTCCGGATTCTGAGCTGCCAGATACTCCTCAGCCTTTTCCTTCAATCCCGCGTAACAGCTAGGAGCTGCAATCATATTTTTTACCTGCTGTATAATGTCTGCCTTAGTCATAGTAATACGTCCTCCTCTGCAAAATCTTACTACATGTTTGTTGTAACTATCTATATTACAATCAAAATTGTAGCATCACTCAATTGTAATGTCAACAGTTACAACTAAAAATAATATTTAACTAGCAAAAATTATTTCTCCTATATATTAATACACTTAGTAATCTCTCCCTGTACATCGGCCATGGAAATAGAAGCCAGCTCCCTTTCCATAGCTCGTTGAACCTGCTCTAACTTATCATCCAATACATTGTGTATATTACGGCCAATAGGACATTTTTCGTTAGGATTTTCGTGGAAGTGAAAGAGTTCCCCTCTCTCTACACATTCTACCGCTTGATAAATATCCAAAAAGCTAATATTCTCTGGTGGCTTGGCTAGGAATGCTCCACCGGTGCCTCTAACCACCTCTACCAAGCCGGCATTTTTCAACTGCCCCAGGATTTTACGCACAATCACTGGATTTGTATTGGTACTACCAGCCAATAAATTACTTGTTACCTTCGTATCCTTTATAACGGCAATGCAGGTCAATATATGCACTGCCAAAGTAAATCTACTGGATATCTGCATTTTCTGCCACCTTTCCTCTCTCACAATAATCATTTTCACCTACATTATATCATATACGGATTACAAATATATTAGCTATTTTTCTTGTTTCACGTGGAACATTTTCACAAAGAAAATCGTGATTTTTACAATAAAATATCGAAAAATTCAGCTATAAATGATACAATAGAAAAGAAAATCCGTAAAAACCCTATTCATAAAAGAAAGTGGTGAATATATTGGGAAAAATAATTGCTGTAGCCAACCAAAAAGGCGGTGTAGGCAAAACTACAACAGCCGTAAATCTCAGTGCTGGCTTGGCTCTATTAGGTCTACGAGTTCTCCTTATAGACTGTGACCCTCAGGGCAATGCCACCAGCGGTTTAGGCATTGATAAGAATTCTTTAGAACAAAGTGTCTATGATGTTTTAGTAGGCCAGGCCAATCTGGGAGATATTATCATTCATACTGATTTTGATTTGGACCTAGTTCCCTCTGTTATGGACTTAGCAGGTGCAGAGGTGGAACTGGTGGAAGCAGAGGACAAGCTTTATCGCCTGCAAAAAGCCATTACTCCTATTCGAGGCATCTATGACTATATCATTATTGACTGCCCACCATCCTTGGGCCATATTACCCTAAATGCCCTAACAGCGGCGAACTCGGTACTACTGCCTCTCCAGTGTGAATTTTATGCTTTGGAGGGACTTAGCCAGCTTATGTCTACCATTGAAATGGTTCAGGAACAGTACAATTCTCAGCTCTATATTGAAGGTCTTGTTATGACCATGTTCGATTCCCGCACCAACCTATCCCAGCAGGTAGAAGCTGAGGTTCGCAATCATTTTCCAAATCAGGTATACGAAACAAAAATCCCTCGTACAGTGCGGCTAAGTGAGGCCCCATCCTATGGTCAGCCAATCTTTGCTTATGCTGCTACCTCCAAGGGTGCTTTGGCCTATGAAGCTCTTGCCAAGGAGGTTGCAGGCCATGAGTAAAAAAATAGGTGGTCTAGGCAAGGGCTTAGGTGCCTTTGGTCTAGGTGCTATTAACAAACCCAAGACTGCTATTGCCAAGGCAAAGCCCCAGCAGGAAGCCAAGCTTGAAGGTCTGCCCGTACAGGAACTTGATATCGGCAAAATTACTGCCAATCCTGGTCAGCCTCGACAGGAATTTGATCCAGAGGCGCTCAAAACCCTTCAGGAATCCATTACCCAATATGGAGTTCTTCAGCCTATTTTGGTGCGCAAAACTGTCAAAGGGTATGAACTCATTGCTGGCGAGCGACGCTTCCGAGCTGCTACTCAGGCAGGTCTGAAAACTATTCCTGCCCTTGTTAGAGAATACAATGATGCCCAGATGAGCGAGGTAGCCTTGATTGAGAATATCCAGCGAGAGAATCTCAATGCCATTGAAGAGGCCAAGGCCTATCAGCATCTTTTAGCGGACTATGGCTTGACACAGGAGCTGTTATCCCACAAAGTTGGCCGCAGCCGCTCCCATATTGCTAATTTTCTGCGCCTCCTAAAGCTGTCTGACCATGTACAGGAGCTGCTGACTCAGGGAAGTATTTCCATGGGACAGGCTCGTCCTCTGCTGGGACTGGAATATGAGGAACTGCAAAATCAAGCTGCTGATTATATCATAGCCAATGAGCTTTCTGCCCGTCGTGTAGAAGCCCTGGTCAAGCAGCTGCAAAGGAACCCTGCTTATCTAGCAGAGGAAAAACAGGAAAAGCCAGCCCCCCAGCTGGATGTGTTTTTGCAAGAGGCTGAGGATAAGCTGAAAATGTTATTAGGCACTCCAGTACGCATCAAAAACAAAGGCAAAAAACAGCTGCTGGAAATTGATTTTTCCTCTCAGGATGAACTGCAGCATCTCTTACAGCTTTTAGAACAAAGCCAAAATATGGCCAAACCTGCCGAACTAACACCAGAGGAAAAACTGACCAAGCTGCGTCAATTTTCTACCACTGGCAAATTAACCGTATAAAACATATATACCATTTACACTAAGGAGCGAATTTTTTTCATGGCAAATACGGATATTATGAATTTTATTATCAATAACCTCAGCTACATGGTAGGTATCCTGGGCATTTTGGTTATTGTAATGTACTTATTGCTAATTCATCTTTTCTATAATCTTAATTATATGAAAAAAAGATACAAGAAAATGATGACTGGCGTGGATGGAGCTAATCTTGAACGCATGATGATTGGCTGTATTGATAGCACCAAGGCTGTGGCTGATGAAAATGCCAAGCTCTGGGAGGAAAATAAAGCTATTAAGGAGTTGCTATCCAATGCCCTCACCAAGGTAGCTATCGTCAGATTCCGGGCCTTTGAGGATATGGGCAGTGATTTGAGCTACGCTGTAGCCATGCTGGATTCCCACAACAATGGTGTTGTTTTGTCCAGTATTTTTGCTCGGGAGGATTCCCGTAGCTATGCCAAGCCTATTGTCAATGGAACCTCCACCTACCCTATGACCTCCGAGGAGGAAGATGCCCTCCGACAAGCCATGGCTAAATAAAAAATATATTTGGAGGTGTCCCTTATGGCAAAAGCACAGACTGCTGCTATTAGTGAAAAAAATGGTATTTTAGCTTCGTTAACCAGCTGCTTTATCTGGGGTATTCTGCCATTATATTGGAATCTTTTATCCCCAGTAGGAGCAGATGAAATTCTCACCAACCGCATTTGCTGGTCATTGTTTTTTATGCTGCTTATCTTGGCAGTTATGAAGCGTTGGCGAGGTTTTTTACAGGATTGTCGGGATTTATGGCAGGAAAAAAAACGCAGTCTGCTCTTATTAGCCGCTGCCTCAATTATCAGCATTAACTGGCTAACCTATATCTGGGCGGTCAACCACAATCATGTCTTGGACACCAGTTTAGGCTATTATATCAATCCTTTAATGAGTGTTCTTTTAGGAGTTGTGATTTTTAATGAAAAGCTGTCCAAGCTGAAATGCCTTAGCATTGCCCTGGCCTTTACAGGCATATTGCTGATGACCTGGCAGCTAGGTACCCTACCTTGGGTAGCTGTGGTACTGGCTACTAGCTTTTCCGCCTATGGAGCTTTGAAAAAACAGCTTAATCTAAATCCTCTATCCAGTATTACCCTGGAAACCCTGCTCATGATACCTATAGCCCTGCCCTATCTTGGCTATTTAACTGCCACCTCTACCAGCCATCTTACACCACAGCTAATCCTGTATTTGGCTGGCACAGGGATTATTACAGCTTTTCCGCTGATATTATTCACCTATGGAGCCAATTCCCTACCCCTAAACGTACTGGGCTTTATACAGTATATCAGCCCCACCATTGCACTGTTCCTAGGCATCTTTTTCTTCCATGAAAGCTTTGGCTTGGTTCAGCTTATAACCTTCAGCTTTATCTGGGCCGCCATCGCCCTTTTCACCTACGCCGAAAGCCGACATATTTAAAAATTAACATTAAGCAACCAAAAAGGACTGCGCCTTCCGTACTGCAAAAATAATTACGAAAGGAGCAGTCCTCTTTTTATTACTTATTAATGATGGAACAATCTAATATGGGTAAAGGCCATAGCAATATTATACTTATCGGCAGTTTCAATAACATTATCATCACGAATGGAACCGCCAGACTGGGCAATATAGCTTACACCGCTCTTGTGAGCACGCTCTACATTGTCACCAAATGGGAAGAAAGCATCAGAGCCTAAGGATACACCGATAATGCCCTTCAGGTATTCCTTCTTTTCCTCTCTGGTGAGAGGCTCAGGCTTCTCAGTAAATACCCGCTTCCAATCATCAGTCTCCAGCAGGTCCTCCCACTCCTCAGAAATATATACATCAATAGCATTATCTCTATCAGGACGACGCACCTCAGCCTTGAATGGCAGTGCCAAAACTTTTGGATGCTGGCGCAGATGCCATACATCAGCCTTGTTACCAGCCAGACGAGTGCAATGTACACGGGACTGCTGTCCAGCACCTATACCAATGGCCTGACCGTCCTTGGCATAGCACACAGAGTTGGACTGAGTGTACTTCAAGGTAATCAAGGCAATAAGCAAATCTCTCTTGGCTGCCTCATCAATAACCTTATTCTGAGTAGGAATGTCCTTCAGGCATTCCTCATCCAGCTTTACGGTGTTCCGCTTCTGCTCAAAGGTAATGCCGAATACTTCCTTCTGCTCCAGCTCAGCAGGCTCATAGGCCTTGTCCATCTGCAATACCAGATAGGTGCCCTTGCGCTTGCCCTTGAGAATCTCCAAAGCCTCTGGAGAATAGGATGGTGCAATAATACCATCAGAAACCTCACGAGCCAGGAAAGAAGCTGTCTGAGCATCACACTCATCAGATAAAGCTACAAAATCACCATAGGAGGACATACGGTCAGCGCCACGAGCTCTAATATAGGCAGTAGCAATAGGAGATAATTCAACACCCTCTACAAAATATACCTTCTGCAAAAGGTCGGAAAGAGGTGCTGCCACTGCTGCACCAGCAGGACTAACATGCTTGAAGGATGCTGCGGCAGGCAGACCAGTGGCCTCCTTCAGCTCCTGAACTAACTGCCAGCTGTTCATGGCATCCAAGAGATTGATATAACCAGGTTTACCATTAAGTACGGTAAAAGGAAGCTCACCTTCCTTCATGAAAACACGGGCCGGTTTCTGATTCGGGTTGCAACCATACTTCAACTCTAATTCTTTCATGTGAAATCTCCTTTATAACATAAAATAACTAAAGCATATAAATCACTGATTACCCTTTATTTATTTGACAAAATGATTTATAATGCTATAAGAGTGTAAATGATGATGATGATGTTTATCCTTCAATCATCAATTTCAATTTATCATTTAGCCAATATTTTGTCAACCCAGGGGGAGTGTATTACATGATTAGAAACATCGGTGTTTTAACCAGTGGCGGCGATAGCCCAGGCATGAACGCAGCTGCACGTGCCGTAGTTCGTACTGTATTGTATGAAGGCGGTAAGGTATTCGGCATCTACGATGGATACCGTGGTCTTTTGGATGAAAATATAGAGGAGCTTAGCTCCCGTAGTGTATCTGATATTCTCCAGCGTGGCGGTACTTTTTTGGGTACAGCTCGCTGCAAGCGCTTCACAACTCCAGAAGGCCGTATGCAGGCTTATGAGAACATGAAGAAATATGGCATTGAGGGCTTGGTTATCATTGGCGGTGACGGCAGCCTGAGAGGTGCCAGCAAGCTGAGTGCTGAGACTGGTGTACCTATTGTTGGTCTGCCTGGCACCATTGATAATGATGTATGGGGTACTGATTACACCATCGGTTGCGATACTGCTGCCAATACTATTATCGACGCTATCAACAAGCTTCGTGATACAGCTTCTGCTCACAGCCGTATTGCTGTAGTAGAGGTTATGGGCCGCCGCTGTGGCTGGCTGGCAACTCTGGCAGGTATTGCTGGTGGTGCTGAGGTTGTGCTGATTCCTGAGCGTGAGTTTGATCTGGATGAGGTTTGCAACAATCTGGTAACTTCTTACAACAACGGCCGTCGTTATTCCCTGGTAGTAGTTGCTGAGGGTGTAGGCAGCGGCGTAGATATCGGTAAATATATCGAAGATAAGACTCAGATGGATGTTCGTGTATCTGTACTGGGCCATATTCAGCGCGGTGGTTCTCCATCCGTACAGGACCGTGTAAAAGCCAGCCAGCTTGGTGAAAAGGCAGCTTTAGCTTTGATGTCCGGTCAGACTAATGTTGTCTTTGGTTTCAACAAGGGCAAGGTAGTAGCTATCAATCTTCATGATGCTATTACCAACAAGAAGCCTCTGGACCCTGAGTACATTGAACTGGCAGATATGCTGGTATAATAAAATACCATTAAAAAATGGCTGTCGCTTCGGCGACAGCCATTTTTTGCTTTACTTAAAACAGCTCCTCACTTTCGCTATTAAAATTTACTGCCTCATTATCAAGTTAGATTCGCTATTGATCTCATTACCAAATCTACATCCTGATTTTCCAATTCCTGCACAATATGCAAATACGTTTTCTGGGTGGTGGTCATACTGGCATGACCTAGCCTACGTGCCACACTGCCTATAGAAACACCAGCATAAAGCAACAAGGAAGCATGAGTATGTCTAAGCCCATGGACGGAAATCACAGGCAAGCCCAGTTTTTTGCAACAACGTTCCAACATACTATTAACAGTAGAATTATATACGGCCTTATATCCCCCATCTAACTTCGGTACAAAAATCGACTCATCATCTGGCATATTCTTTAGCAAGGCAGCAAACTGCATTACCGTTTGCCAATCAATCTGTATCTTCCGCACAGAAGATTTATTTTTTGTGGGCATAAAGCCACCATCCCCCTTATAATTCCAGGTCTTGCTAATAGACAAAGTCTGATGGGCAAAATCAAAATCCTTGGGCGTAAGTGCCAAAGCTTCCGAAAATCTCATCCCTGTTTTGGCTACCAGCAAAATAAACCAGTTCCAATCTGGCTTATTCCCCAAAGGCAAATCCGTAAGCAGCTTGTGCAATTCAAACTGATTCAGATATTTAATCTTTTTTTCAGCAGGCACCTTTCCCTTGATAATCACCTTTCGTGTAGGATCCCGATCAATCAGCCCATCGTCAACTGCATCCAGAATAGCACCCTTTAGCTGATGGTGAAAATCCATAGTAGTTTGGCGTTCGTGACTGGCCGCATAATCATTAATAAGCTGCTGGTATGCAATCCTAGTCAGATTGCATACCTTTAGCTCAGGCACTAGCTTCATCAGCCAGTTGTGGCTCATATGATATTTTGCCAAAGTCACATCCCGAATAGCACCTTCCTTGTACACCTTAACCCACTGAGCATAATAATCCGTAAATAAATCTGTTCTTTTTATCTCATTCAGCATAAATTTTCCTCCTGTTTTCCCCCTATGAGGAGCTGCTGAATGATTTTCTCTTATGACTCAGGCTTGGGCAAATCTATACCGCCAGCCAAAATAAATTTTTTCAATAACTGGTCTACTCGATTATTAACTCTAAACATAGGCATTTTTTTGCCATCCACGGCAGCAAAATAACTTTGTGCCTGTTCCTTGACCACCGTATTCTTCAGAGCATCAAATCTGCCGTATTCATTAATATTTTCCGCTGAAACATTGGCTGATAACAAATCCAATACTAATTTTTGCTCACAACCAAAATAATCATGCAGTGACTGAACCTGATTGTTTTTTATATTGGCCCCATACATGGCAATATAATCAGATAGTGTCTTCCCCTCCTGCAAGGAAACATCGCCACTTTGCACATCGTTAAGGAAAATATTGGCCAGCTTTTGCTCCTCCTGTGACAGAAAAGCAAATGACTTGTGCAATTCCTCCAAGGTTGCCTCCAAGGTTTCAGGAGAAATATCCGGCTGTATTAACTGTTTTTTCCATTTCTCAAAGCGAGAATTCATATAATTATAATCTATAGTTCCTGTATCCTGCTCTATTAAATAAGGGTCAATCTCAAATATGATTTCCTCTCCTCCATTGCCACCACCGGAGTTATCCTTACGCAGTTCCTTGTATCGTTGCAAAAGAATATCGTATGTCTCCTTCTCAATCAACACCTGAATTTCATTCTTTGCTCCATCATCGGCTATATATGTATATTTTTTCTTTGCCCAGCTAAAGCCTTGAATCTGTGCTGCTTGATAGTATGTGGAAAATTCCCGAAATAATTTGGCAAATTTAGCCTTGGCCACAGTTTCAGCAGGCAATCTGTCTAAATCCGGAATCCCCGCCTGTTTAAACACATCCATCATTTCCAAGTATTTGCTGTTCATATTGGCAATATTCTGTGGCAAATGATCTGCAAATAATCCTCTTGGACGATCTCCAGAATAAAGCTTCACTGCGTTATCAATATTTTGTTTCATGGTATGTGGATAGCGATAATATTTGATTGTGCCAAAAGGCTTCTCATTGATATTATACAAACGGTTAGTGCGGGAAAAGGCCTGTATCAAATCCTGATATTTCAGCACCTTATCTAGATACAGGGTATTCACCCATTTGGAATCAAATCCTGTCAGCATCTGATTGACTACTATCAGCAAATCCAACTGCTTTTCCCTGCTTATCCGTTCGTATGGTCGTTTATGTGCCAATCTTGCAACTACATCCTTTTTAAAAAAAGAGTATGTGCTCATATCAAATTGCATAGCATAAAGATTATTGTAATCCGTCAGCATTTCCGCCAGGCCATCTTCCTTTTCCAAGGACTTGGTTCCGCCCTCGTTATCAATAGTAGGATCAAAAAGTCCTGTAACCTTTAAATCAGGCTGCGCCTTTTTGAATTTTCGATAATACTGTACCGCCTCTGGAATACTGCTTACAGCAAATATACCATGAAACTTGCTATCCCTGCTCATGGTCTGCCAATTTTCTATAATATCATCTACCACACTCTGCTGATATTTGTCTGTATGATATTGAGCTTTGGGTAAGTAATCCTCTATGCCTTTGATATATCTGCCATCTTCTGCTTTTTTACCAGCCATAGGAACAGTATTTTTATCCATAAAATTATAGAAAACCTGCTTTTTTTCCTCATCCTCCATGACCTCTGATACTGTGGCTGCCTTAGCTTCATACAATGCTACCTGTTCACGTATTTCCTTATCCTTATAGACCATCACCATCACTGGATCAAAGCCCAATACATTTTTATCCCTAATGCCATCTGCAATAGTATAACGGTGCAATTCATCACCAAAAATATCTGCCGTGGTACTCCTGGCCTTTTCATTTTCCGTAAAAACCGGTGTCCCTGAAAAACCAAAGAACAAGGCCTGGGGAAAAGTCAACTTGATGGTAGATAACATATCTCCAAAGGTTGAACGATGACATTCATCCAAAATAAAAACTATGCGCTGGGCCTTAATTGCTTCCAAATCCTTTGTCTGCATGGCACTAGCTGCATCTTCCTTGATATTGCTCATTTTCTGTATGGAGGAAACTATCAATGTATCTTTTGGGTTTTTGCTTTTGAGCTTGCCTATCAATGCCACAGTGTCCTCTGTTTCCTGCACATCATCCTCATTATCAGCAAAAGCACGATACTCCTTTAGGGATTGAGTGCCCAACTCAATTCTATCCATCAAAAAAACAACCTTGTCAGCGTTCTTTGAGTCAGCTATCAGCTGGGCTGCCTTAAAGGAAGTCATAGTCTTGCCTGAACCTGTTGTATGCCAAATATAGCCGCCACGTTGTATCTCATCTTCCCATTTGTTTTTGGCTACTCTATCAGCAATCTTATTAACAGCCCAATATTGATAGCTGCGCATAACCTTCAAGATACCATCACCACTATCCGCTACCGTATAAAAGCCTATAAGCTGATGTGCCATAGGTATGGATAGCAGAGTAGACACCAGTTTTTGCCAATCATTGATAGGTTCATTGTTAAAATCCGCCCAGTGAAAATAAAAATCTGGATTAAAGCTGCCATCAAGCCCTGGATTGGCATAATAAACCGCCTCCTCTGGATTCATAGCAACAAAAATCTGTATCAGAGAAAAAATCCCTGTAAATAATCTTTCGTGAGAATATTTAGCTATTTGGTTGCAGGCCTCACTAACAGGCACTCCAGATTTTTTCAACTCAATGTGAAAAACCGGCATACCATTAATCAAAAGCATCAGATCCCCCCGTCTATCTGGCAGAATATGGCTTTTTCTAGCAAAGATAGGCTGTTGGGCAATTTGGTAACGGCTTTGACCAGCAGCAATTTCGTGTCTATCGTAAATTTTTAGGCTGACTTCCTTGCCATAATGCAAAGTATCGGCAGGGTTCTTTCGTGTAATAGCCACTGTCCTGCCATTGATAAAGCTGTTTATAGCCAAAGGAGAACGCAACTCTCTAAGCTGTTCCAGCAGTTCATCCATTTCCTCCCGAATCAGAGGACAATCATTGAGTCTATCTATATCACGGTTATTTTCAAATAAAATCCTTGCCCAATTATTTATCAGCTCATCCTCAGTGGGATATCTGAGTACCTCATGTTCCCACCCATGCCGGCTCAAAGCCTCTATCACGGCTGCTTCAAAATCCACTTCCTTGGCAAAGCCCATAAAAATCACTCCTAAAAATACACTTACGCTGTAAATAATCATAAGGCAAAGAGAAAAAAACTGCAATTTTAACTTACGCTGATGAAGGGTTATAAGGTTATTGAGATTTTCAATAACCGAAGCAATTTTATTTTGCTCTTTGATAGATGGAACTGGAACTATAAGTTTAAAGTAATCTCCTAAATTATAATTTGTTCTTCCATCACCAGTTGAAATTGCTACTGCCCATTTCTTATGTTTTTCAGTATTCAAAAAAACACAAAGATAGTATGTGTCAATAATTACTTTGTTTGGCCTTGTTACAATAGTTGCAAATCCTATTGATTTTTCCTCATTTTTAGTAATTACAGCTGATGTTCCAACATCTCCTGTATGTACTGTAATTACATCTCCAAGTTGGTGCATACGTGATTCATTTGCTTTTGCAAATGATTTTTCCAAAAATATTGGATTGGTATTAAATTCAAATCTTCCGTCCTTAATATCTGAATTTCTAATTAGTAAGGTTCCATCATCTGTATAATGTTTAGTCATAGTTGTAACCAAACCAATATATATTTTCCCAAGCTCTGTAACCTTACGCTGTTCCCAAGAATTAATCTTAATTTCTGGGAAATATAGGTATATTAAAAGTAAAAATCACCTCATTTCCATTAAAATTTGACTTATACTGGTTTACCGTGACTTGGAATACTGCAAAAATATCTGTATAGACTCATTAACCAGCAAAAATTGACCATTTTTCTCAGACAAACATCTTCTCTAACATAGCTTTTTTTATTTTATTCAATTTTTCTAACTTACGCTGATGAAGGGTAATAAGGTGGTCTAGCTTATCAAAATAACTTCCA
>OLFV01001818.1_pt1 | contig 18492 bp, 12 predicted proteins | sample 1605551 | NCBI WGS metagenome assembly OLFV01 (sample SAMEA3888922, study PRJEB22519) | human gut metagenome | biome: human gut; feature: human-associated habitat; material: faeces | place: Denmark | collected 2011
TGACTCCGGGAGCATTTTCAACAGAGCGAGGAATTTTTGATGAACCGCCCCCTGCCCCTTTTCCCTTTGCACTCTTCCCTGCTGCCGGGAATTTTTCCATGCGCCGCATAGCTGTCTGGAATACAGCCTTTCTGGGCGACGCCGTGCTGACTCTTCCCCTGATCCGGGTTCTGCACGCCGTCTGGCCGGAAGCTGAAATCGATTTCTACACGCGCGGCGGAGTGGCGGCCCTGTTTTCCGCCCAGCCAGAACTGACCCATATCTTTGCGTATGACAAGCGCGGCGCACAGAAGGGTCTGACCGGTTTTCTGCGTCTGGCACGCGCGGCCCGCACCCGGCGCTATGACGTATGGATCGACGCTCATCTCAGCCTCCGCTCCTCCGCCGCAGCCCTGCTGTCCGGCGCGCGCGAACGCATCGGCTATCGGGAGGCCGCCCTGTCCGGACTCGCGTTCCGGCATGCCGTCCCCCGCCGCTTTGACGAACTTGAGGAAGTGGAGCGTCTGCTTGCCCTGCTGACGCCCCTGCGCGAGCAGCATCGACTCCATGACGCGGCACTGGAACACGCGCTGCGGACTCCGTCCATCCTCTGGCCGGAGCTGGTTCTTCCTCTTCCGGCCCATGCCGAGGCCGACCGGCTGATGGCTCCGCTGTCCCCCGGCCCCATTCTGGGCCTGAACCCCGGGTCGATCTGGCCCACCAAGCGATGGACGGCGGAAGGCTTCGCCCGCGTTGCCGCGCGGGCCGTGGAAGAAGGCGCAAACGTGCTTCTTTTCGCCGCTCCCGACGAAATCCCGGAAGCGCGGGCCGTGCTGGAACACATGGGCGGAGCCGCCCGCTCCCCCCGTCTGCTCGACCTTTCCGGCAAAACCACCCTGCCCGTGCTGGCGGCGCTGATCAGCCGCCTCCAGTGTTACCTGACCAATGATTCCGGCCCCATGCACCTGGCCTGGGCCCAGCATGTGCCGGTTACGGCGCTGTTCGGCCCCACCGTGCGCGCGCTGGGATTTTTCCCGCGCGGGGACAGCACGGTTGTTGAAATTGACCTGCCCTGCCGTCCCTGCGGTCTGCACGGACATGCGAGCTGCCCGCAGCGGCATTTCCGCTGCATGCGGGATATTGACCCCGAACGCGTGTGGGAGGATGTACGGCGCAGGCTCTACCCCTGGAAATACGGAAACTGCCCTTGCGAGAAGCCGGATACGCAAACGCGTGAATCCTGAAGGTCCTCTCGAAGGCAAATCTGCAGAACATTTTCAAACTGAGCCTGCTTCCGGAATCGCGCGGTCCGCGACTCGTCCCTGTTCTCCTTATCCGCGGCGCGTCTTGCGCTGACGATCAGGGACGGCGCGATGCTCCCCCAGAGGGGCCGCCGCAAGCGAATTGCGGCGGCAGGCATGAAAACTGCCGGCCGGAATACAGAGATCCGGCCGGCAGATACTTTCAATGGCAAAACCCTCTAAAGGGATACCTTCGCGATGGCGCTGCAGTCCTCACGATCAAAGGCCGACGCCTTTTTATACAGCTCATACGCGCACTCGGCCAGGGGCATGGACAGACCTTCCGCTCTGGCGGCGCAGTCCAGGGCGATGCCCATATCCTTGCGCAGCAGGCTGAGCGCGAAGGTGGAAGCATAGTTGTTCTCCACCATTTTGCCGAAGTTGCGGGTGAACTGGGTGGACCCCCCCGCGCTGGCTTTCACCACCTCCGCCAGTTGTTCCATATCCAGCCCCTCCGCCCTGGCAAAACGGTAGAATTCGCCGACAGCGGCAAGGTTGATCGCTCCCAGCAGGTTGGTCATGGCCTTGATCAGCTTGCCGTTGCCCACCCTGCCGAGCTGGTAAACCTTTTCCGCAATGGGGGCGAACACGCTTTCCGCCGCTCTGAACGCTTCCGGATCGCCCGCACCCATGATGATCAGCGTGCCATCAATGGCTTTGGGCAGGGCTCCCGTCATGGGGGCGTCAATCACCTTCACCCCGCGATCGGCATAACAGTCCTCCACTTCGCGCACCACTTCCGGCGAGCAGGACGTCATTTCGATGATGATCGCCCCTTCCTTCACCGCCGCGTGCATGGCCTCGTTCATATAGATTTCGCGCACGGAATCGTCGTTGGGCACGACGCTGATGATGAAATCCGCGTTTCCCACCATGTCTTCCAGCCGTTCATCGATAACCGCGCCGAGCTTCTGAACTTCCAGCGGCCCCGCCGTAAGCCCCTGATAGACCATCACATGCAGCTTGTGTCCTGCCTTGAGCAGATTTTTCGCAATGGGAGTTCCCATGGTGCCGAGTCCGAAAAATGCGATTTCCGCCATGTCGTTCTCCTTGAATATGACAGATTCAGAATATCCAGACCGCGTAAGCGCGGCCTGCCCTCCGGGACAGACAGGAGGGCATCACTCCGCGCGGGCGCTCACAGTTTCAGCAGCCGGGCCGCGTTGCCGTACAGCAGTCTGTCCTTGCGCGGACTTTCCTCCGGAAAGGCCCTGTCCACCTCGCGCAGCGCATCATGCAGGGAACTGAAAGGATAGTCCGTGCCGAACAGCACCTTATCCTCACCAAGCCGCTCCACGCTTTCCAGCATGCGCTCGGCCGAACACAGCGTGGTGTCAGTATAGACGTTGTCCAGCCCCTTCGTGCCCTCGGCCAGTTCGACCGCGTACTTGTTGGCGCAGTGCGCGGCAATGAGCGGATAGTCGGGGAACGCTCGCGCCAGTTCAAAAAAGTCCTCTATGGCGCCTGCTTCCGGCAGTGAGGGATATGCGGCGTCCTGTTCCGGCAGGTAATAGTAGCTCACCCCGATATGGAACATGACCGGCAGTCCCGCCCTGCCGAACACCTCCACGGCGGCGCGCGTGCGCGGATCATTCATTTTCACGTTCTGCAGCACGGAGTGAATCTTGAGTCCCCTGGCTCCCCTGGCGATATCCCGCTTCAGCTTTTCCACCATCCTGTCTGCCGGCAGGCTGAAATCCGGACTGGAAAAAGGGATCATGCGCGTATCCAGTCCGGAGGCGGCAAGATATTCCTCAAAGCCGGTATACGGATACACTGGCATCAGCGCCGAATACGCCACGCCCTCCTCGTCCATGCTTCTGCCGATATTTTCCAGCGTGGCGCAGGCCAGACGGTGCTGTCCCTGGCGCATGCGATGCTCCAGTTCGGCAGGCGTCTTGCCGACCACGGTGAAGTTGAAGCCCCTGCGGCCGTTTTCGGCAAAGTGATCATCCAGTTCCTCCGGCCGGGGCTGAAAGGTGCGGAAGCTGACGTTGCGCCCCAGAAAAATATCCCCCATGTGCACATGGATATCAATGACGCGTCTCACGGCTCCGCTCCTATCTCAGATGCCTGCGCAGGAAGTCGCGCGCAGTGCGGTAGATGGAGCGGGTATCCGGCACGGTGGGCTGCTCCGCCGTACCCGGGGCGAAATTGTGTTCGCCGTTGATCACGGCCAGCTCCTCCCAGTCAAGCCCCATCTCCTTTGCCTGCCGGTACATGTCCGCCGCATGATCAGGCGTCACCAGGGAATCCGCCGTACCGTAGACAAGCAGGCAGGGGCGGGACTGCGGCCCCATGTAGGAACGCGGGCTGCTTTCCTTCCACAGTTTCTCGTCATGCAGACGACCGCGGGAAAGCAGACACTGCATGCAGTAGCGGATGCGTCCGTCGCCCGTTTCATCCACCTTGCGGTCGCCGGACTTCACAATCCACTCCACATCCAGGACGCCGGAAAAGGAAACCGCCGCCGCGATATCGAAATCAATATCCGCAAGTTCCGGATCTTCCTTCCACTTCTTCGTTTCGCTGGCCATCATGACGGCCGCGTACCCCCCGGCCGACGATCCGCCCACCAGAATATTCCTCGGATCAACGCCGTATTTCTCGGCATGTCTGATCATGTAGCGCACGGCGTCGCAGCAGTCATACAGTTGATCGGGAAACTCGGCATGATCCTTCAGCATCCGGTATTCCACCGCCGCGATCTGCCAGCCATCCTTCAAAATGACCTCTTCTCCCATCCAGTTGAGGAAACGCTCCACGACCTCGTGCTTCTTGTCCTGGCGGAACCAGCCGCCGCCATGCAGCAGAATGAGCAGCGGCGTCCTCTCCCTGGGGCCGCCCTTGGGCCGGTACAGATCCAGCTTCATCTCATGCCCCTTGACGGTCTTGTATACGACATCCTCCAGACATTCCACACTGTCAAGAAAATCCTGTCTGATCATGGCTGAATCCTTTTTGTTTAGAGGTGCAACAACGTTTAAATATATGGTTTGTTTTCCATGGCAAGCGCGGCTCAGCACACGTCCTCGAGCGACTGCCTGCCCGTGGGCCATCCCAGCCACAGAGCGGTCAGCCCGCCCACCGCGCAGAAGGCGACGATGAACGCGCCGATGCCGAAAAAGCCGCCTGCCGCGAAAATCAGCGGCGCGATCTGCTGAGAGGCGGAAACGGAAAGCCTGCCGCCCGCGAGAACCACGCCGGCCCCCGTGGTGCGGAAGGCGGTGGGGTAGGATTCGGAAAGGTAGGGCATGAGTATCATGCAGCAGCACATGGACACGAACTGGAAGGCGAAATAAAGCGCGGTCAGGGTATAGAAGTCGCTCCCGGCATTGATGTAGAAAACGGCAATCGCGCCGGAAAGCAGCATGGTGGCTGCCAGCGGAATCCTGCGTCCCCCCAGCGGGCCGATGAATCCCGAAAAGATGACGCCGAGCGGAATGGCAATGGACCCGATGGAGCAGATCAGCAGGGCGTCGGCCTGCGGCACGCCGCTGGCCTGGAGAAAGGCGTTGTTCCAGCCCAGAAAGATAAAGGAAGGAATATTCTGCCCGGCGGTGATGACAAACAGGATGAGGGTACGGCACAGGTATTTCCTGTCGCGGAGCAGTCCGGCAAAGCTCTGCCGCACCGTCTCCCGCGTGCGCCCGCTTTCCGCCGCCATTGCCGCCGAAAGATCGACGTCCACCCCGCACAGGGCCTTGACGGCGGCTTCCGCCTCGGTCTGGCGGCCCCGGCTGATGAGCCAGCGGGGGGATTCCTTCATGAAGAAAAAGGCCATGATCAGAGGAATGAACCCGAGCAGCCCCTGATAGAACAGCCAGCGCCATGCTTCCGGCGAAAGGGGAATAACCTTCACCGCCACGAAACCGATGATCGGCACGCAGAAGTTGCCCACGCCGGAGCAGATGCCCGGCCATTTGCCGCGTTCCTCACATGAGGTGATCTCAATCATGTACGTCACGCAGCATACTACGGTTCCCATGATGCACACGCCCGTCAGAACGCGAAAAATGACGAACGGCACAAGACTGTGCGTATGGCCGCCCAGAAAGGTGAATACGGAAAAGCAGAAGCAGCCTGCCATGAAGGTTTTTCTGCGGCCGATGCGGTCCGCGACAAGGCCGCCCAGAATGCCGCCCGCCATCATCCCGATGAAATAGATGGACTGCGCGGGCGCGAATGTGGCCATATCTATGCCGAAACTCCGCATGATCGAGGGTGCGGCAAAGCCCAGCACATTGTTGTCGAGCTGATCGAAAAAATACGCGAACACCACGCACATCAGGGCAAGCAACTGATTGCGGTGCGTCGGGATGCCATCGAAATAATTGTTGGAAATCTTTTCCGCCACAAGACGCCTCCCGTGTGAAGAATGATTCCGCCCGTTCCGGCCGCGGGCCGCCGGACAGCAGGGGATGCCGGCGATCCGCTGTCCGTTCCTGTTATGCAGTTGTACGCGGGACCATTGTGAAAAAATAATCCTATTCTGCTATACCCTGTTATAGATTTTCCCGATATATGCCTTACTCCGGATACATTCATGCCCCGGTGCGCCGGAATGCCTGAGAAGTACACGGTCAGCAGCGCCGGACACATTCTCTTTCCACGCAGGATTGACCGCGCTCATGCGCCTTAGTATAAACGGAACAAAAAAGCAGTCTCTCTTTCGTTCAGGACAGGGAAAACCATGCGTACCAAACTTCTGGACTACTGCCTCGAAATCCGCCGCTGCCGCTCCCTCAACAAGGCGGCCCGGAACCTGTTCATTTCCCAGCCTGCCCTGAGCGAAGCCCTGTCCTCTCTGGAAGATGAACTGGGGTTCAAGCTGTTCAACCGCTCTCATAAGGGAATGGAGACCACGCCGGAAGGAGCCAGAGTTCTGGACGATGCCGAACGCATCCTCGCCACCATGAACGAATGGAAATCTCTTGCGCCGGAAACCGGCGCTCCGCCTCCCGTGCATGTGGCGGCCTGTCCCCTGCCGTATAACGCGCTGCTGCTTCCCGCCATGAATGATCTGCATCTTGTGGGAGCCAGGCTGACAATGTTCCCCTATGAGGTAAAGGCTCCGCTCATTCCGGCTTTCATGGAAAAACGACGCGCGTCCATAGGCATCACCTTTGTGCTTTCCAAGGACAAGCGGCTGCTCCAGCGTCAGGCGGAAAAAAACGGCTGGCATATGGAAACCCTGCTCCACGACGAGTTCCATGTCTTTCTTGGCGCATCCCATCCTCTTGCCGCAAAAAAGGCCCTCACGACAGAAGACATGACGACGCTTCCCCTGGCGCTGTATCCGGACGACGACGAAACATCGTTCATGACGCTGTTCGCGCCGTTCTTCAACCGGGAACGCTCACTGCGTCTCAGCAATTTTCAGCATATCATAGCAGCCGTGGCCGGGGGTCTTGCCGCATGCATCTTCCCGCGCAGGCTCATGCCCGGCATTCCGCAGGCCGCCTCCGGAGAAATTCGGGGGATACCCTTTGCACGAAAACCCGATCCCGTTGAATACTGCCTGCTCACCCTGCCCGCCACGCAACTGAGCCAGGCGGACAAGCGGGTCATCCGCGAACTCAAGAGCCGCCTCCCCGACGACGAGGCAGACGGCTGTTCCGAGAGAGAGAGAGAGAGAGAGAGAGAGAGAGAGAGAGAGAGAAGAATAGCTTCCTGATCTCTCATGGTTATGAAAGTGTTGCGGAGGCTGTGATAACCAGCCCGGCCAGCAGGCTGCTTCACGGGCATTCCGCAAGCCGGGGACAGTCCGTGCCGGCACGGAAATGCATGCCGCCGCAAGCCGGACAGAACATAATGTCCGGCTTGCGGCGGCAGTGAAAATGTTTCTCCCGCGCCGTGCTCCGACATGTCGCAGTACGGCGCAGCGTCCGGCTACAGTTTCAGCAGCCTGGCCGCATTGCCGTACAGCACCTTTTCCGCGGCTTCGCTGCCGGCTCCCAGGGCAAGTTCAACCTGATGGACGGCGTAATGCATGTCGGTAAAAGGATAATCCGTGCCGAACAGAACCTTGTCCACGCCGAGTTTTTCCGTCACTTCCCTGATCTGGGGCGCGCCGGCGAAGGTGGTGTCGGTGTAGACATGCTCCAGTCCCTCGGTCATTTCCGCGAGCCTTGAGGGGAAGTTGCGGCCGCAGTGCGCGGCGACCATGTCATAGTCCGGATACTTGTGCGCAAGTTCCACAAAATAGTCGATCGTGCCGAATTCAATGGTGATGGGATACTCGGCTTCCTGTTCACGCACGTAGTAGTTGCTCTGCCCCACATGCGAAAGGATGGGCAGCCCCGCTTCGCCGAACAGTTCCACGGCTTCCAGCGTGCGCGGATCAAGCAGGCTCACGTTCTGGATGACGGGGTGGAGTTTCAGCCCCTTTGCGCCGTTCCTGATATCCGCGCGCAGCTTGTCCATCATGTCCTTCTGCGGGCGGGAGAAATCGGGATTGGTGAACGGAATGAGGCGGGAATCCAGCCGGGAGGCAGCCAGATACTCGTCAAAGGTCGTATGGGGATTGATGGGCAGCAGCACGGAACAGACGCCGCCCTCCCTGTCCAGCGTTTTGCCGATATTCTCGTAACTGGCATATTTCAGACGGTTCTGGCCGGCGGCCATGCGTCCCTGCAGCTCCTCGGCCGGCTTGCCCTGTGCCGTATAGGTGAAGCCGCCGCGGTCATTTTCCGCAAAGCAGTCCTCCAGATCTTCGGGGCGGGGCAGCCCGGTGCGGAAGGAAACGTTTCTGCCGGTGAAAATATCCCCCATATGGGCATGAAAATCGATAACTCTGCGCATGACATCATCTCCTTGGATAAGGTGTTGTTCAAGCGGGGCAGCCGCGTCCGGATCAGCAGCATTCCTCCAGAGAGGCCGTTCCGGTGCGCCAGCCGAAAATCAGGGTCACCAGGCCGCCCACAAGGCAGACGCCGGAGATGAACAGGCCAACTCCCGACGAGCCGGACGCGGCATAGAGATAGGGCACCAGCCACTGGGCGGCAGCCACGGCGCAGCGGCCGGAGGCGTTGATGACGCCGAACCCGGTGTTGCGGATCAGCGTGGGGAAGGATTCGGCCATGTAAAGATTCAGGCACATCGCGCAGCACATGGAAATGAACTGGAAGGCAAAGTAAAGGGTGGCCATCAGGTAGAAGTTGTAGGGCAGGGTCATATAGGAAATGATCAGAGCGCCCACCAGCAGAATCTGAACGCCGATGGAAATCTTGCGCCCGCCGAGCGCGCCCACATAGCCGGAGGCGATGATGCCGAGCGGGATGCCCACCGCGCCGATGGTGGAAATGGTCAGGGAGGCAGCCTGATCAACGCCGTTGGCCTGCAGCAGGGTGGTGTTCCAGCCCAGGAACACGAAGGAAGGGATGTTCTGCCCGGCGGCGATGAGGAAAAGGATGAGCGAACGCCAGCGGTACTTGGGATCACCGAACATCATGCTGAACTTCTGGGTCACGGACGTCTTGCTGGATTGTTCGGCACGCGCCTTTTCCGCCACTTCGGTGAGGTCGATCTTCTCGCCGCAGTAGGCTTCCACCACTGCCTCGGCTTCTGCCTGACGGCCCTGCGCGATGAGCCAGCGCGGCGATTCCTTCATGAACAGGAATCCGAGCGTCAGCGGCAGGAAGCCGAGCACTCCCTGGTAAAACATGAAGCGCCAGGCTTCGGGCGACATGGGGATGACCCATGTGGCGACAAAACCGATGACAGGTACGGCAATGTGTCCAAGTCCGACGCAGATGCCGGACCACTTGGAGCGATCGCAGGCGGAAAGCACTTCGGACAGATAGGTGATGCAGATGGATCCCGTGCCCAGAACGCCGAAGCCGGTCAGGACGCGGAACAGCGTGAATGTCTTGATATCATTGGTGAAGCCGGTCAGGATGGTGGCGATGGTGAACAGCGAACAGCCGCACATGAAGGCCTTGCGGCGGCCTATCTTGTCGGAAACAAGCCCCGCCACGATGCCGCCGAACATCATGCCGATAAAGTACAGCGACTGCGCGGGAGCAAATTCCTGCATGGTGATGCCGAATGTCTTCATGACGGACGGAGCCACATAGCCAAGCACCATATTGTCCATCTGGTCAAAAAAATAGGCCAGCACCACAATAAACAGAATGACAATCTGACTGCGGTGAATCGGAATGCCGTCAAAATAGTTGTTGGGACGTTTTTCCATCGCGTGTGCTCCTGTACAGAGTCTCCGGAAAGCGCGCCCGTGCGGCACAGGCTGCCGCGCCCTCCGATGGTTGCAGGAAGGTTCTGCTCTGCGAAAACGCTCACAAACCATTCCGTCCGGCTCGCGCGAATATTTCGCGCGACAGAAAAGCGTGAGAGTTCACCGTAAGGCAGAACCTTTTCCGATGTTCACCTTTTACAGAGGCACTTGTGAAAAAAATAATCCTATTATCCGATACCCTGATATCGGTTTTTCCGATATCTTGAACACTTCTTTTCAGACATTTCAGCACTGCAATTGCACATGTCGGGGTATGATGCCTCATCCATCAAGCGTCAGTCTCGTTCTGATCCTGGCAATGCAGGCAGGTTACAGCTTTCCGGCGCCAGAGCATTTCATGAGCGGAATGTTCTGCGGAGCCGGGCAGGGCGAGACTCATCTCTGCTCTCCTTGTCCGCAAGGCGCTCTGCGCTGACGGCCAGGGACGCCGCGACGCCCCCTTCTCCGATGTCGCCGCAAGTGAATTGCGGCATTAAGTTCCGGTGAAGGCGTGAAACCTGTGAGCCGGAACACAGGCTCCGGCCGGCGGACATTTTCAAATGCAAAATGCTCTGAAGAAGGACTTTTCCGTTCGGTTTAAGGCATTATTTCACAATACTTCAGCTCTCAATAATGCAATTTAACTGTATGAGACTCTTTCTTTTTCAAAAAGTACAAACAAAACTGATTGCCGGGCACATGCGGCACATTCCGATTATGTTGTCTTCTCCCTGAAGCAGCGGGCACGGCACGGTCCTTGTCAGGCCCGCTTCACCAATTCTGCCTGACGGGAGGTGACGCATCATGTCCCTGGAAATTCCTCAGCTCATAGCGCGCAATCAGGCCATAAGACGGCAGAAAGAGCTGTTTGCGTCGGGGGGCGTGCCGGATGCCGCGGTCGTCAGCGACATGATCGCCGCATCGTGGTTTCGCAGCCGCGCCTGCGGCCTGCCTCCCGGGCATATCTTCCCATCCCCCCTGCCGGAACAGGAGTTCCGGCAGGCTCTGGAACACGGCCGGGAACTGCTCGAAAGTGCCGCCCCGCTGATGCAAAAGCTGTTCGACGCCATTTCCGGTTCGCGCAGCGTCATCGGCCTGGCGGACACCTCGGGCCTGATCCTCCATACCGTAGGACCTGAAGAGAGCCTGAAGCGTCTCGCGGCGTTTACCGAAGGGTATCGCGCCACAGAGAAAAGCAGCGGCACCAACGGCATCGGAACCTGCCTTGTGGAATGCAGGCCGCTGGAAATCATCGGCTGCGAGCATTACGCGGAACAGGCTTCCGGGTGGTGCTGCTCCGCTGCTCCCATCATGAGAGGAAAGGAACTGTTCGGCATCCTTAACGTGTCGATCGAGCTGGAACATTACCATCGCCATACGCTGGGCATGGTCGCCGCCGCGGCCTACGCCATAGGTGAACAGCTGCATCTGCGCCGTCTGCTGGGGCAGCAGCGCGCCATGCTCGAACTTATTGACGAAGGCGTCATCTTTCTGGACGGCAGGGGCTTCATCAGCGCATGGAACGACAAGGCCCGCGCCATGCTTCAGGCGCAGGATCTGCGCGGTCGGGAAGATCTGCCCAGCATCCGCGAGCTGATCCGTGAAAGCCCCCTTCTGGACGAGGTTCTGACGGCCCGCAAGGCATTGCATGATCAGGAAACGACGCTCCATCTGCGGCAGGCCGCGCTCAACTGCGTACTTTCCGCCTCTCCCCTCGGGAACTGCTCCGGCCTGCTGCTTACCCTGCGGGAAACCAGACGCCTGCGGGACTATGCCGCCCGGATCATGGGCGCGAAGGCCATATACACCTTTGACGACATGCTCGGCGATTCCCCGGCCATGCGTGAAGCGCTGAGGCTGGGACACATCGCCGCGCAAAGCGACATCACCACGCTTATCCTGGGAGAAAGCGGCGCAGGCAAGGAACTGCTGGCCCAGGCCGTGCACAATGCCTCAGCCCGGCGCGGAGGCCCCTTCGTCGCCGTGAATTGCGGAGCCCTGCCGCCCGGCCTCGTGGAAAGCGAACTGTTCGGTTATGAGGAAGGCGCGTTCACCGGAGCCGTCAGAAGGGGACGGGCCGGCAGGTTTGAGCTGGCCGACGGGGGAACCGTCTTTCTCGACGAAATCGGTGAAATGCCGCTGGATGCCCAGGTCAGCCTGCTGCGCCTGCTTCAGGAAAAGGAACTCACCCGGGTGGGAGGCGGCCGCCCGCGCCGCGTGGATATCCGCGTCATTGCCGCCACCAACAGGGATCTTCAGGAAGAGGTCAGGGCGCGCCGCTTCCGTGAGGATCTGTATTACCGGCTCAATGTGCTCACTATCCGCCTGCCCTCCCTGCGTGAACGCCCCGGAGATCTGCCTGTGCTTGCGCTGCACTTTCTGCGGCGCCTCGGCGCGGCTTCGGGCCGGAAACATCTTGTCTTTTCACCGGAATGCCTTGAGTCGCTCACCCGCTATCACTGGCCCGGAAACGTGCGGGAACTGGCCAACGCCGTCGAGCGCGCCATCGCCCTGACGGAAGGCTCCGTCATTTCCCGCCTGGATCTCCCCGCCGCATACGTTCCTTCCCCTGCTCCCCGGGGAATCGCGCCGCACGGCTGCGCGACCCTGCGCGCGCAGGAAAGGGAAGCCATTTCGGAAGTTCTGAGGGCGAACGGCGGAAACGTGAGAGCCGCGGCACAAAGCCTGGGCATCGCCCGCAGCGTTCTGTACCGCAGACTGCGCCGTTACGGCCTCACGCCGGATATCTGGAGGAAAAGGACGGGAGAATAGCCTCCCCGAACGGCAAACAGAGCATTTTCAAATCGAAAGTGCTCCCGGAGTTGAGCGGAGCGAGGCTTCGTCGCGACATCGGAGCAGCCGCAAGTGAATTGCGGCGTTAATCTCCGGTGAAGGCGTGAAACCTGCGAGCCGGAACACTTGATCTGGCCGGCAGATATTTTCAGTAACAAAACGCTCTGCTGTTCCCGGGCGCCCATCTGTTGCTGAACGGGACATGCCGCCGCCCATGTCCCGTTCAGCAACACGCCGCACTCTCCCGCCGGACCTGCCCTTCTGTTCCCATCCGCCGGAAATACCGGCATATCTTCCTTCCTGTGCCCGTATGGCACGCTCCTTGCTCTTCCGTTCCCAAATGCCCTCCCCTCCCGGAGGAGGGACAAAGCGCGGCGGTGCCCGTCCGCCCGGCCTGTGAACGGGACTGCCGCCCGAACCCCATTCCATCAAGGAGAAGCGTATGAACAACGTGCTGAAAGGCTGCTTCCTCACCGCCATGGCCGTCTCTCTCGGTCTGCTCTGTCCGGCCGAATCCCCTGCGGCCGGAAAAATTCTCATCCGCATTTCCCACACGGGCGCGGCGGACAACGAGTTCTCCCTCGGCTACGAGAAGTTCAAGGAACTGGTGGAAGCGCGCACCAATGGCCAGGTACAGGTGAAAATATTCCCCAACGCGGTGCTCGGATCGGATCGCGTGGCCGGAGAAGCCACCCAGCAAGGCAACCTGGAAGTCGTCTCCATCGCCACCAACATACTCTCCAGCTTTACCAGAGCGGCGGTTCCCTTTGATCTGCCCTTTGCCTGCGCGCCGGAAAAAATGGATGCCTACATGCGTTCCATGGCATACGGCGACATCAACAAATACCTCCGCGAGGAGCTGGAAAAGGTGAATCTTGTTCCCTTCATGTTCAACGCCACCGCCCCGCGCAGCTATGTCTTCTCCAAAAAGAACGTCACCTGCCTGGCGGACATGAAGGGCATAAAAATCCGCGCCACCCCGTCTCCCATCGACGTGGCCAACGCCAAGGCCGTGGGCATGAACCCCACGGCTCTCGCCTTCGATGCCGTCTATCAGGCTCTCCAGCAGGGGACGGTGGATGGCGAACTGCTCAGCTTCCTTTCCATGAAGAGCTTCGGCCGCGCCGAGATCATCAAGTCCATGCTTGTCACCCAGCATAATTTCCCGGTGCATGTTGCCTGCATGAACAAGGCATTTTTCTACGGCCTGCCCGACGATACCCGCCAGACCATCCTTGACTGCGCCAGGGAAGCCCAGGAATGGGAATGGGGGCTGATGGACAGGATGGAGGAGGAAGGGCTCAAATACTGCCGTGACAACGGCGTCGCCGTGAACTTCCCCGACGAACGGCAGATGGCCGAGATCAAGCAGGCATTCCGGAAGGTGTGGGAAGAATTCGGGCCGCAGCTTGACCCCAAAATGGTCGAGCTTATCGCAGCCACGCAGAAATAAGCCCCGAGCGGGGGGGGAGCCCCCCCCCGCTCCTCCCCTGTTCCCAACCCGCATGAGAGGCTTCCATGACAACGCCCGCACAGATCTCCGACGCCGGAAAACATTCCCTTCTGCGCCTGCTGGATGAAAATTTCGAGAAACCCTTTCTCGTCATCGCGCTGCTGCTTTCCATCTCGCTCATCACGTATCAGGTTCTGTTCCGCTATATCGCCACGGATCTTCTGGGCATGGCCGGCAGCACCGCGGAAGTGGAAGAACTGGCCATCTACAGCTTCATCTGGCTGTCCTACCTGTCCATCCCCCTGGCCATCAAGAATCGTTCCAATATCCGCATCACCATCCTGTTCGACGCCCTCCCGCCCCGCTGGCGGAACATCCTGTGGGTCATCGACGAGGGCGTGTTTCTTGTTTTCGCCGTGGTGCTCGCCTGGCTGTGCGCCAGGCTTTCCGGCATGCAGCTTCGCTTTCCGCAGTATACCCCTGCCAACGGCATGTCCTACTTCTGGCCCTATCTCGTCCTGCCCATAGGGTTCGGACTCATGGCGTTGCGCCTCCTTCAGAACCTGATCCGGCAGGTCCGCATCACCGGCTTCAGAGACAGCCTCATTGCCGTCGCCATGGGCGTAACGCTCTCCGCTCCCATATGGGGACAATGGGATATCGGCATCATCGCCGCACTGGCGGGCACCATGTTCCTCTGCCTGCTGCTTGGCGTGCCCATTGCCGTGGCTCTGGCCTTTTCGGCCATGGCCGCCCTGTACAACTCGGAATTTCTCAATGTTTCCACCATGGCGCCCACCTCCTTCGCGGCACTTGACTCATTCACCATTATGGCTATTTTCTTCTTTGTGGCCGCGGGCGTGTTCATGGGATGCGGAGGCATCTCGCGTCAGCTCGTCGACCTGGCGGATCTCATGGTCGGCCGCCGCATCGGCGGCATGGCCATGGCGACCGTGATCACCTGCATGTTTTTTGCCGCCATTTGCGGTTCCGGCCCGGCAACTGTGGCGGCTATCGGCGCTATCACCATTCCGGCTATGGTGGAGCGCGGCTACGACAAGCGTTTCGCAGCCGCCCTGGTGGCAGCGGCGGGGTCCATCGGCGTGATGATCCCCCCCTCCAACCCCATGGTGGTCTACGGCGTGCTTGCCAAGGCGTCCATCGGCAAACTGTTCATGGGCGGCATCATCCCCGGCGTCCTTACGGGCGCGGTGCTCATGGGGTACAGCTACTGGCTGAGCCGCAGGAACGGATGGCGCGGCACGGCGGAGAAGGTTTCCTTTTCCCGGAAGATGAAGGTCATATGGGAAGCGAAGTGGGCTCTGCTGGTGCCGGTGATTATCCTCGGCGGCATTTACGGCGGCTACATGACTCCCACGGAAGCCGCCGCCATCAGCGCCATGTACGGTCTGCTTGTGGGCATGTTTGTCTACAGGGGCATTAATCGGCACAACTTCTTTTCGGTCTGCGTGGAGTGCTGCACCACCAGCGCGGTGATCATCTTTCTCATCGCCATGGCCAGCAGCTTCGGTTATCTGCTCGCTCTCGAGCAGGTGCCCGAATCCATTGCAAAGTTTATTCTTTCCCTGTCCGGGAACAGGGTCATCGTCCTGCTGTGCATCAACATCTTCCTGCTTATCGTGGGCGCGCTGATGGAACCGGCTGCGGCCACGATCATCCTTACCCCCATCCTTGCCCCCGTGGCGGTGAAGCTGGGGGTGGACGTGGTGCACTTCGGCATCATCATGACCGTGAACCTGGCCATCGGCTTCGTCACGCCGCCGGTCGGCTCAAATCTTTTCGTGGCCAGCGCCACCAGCGGCCTGCGGCTTGAAGACATTGCCAGGGCAGCCCTGCCCATGATCGCGGGCATGATCCTGCTGCTCATGGCAATCACCTATATTCCGGCCATCTCGCTCATACTTCCGAACACGATGATGTGAGCCGGCCGCAAGGAGAACATCCATGCTCGACACCTGCTGCTATTCCCCCCAGGAGCAGATTCTGATTGCGGGAGCCGGGGGCAAGTCCAATCCCCACCGCAATACCCACAAGCGCCTGTTTGAAATTCTGGAAACCTTCGACGGCATGCCGCCGATCATCGACATCGAACGCGCGCGCCTGTTCACCGCCTCCATGAAGACCACGGAAGGCCAGCCGCTGGTTCTGCGCTGGGCGAAGGCGCTCAGGCACATCGCGGAAAATATCACCGTCTATGTGGACGACCGGCAGCTCATCGCGGGGCGCTGCGGCACGGACCGGGGGCGCTACGGCATCCTGTACCCCGAGCTGGACGGCGATTTCATGGGCGAATCCATGAACAGCCTCGCGCAGCGCGCGTCTGCGCCCATACATGCCGATCCGGAGGACGTGCGCATCGTCATCGAGGAAATATCTCCCTACTGGCAGGGCAAGACCTTCCACGAGGATCTGATCCGCACCCTGCCGGACGACGCCAAGCATCTTGCCTACAATGACGAAAAGGGGCACTCAACCCGTTTCATTTGCAGCGAGACGGCCTCCTACCGCTCCAGCCAGCAATGGGTGCTGGACTACGCCAAGGTCATCAACCGGGGCTTCGCGTCCATCAGGGCCGAGGCGAAGGAACGGCTCGACGCGCTTGACGCCCTCAGCCCCACGGACATGCTCAGGAAAAAACCCTTCCTCGAAGCCGTGATCATCACCTGTGACGCCATCGTCACCTGGGCGCGCCGTCATGCGGTTCTGGCGCGGGAAAAGGCCGCGCGGGAACAGAACCCCGACCGCGTGCGGGAACTGCTGCAAATTGCGGAACACTGCGAGCGCGTGCCCGAATTTCCGGCCCGCACCTTCCACGAGGCCATACAGGCGCAGTGGTTCGCCCAAGCATTTTCCCGTCTGGAACAGCGTACCGGAACCATCATCTCCAACGGGCGCATGGATCAGTACCTCTACCCCCTGTTCAGAAAGGACAAGGAGGAGGGCCGCCTGGGCGACGAACAGGCCCTTGAGCTGTTCGACTGCCTGTGGCTGAACATGGCCCAGTTCACCGACCTTTCCCTTTCCGCCGGAGGAGCCGCCACACAGGAAGGCTACGCCCACTGGGAAGCCGTGACCATCGGCGGGCAGACGCCGGAAGGCGCGGACGCCACCAACGAGCTGACCTACCTGATTCTGGAATCGCGCCGCATTTCTCCCATGCCCTACCCTGATCTCGCCACGCGCATCCACGCCCGCTCGCCCGAACGCTTCCTGTGGGAAATCGCGGAGACCGTCAAGGTCGGACAGGGCTACCCCAAGCTCTTCAACGACGAGGAAATCATCCCCCTGCATGTGGCGAAGGGCGCGGACCCGCGCTCCGCCTACGATTATACGGCCTCCGGCTGCGCGGAAATCCGCATGCCCAATCTGGACACCATGACCAGCGCGGGCTGTCAGGTGAACCTGGGCGCGGCTCTGGAAATGACTCTGCGCAACGGCCGCATGAAAAAGCACGGCGACGCGCTCATGGGGCTGGAAACCGGCGACCCGCGCGAGTTCACCACCTGGGAGGAATTCTGGAGCGCCTATGTGGCCCAGCAGACCCATCTGATCAAATACGCCTATCTTAATCAGATGATCATCCACGAACTGCGCGGGCGGCACTTCGCCGGGCCGCTCTCTTCCTGCCTGCATGACCTGTGCATGGCTTCCTGCATGGATCTGCATTGCAGCGAGCACATCCCCGGCGGCATCGAGCTGGGCTTCTTCGACGTCATCGGCTTCAGCACGCTGGTGGACTCCCTGAGCGCAGTCAGAAAGTTCGTCTTTGAGGAAAGGCGCGTCTCCATGGACGAACTGATCCGGGCGCTGGACTGCAACTTCGAGGGCATGGAACCCCTGCGGCGGCTGCTTGGCTCGGCTCCCCGCTTCGGCAACGCCGATCCGTATGCCGACGCCATCGGCAAGGCCGTGGATCGCGCGGCGCAGGATTACTGCCGCAGGTACATGGCGGAAACCGGCCTGCATATCGACATCCGCACCGTTTCCGTCACCGCCAACGTGCCGCACGGCAAGGAAGTCGGCGCGCTGCCCAACGGCCGCAAGGACTGGATGCCGCTTTCCGACGGCTCCTCTCCGTCGCACGGGGCGGACGTGAAAGGCCCCACCGCCACGCTGATTTCGCAGTACAACAGCAAGAACTGGGACTACACCGAACGCGCCGCGCGTCTGCTGAACATCAAGTTCTCGCCCAAGTGCCTGGAAGGGGAGGAAGGCTCCCGCCGTCTGGTCAGCTTCATCCGCGCCTTCTGCGACCTCAAGCTGTGGCATCTCCAGTTCAACGTCATCAACAGGGAAACTCTCGTTGCCGCGCAGGACGAGCCGGACCGCTACAAGGGACTGATCATCCGCATCGCCGGATACAGCGCCTATTTCACCGAACTCTCCCGCGATCTTCAGAATGATCTCATCGCCCGCACCGAACACGGGTCGATCTAGAGCATTTCAATATTGATTGAAATGCTCCGCGGAGCCGTGCAAGGCGAGATTCGTCTCCGCACTTGTCCGCAAAGCGCTCCGCGCTGACGGCCGGGAGCGGCGCGACGCCGGATCGGCCGCAGTTCTCCTGCGGCTTCCGGCTCCGGCTTCAGGCGTGAAACCTGCGAGTCGGAACACAGTATCCGGCTCGCAGATGCCTTCAATCACAAAACGCTCCCGACAGGAGCAAACGGCGGGGAATCTCCCTGAAAAAAGGAGTCCCCGCCACATCC
>OLFV01001824.1_pt1 | contig 18412 bp, 14 predicted proteins | sample 1605551 | NCBI WGS metagenome assembly OLFV01 (sample SAMEA3888922, study PRJEB22519) | human gut metagenome | biome: human gut; feature: human-associated habitat; material: faeces | place: Denmark | collected 2011
GCGGAGCCGGCATTGGCTCCCGAAAAGGGAGGGGACCCACGCCAGTGGGGAGGACCGGCGCAGTCCAGCTCTACCCGGGAGGCATCCGCCTAAGAATGTTATTTAACCGGCTCCGCCCACTCTGCCCGCCGGGCTTGTACCTGGCGATTTACTTGGGCAGCTTATTTATCGGCTCGAAGAAACTGAAGTGGACGCGGCCGTAAACCTTCTCCTTTACGAAAGCAGGGTGCTCCTTGAACGAGTGCTCGTCCCCGTGCTCCAGAATCAGATACCTCTCAGGATATACCAATCCGGCATCCAGCACCTTGTCAGGAATCGTCTCCAGCCCTTCCAGCGCATAAGGCGGGTCGGCGAACACGATGTCGAACTTCTCCCTGCATATGGGAATGAAATCGAACACATTGTGATGGACTGCAGTCAGATTCTTCAGGCCCAGCTTCCTGGCCTGCTCCTTGACAAAAGAGGAATACTGCATATTCATCTCCACTGACCACACATGGCCAGCACCACGTGACGCGAACTCATAGGAAATCGAACCCGTGCCGCTGAACAGGTCAAGCACACTCAGCCCCTCGAACTCGAACTCATTGTCGAGAATATTGAAAAGCGCCTCCTTGGCGAAATCAGTCGTCGGCCTTGCCTTGAAATCAGGAGGAGTGACGATGTTCCTGCCCTTCAGCGCACCACCTATAATTCTCATATCTGTTCCACTGATTTGAAATATCGGTACAATGACATTTCCTCCTCGTCAGAAACCGGAGTCCTGAAGCAGATAGTCGATATCTCAGGATTCAACTGAAGTTTTTTCAATGTATTGAAAATGAAATACTCCGCAGTCGTGAAATCCACTGCCCTGAAGGTATTTGCGATTTGCAGGGACTTTCCCTGTGCCACAGCCAGGTGCAGATATCCGTCAGCGTAAGATGCCACGATCTTGTTGTAGTCGCTGCACTTGTCAAGCGCCTCCAGGATGTAGTACATCTCCGGCAGAATCCTTGCCTGATACCCGTCTGTAGTAAATACCGTCTGGGAAATCATCCTTGACAATGTTTCTCCCACATTGTTCGAGAATACCAGTACCGAAGCCCTTTCCGGCATCCTGACAAACTCGACAGCATCATTTTCCCCAAGTCTGACCACGTCGCCAAGCATCTGCTTGAGCTCCATCGGATTGAAGAACTGCTCAGGAATCAAGGCCACTTTCGGTGTCAGAAGCGAAATCTTCACCGCGTCATATCTCTTCTGGAACTCGGGAGTCGTGAAGATCCTGTCCGGCGTAAGCCAGCCCGACGAGTGTTCACCATCATTGTCCTGTATCTTAAAAGAATATCCACTCAAGGCTACTTGAATGGATATTCTGCTTTCTATATTATTCGTCTGGCTCATATTCTTATATGAAGTGAGTGAGTCCCGACGGACTACTCCCAGTTGCCGGCGTTGTTGTTAGGCGCTGAAACGCTACCTACCTGAAGTCCCTCGTAGCGGTTCATAGCCTTGCGGTCAGCATCGAGATTGATTCTGAGCTGGTTGTCAAGACCTTTGAGAAGAGACTTGTAAGGCATTCTCGCCTCGAAGAGAGGAACCTTCACACCTGATACTTCCTTGATGACAGACTCCATCTGGATGGTGTCGCCCTGTGAGAAAGGAATGTATTTGAGAGAATCAATGTTGAAATCGTTTCTTGTGTTGAAAAGTGTATCCTTCACATCCACTTTGCTTGAGATGGAGAATACGAGGTGCTCACCTTTCTTGTAGAGCTCATACATCTGTTCAGGGGTGATGCCTCTACGTGACTTCTTGAGTTTCTCTGTAGTTGCAACTGCAAGAGAGTCGTCATTTGAACCGATCTGCATGATCACCTCCATCTTGCCGTTCTTGTAGAAATCCACGAGGGAGTCAGCAGATGAGGTAAAGTGGCCTGAAACAGACTTGAATGCCTCCTGAAGAGTGCGGACATCCTTCATTCTCTGGATACCGACAGTTTCACGGTAAGCCTTCTGCTTGTTGAAATTGATAGGCTCCATAATACTCTTGATGCATGCATACACGAGTCCGGCAATAACAAAGAGCAGCAGTACGCTGACGATCTTTTTAACTATTCCTTTCATTTTATGTTTTGAGTTTTATAATATCAATTATAAACGTGGCTGGAACTTCAGCGGCGATTTTCACTGCCGCCCGCAAATTCTCATACTCGACAAAGTTATGAAATTGATTTATGAAATGCAATATAATTTGTAAATTTGCATCCGGAACAATCAGGTATAAGAAAGCGGCAGATGAACGGAAATACAGTAAATATCGACACGAAGGCAGTGGAAAGACTCGAAACATTGGTCCGGGACGCCGGAAAAGTGTCCATCGTGGCTCATATCCGTCCTGACGGAGATGCGGTCGGCAGCACATTGGCGATGCTGCACTATCTCCTGTCCAGAGGCAAGGACGCCGTGGTCATCTACTCCGACCCGCTTCCTGAGACATTGACCTTCATGCTCAGCGACACACCGGAGAAAAACGTGCTCCAGTGGCCCTCGGACAGTGATTCCGCACGTGAACGCATAGCTGAAACCGACCTGATTTTCTGTCTGGACTGCAACTCGTTCACACGCACAGGAGACCTCGAACCGATGCTTCGCGCAGCCAGGTGCAGGAAGGTCCTCATAGACCATCATCTCGCCCCGGAAACCGAATCCTTCGATGTCGTATTCTCCGAGACGGCTGTATCTTCAGCCTGCGAACTTCTGTTCAATGTCCTCATGTCAATGCCTGACATCCACGCAGACGCGTCTCTTGTTCCGGCAGTATCGGCTACATCACTCATGACCGGAATGACCACAGACACGAACAACTTCGCGAACTCCGTGTATCCCTCTACATTGATCATGGCATCAGCCCTCCTGGGCGTTGGCGTGGACAGGGACGCGATACTCTCGAACTTGTACCAGAGCGGAACCGAAAAACGCGTGCGGCTGTGGGGCTACATGCTGTATAAGAATATGAAACTCACCGATTACGGCGTGGCGTATATGATTCTGACAGAAGAGATTGCATCAGAATTCAATATATCGGAAGGTGAGACGGAAGGCCTCGTGAACGAGCCGCTCCGCATCGCATCCGTGAAGATGAGCATTTTCCTCAAGCAGGATGATGCCGGCTTCTTCCGCGTCTCCATCAGGTCCAAGAAAGGCTTCTCGGCAGTCGGATGCTCGAAGGCCTATTTCCACGGCGGCGGCCATGAGAACGCTTCCGGCGGACGGCTTTTCTTTAAGGCCAATGACGGGAATCCCGCTGACATATCATCCCCGTCACAGGCTGAGAAATACCTGCTGAAGGTGAGGTCAGAGTACTTTAAATCAGGAGCTTATGAAAGCAGATAAATTATTGGTCGCGCTCATTGCGCTCGTCATGGTCTTCGCTTGCTCCAAGGAGGAAGTGAAACTGAGGTATTCCAGGCAGGAGCAGAACATAGAGTCTTTTGTGAACTCCACATTGAAGTCAGTGGACACCGCGTATGTGGTATATAATAAAGGTGTAACCAGGCTTGTGGTAGTTCCCGGCGATGGCGACAGCCTCTCTGTCAATGGGACAGTCTCATTCCATTATGCGGGATATGTGCTTTCCGGCGCTTCCGTCAATGCATCCAATATGTTTGCCACCAACAGTGAAGAAGTGGCCAAAGGCTCCGGCTGGACACTCTCCGACGACTCGGTCTTCGAGGTCAAGACAGTGAAACTCAGCGAGTCCGGCTTCGTGAAAGGACTGAAATATGGCTTGGAGGGCGTAAAGGCCGGCCAGGAATGTTATATACTTTTTTCAGGAAAATATGGTTTCGGCAAACGCGAGTTAGGCACGATTCCTGCAAACTCCGCCTTGGTCTATCGCATCTGGGTAGAGTCGATAACGAATGATTAAATAGATAATATATTGAAAATGAATAATATAAGAATTGTAGAACTCATTGCGGCAAGCGCATTCGCCGCGGCTTTCGTTTTCACCGGTTGTGCAAAATCGGAGAAGACTCTGCCTTTCGAAGATGAAGAACGCTATGTGGAGGCCTGGGTCAGCCAGAAACATCCCGAAGCGACCAAGACGGAACTTGGAATATATATATTGGACGACAAAGCCGGTGACGGCGAAGTCTTCAACTCGCAGAAATACGTGATGGTACATTGCACCGTAAGGGACATGGACGGCAACATCACTACCACCAACAGCAAGAAACTCGCCCAGCAGCTCGGCAAATACGAGAAGTCCCATTATTACGGCACATCGTCCTGGCCTACATACAGCAACAGCCTTCCGGTCGGCGTGGAGGACATGCTGAAAGGAATGAGGGTAGGAGGCACAAGACGTGCGCTCATCCCGTCCTGGCTCATGACCACGACAAGATACAAGACTCCGGCCGACTATCTCAAGCATTCTAACGACAATTCTTCAGCCGTATATGAACTCACTCTCGCAGGCATCACTGAGGACATATTGAAATCCCAGATCGACAGCATGCAGATCTATGGTGCGAAGTATCTGGGCGGAGTCGATTCATTGTCCTGGGGGTTCTACTACAAACAGACGAAAGCTCCGGATGACACTGTTTCATTCCCTTCTGACACAAGCATTTACATAAACTATACAGGAAGATTGCTGAACAGGCAGGTGTTCGACACGACCATCAAGGACACCGCCAAGTTCTATAATATCTACAGCTCATCGAGTACATATGCTCCGGTGAAAATCTCATGGGGTGAGAACTTCACGGATATAAAGTTGTATTCAAGCAGCTCATCGGACGGCTCCTCCGTCATCAACGGATTCTCCAAGACCCTGTGGCAGATGCGCAAGCACGAAAAAGGCGTGGGCATGTTCTTCTCCGCATATGGCTATGACTACAGCGGAAGCGGAAACACCATCCCGGCATATGCGCCGCTCGTATTTGAAATCGAAATCGTCGATAAACCGAAAGAATAGCAGGAGGAAATGAATGGCTGTTTCAGGAACTGTTCCTACAGAACTTGGAGATAAGAGAATACGCGATTTGCTTATGCAGTATGCAGTCCCGGCTATTATAGCCATGACTGCATCTTCTCTGTATAATATGGTCGACAGCATCTACATCGGCCACATAAAGGATGTCGGCTCGTATGCCATTTCAGGCCTCGCCGTCACATTCCCGTTCATGAACCTTTCCACGGCACTCGGAACGCTCGTGGGCGTCGGCGCATCGACGATATTGTCAATGTTGCTCGGCCAGCGCAACTACGAGGCTTCCCGCAAGGTTCTGGTCAATGAAATTGTTCTCAATGTTCTGATCGGTCTGTCATTCACATTGGTATCCCTGGCATTTCTGGACCCTATTCTCGGGTTCTTCGGCGCCAGCGAGAACACATTGCCTTTCGCACGGGACTATATGGTGATCATCCTCATAGGCAATGTGATCACACATCTGTATTTCGGATTGAACAATATGATACGCGCGTCGGGCAATCCGAAGTTGGCGATGGGGCTTACCATTTTCACGGTCGTATCCAACACGATCCTGGACCCGATATTCATATTCGTCCTGGATATGGGCATCAAGGGCGCCGCCTTGGCTACTGTGCTCTGCCAGCTCTTGGCAATGTTGTACACATTCAAGTACTTCCTCGATGAGCGCAACTATCTCCACATCCCTAAGCGGCTGAGAGACTACAAGTTGGATCTGAGAATCGCCAAAGATTCATTGACCATAGGCATGGGCCCGTTCCTGATGAACTCGGCGGCCTGCATCGTCACCCTCTTCATCAATCAGCAGCTGCTCAAATACGGAGGAGACCTTGCCATCGGCGCGTACGGAATCGTGAACCGTATCTCGTTCCTGTTCATTATGATCAATATGGGTTTCAACCAGGGAATGCAGCCTATCGCAGGCTATAATTTCGGTGCGAGAAAATACAGCAGAGTGAGACGGGTGTTCAAACTTACCGTGATCTGTACCACGTCAGTGACATGCTTCGGCTTTCTGGTTTCGGAACTCTGCCCGGATATCGCGATATCACTGTTTACCAGTGATCCGGAACTCAAATCATTGGCCGACAAGGGATTGAGGATGATAAACCTCGCCTTTCCGCTCGTGGGATTCCAGATGGCGACCACCAATTTCTTCCAGAGTCTGGGCATGGTGCACAAGTCCATTTTCCTGTCATTGTGCCGACAGCTCCTTTTCCTCGTGCCGCTGATTTATTTCCTGCCTGTGTTCTTCGGGCATAAAGGAGTCTGGATGAGTTTTCCGATTGCAGACACGTTGTCCATCATAATGGCTGCCATATTGCTGGCAGCGCTTTTCCGCAAATTCCGTAAACTCAATGACGGTGACGACCCGGATATTTTAGGAAGTAAAATGAAATTTAAGGAGGCTTGATTATGGAAGACAAGAAATTGATAATCAATGTCGGACGCCAGTTCGGAAGTGGCGGAAAACTGGTAGCATTGGCTTTGGGCAAGAAACTCGGCATCCCTGTCTATGACCAGGAACTCATTTCCAAGGCAGCGGAGCAGAGCGGCTTCAGCAAAGAACTCTTTGCCAAGAGTGACGAGAAGAGAAATCTCCTCGCATTGTCCAGTTTCATCGTGGATGTCGGACGCTTCGGTTCGGCAGACAACTACGTGAGTGACAACCAGTTGTTCGTCATCCAGAGCAATGTCATACGCTCCATCGCGGACAAGGGCTCTGCCATTTTCATCGGCCGTTGCGCAGATTACATCCTCCGTGACCGTCCATGTCTTGACGTCTTCATATCCGCTTCTGACGAAGTCCGCATCAAGCGAGTTGCAGAGCGTATGGGCATTACCCCCGAGCAGGCGGAGTCACTGATGCAGAAGAAGGACAGGACCAGGGAGACCTATTACAATTACTTCACTTTCGGCAACTGGGGCGTCGCTTCCAATTATGACCTCTGCGTAGATTCGTCGGTTCTCGGGATTGACGGAACTGCAGATATGATTATTGACTTTTGCCATAGGGCGAAACTTATAGATGATTTGCCGGGAGGCGTAAAGGGAGAAGCTGAATAATGACGGGAAGGAAACTCAGAATAGCAGCAGGATTGGCGTTGGTGACATTGACCGTAGGACTTTGTGTATCATTGTCTTCCACAGGGAAGGCGAGTGATATGCCGAAGCCGGAGCCCGTTTATCTGAATGAATCCTTGTCAAATGAATTGTCAGACACATCCTCTCTATCCGGTCTGGATTCGCGTATCGCTTCCTATATGCGTCAATGGTGTCTGCGTGGCGCTTCACTCGCGATTATGCGTGGCGATTCGCTCCTGTATGCGAAAGGCTACGGCTGGGCAGACGAAGAGGCTGGTGTAAAGATGGCCCCGACCAATATCATGCGGGTAGCTTCAGTTTCCAAACTGCTGACTGCCACCGGAATAATGATGCTGCAGGAAAGAGGCAAACTCACATTGGCCGATACCGTCTTCGGCCCGCGCGGCATTCTGAATGACTCATTATATACCTCTATAATAAAGGACAAGAACTACTACAAGATCACCGTTGAGGACCTGCTGCGTCATAAGGGAGGTTTCACGTCTTACGGAGGCGACCCGATGTTCTCCACGAGGACTATTATGATGCAGAACCATCTGGATACCCCGCCGGACCATGAGACATTGATGAAAACGCAGCTGAAGCGTCGTCTCCGCTTCGCGCCGGGCACATCCCAGTATTATTCCAACTTCGGCTATCTCCTTCTCAGTATGATTGTCGAGAAAGTCTCAGGCCTTGATTATGAGACCTTTATGAGAGACAGCGTGCTTTACAGGGCAGGCTGCTACGATATGCATATCGGCGGCAACTATTACGAGGACAGGCTCCCGAATGAAGTCCGTTATTACAATGGCGCGGACACCTGTCAGGTGGAGGAATACAACAACAGCGGCAATATGGTGGAGCGCTGCTATGGCGGCAGTGATGTCAGAGCGCTTTCCGGAGCAGGCGGCTGGGTGACTTCCGTACCTGAACTCGCACGTTTCGTGGCGTCCATTGACGGCAGGCCGGAAATTCCGGACATCATCTCCGCGCAGAGTGTGGCCGATATGACCCAGTGGTTCGATGAACAGACTTATTCTCTCGGCTGGAATGATACCAAGCCGACAGGGGAGTGGACCAGGACTGGAACACTGTCCGGAACAAGCGCATTGATAAAGTATTATCCGGACGGTGAATGCTGGATAATGGTAACCAACACAAGCACTTGGAAAGGTCCGGGCTTCACCCGTCACACCGCCGCCCTCTTCCGCGACCTGCGCTCCCGTTATTCTTCCGCCCTTCCGGCGCGGAATCTCTTCCTCGCCAGATAGACGGTCAATGTCTGGGCTCACTTTACTCTGAATTTGGTTCATTTGGGTTCATTTCTAATCACTTTCGGTTGATTTTAATGTCAAAAGGTCGAATTTTTGGTATTTTGGAACAAATTTTCGATTAAATCGTTACAATGTATTTTATTTTTTGATATATTTGCACCGATAATAAAAACTGAGTTTCCGAGTCTGACCATTATAACCTCATATTCGGGGAACACTATTACCATTATTATGAAACGACTAATAACCATTGTTTTGGCTTTGGTCTGTGCCAACGTTAGTGCGCAGCAGATGTCAGACACTCTGAGGATTTATTTCCGCCAGGGTTATTCTTCGTTCGACGCTTCCTACAAACATAATCAAGAAAGAGCCAAGGCATTCATTGACCGTGTAAACGACTTCAAGTCACAGTCTTCCGCCTTCGACATCCTCACTGTAAACTACCACGCGGGAGCTTCTCCTGAAGGAACATTGGCCATAAACGAAAAGTTGGCTGCCAAAAGAAGTTCTACACTCACCGCGTATCTCAAACGCTACATCGACTTTCCGGAGTCCATCATTCATGTACAGACCGTCAGTGAAGACTGGGCGGGACTTGCTCGGCTCGTGGCAGAGTCCGGCATGAAAGAAAAGAATGAGGTGTTGGACCTTATCGCCAATGTGGACAATGACAAGGTGCTGAAGACTGAACTGCAGCGACTTGCAGGCGGAAGGCCATGGAGGTATATGAACGGGCATCTGTTCCCGGAGCTCAGGGCGTTCACGGTAATCGTGGAGGTCGGCGTAGAGAATCCCAAGCTGGATCTGCCTGAAATCGCGGACTCCGATGTGCAGCCGGCAAATGAATTCCCGCCTTTGGACGACAGCCTGACCGTGCCGATGCTGCGGCTGCCCGAGACGATACCTCTGCCGGAGTGGACACGAAAACTATACATTAAGACCAATGCCATCGGATGGGCGATGTTCATATCCAATGTCGCAGTCGAAATCGACATTACGCCTCATCTTTCTTTTCAGCTCCCTATCTACTACTCTGCGGTGGACTATTTCAGCCGCGAACTGAAATTCAGGACATTTGCTGTACAGCCTGAACTGCGCTGGTGGTTCAGCAAGCCTGACGGCCTCTTCGTGGGAGCGCACTTCGGAACAGCATACTTCAACTACGCCACCAAAGGTGACTGGCGTATCCAGACATATGACGGAGACAGACCTCTGTGGGGCGGCGGCCTTGCAGCAGGATACAGGATGCCTCTGTCCAAGCGCCATCCGAGATGGAATGTCGAATTCTCCATCGGCGCCGGAGTCTATGATGTCTATTACGACAAATTCTACAACGAGAAAAATGGTCCGAAAGCCACCAACGGTCACACTACATTCGTAGGAATCGACCACGCGGCAGTATCATTTTCATACAGTTTCGATCTTAAGAAAAGGAGGGCGGAACGATGAAAGACAGGACTGTTAAAATATTGGCCGCAATTCTGGCGGTGGTGCTTTCAGCAGCATCCTGCGCGGTCCACGAATGGCCGGAAGAGCTTCCTGCCAATGCCACGCTCAAACTTGATTTCAATACTGCATTGCCTCAGTTCCTTGTCATGGACCTGAATCAGGGAACCAGAGTCTCCAAGGACGGCAAGGACTACGAAATCCGCTATGTCATAGAGGCTTACAGAAAACTGAGCAACGGCGGTTATGACGAGGTTCCGTACAAGCGCTTCACTTTCACCAAGGAGGATGTCTCCGACCTGAACCATGAAGTCACCATCAACATTGACGAAGGTACTTATATGTTCTACGTCTGGACCGATTTCGTCGAGAAGGGGACTGCGGCGGATTATTTCTACGACACGAGGAGTTTCCGCGAGATTACCATGAGGGGCGAGCACGAGGGAAACAATGACTTCCGCGATGCTTTCGTCGGGCACAATGAACTGACAGTCACGCGTTACGGCTCGATGCTCCCTCCGGTCAGCGGCACCATAAATATGGAACGTCCGCTCGCCAAGTTCGAATTCATAACGACTGACCTCCAGGAGTTCATAACCAAGGTAATCACCGAGATGAACAAGAAGAAGGAGAACGAGGACAAGGTGTCCGGCGACCTCACCAAGAGTGCGGAGGATGCCGATGATACCAAGGCTCCTGACGACACCAAGGGCGACGGGGACAGCAAGTCGCCGATCGTCGATCTGAAGAAGTACAATGTCGTCTTCTACTACACCGGCTACATGCCGTCCAAGTTCAATATGTGGGACGACAAGCCGAACGACTCGAGTCTCGGCGTCCAGTTCCGTTCGGACATAACATTGATAGATGATCACAATGCCCGGCTCGGCTTCGATTACGTTCTCGTGAACGGCAAGGAGTCCAGCGTCATGGTAGCGGTAGGCCTGTTCGACGAAGAAGGCACCCGCCTGTCAATGACCAATCCGATCGAGGTCCCTATCAAGCGAAGCATGCTGACCACCGTCAAGGGCAGCTTCCTCATGCAGGATACCGGCGGCGGCGTCGCCATCGACCCTGACTTCGAAGGTGAGTTCAATATTGTAATCAAGTGATAGACAATATCTTAAACGAAACATATAAATTAAATAATCAATAGAACTATGAACAAGAATTTATTCAAAACTTTCGCTATCGCAGCAATGGCTGTGCTGGCAGGTGCCTGCGCGAAAGAGCAGGTAGGTTCCGCAGACGGTGAAACTGTCGAAATGACATTCAACGTGGATGTGCCGGAAACGACAATTACTACAAAAGGTCTTTCTGATGCCGCTCAGATAGATGAATTGAGATTTCAGTTGTTTATAAAGGAAGGAACCGGCTACAAGATGGTTCAGGATCAGACAGTTCCGGTGACTAACAAAAAAGCTGCCGTCAAGGCGTCTCTCGTAAAGCAGCAGCACTATGAGGCTGCTTTCTGGGCTCAGGCTTCGGGCACTGATTTTTATGAAACAACAGATCTTCGTGCAGTGAAGATGAATATTGCAAAAGTGAAAGCCAATGAACCTAAGATGGATGCTTTTTGGATGAATGATGGTTTTACAGCGACTGTTGCGCGTACCAAGACTATCATAATGAAACGCGCATTGGCGCAAGTTAATTTTGGTACTGTAGTTCCGACAGGTGCTGATGCGCTATCAATAACTAAGTCTCAGGTAGTGATGAAAGGGGTTCCTACTACACTGAATGTTCTTCTCGGTAATAAAGACAATTCACATTCTGGTTCGGAGGATATTACATTCCAAGATAATGCCCCAATCAGTGGAGAAAAACTTATCATTGCTGATGGGGGAACTCAATATGATTATGTTGCTACTGCATATGTATTCGCCCCTAAAAGTGGTGACTTGTTGACTGATGTATCAGCGAAGGTAACATTCAATAACGGGAATTACACGACGATTAGCGCTCCTAATGTGCCGATTCATCGTAACTATAGGACTAACATATTAGGTAATTTACTTAGTGTAGATGGCGAATGGAATATAACTATTACTGAAGGGTTCGATAAAAATGTTACATATGATGCTGTTAGTGCAAATCTTACGAAAGGTGCGACTGTAACTCTTTCTGAAGATTATAAAGTGACAATAGATGATTGGACAGGAATTAATATCCCAGTAGGAACAGAAAGTGTTCTTAATCTCAATGGACATAGATTTGCTAATGAGGATAATGGTAAGACAGCTGATGCCAAGTCTGCGTTGGTAGTGAAAGGTAAACTTACAATCAATGGAGATGGAGAAGTATTTTGCGAAGGAAATACTACAAGAAAATCAAATGTAACAACGCAACCATCCAATACTTGCATCAGCGTTTTGGAAGGAGGCCATCTTATAATCAACGGTGGTAACTATAGTGTCGGAACAGACGTTGACAATAAGTGTAATTCTACGATTTACGTGGAAAATGTAGGTAAAGCAGGTAAGGTCGAGATCTATGGTGGTACTTTCACAAATGCGCAAGGATCCAATGGCCATAGTTTTGTCCTTAATCAGGATGACCAGTTGACCGAAAAATGTATTACAGTTTATGGTGGTACATTCATCGGTTTCAACCCTGCTGACAATGAATCTGATGGCCCTCATACTAATTATGTGGCTGAAGGCTACAAGTCTGTGAAAATAAGCGAGTCTCCAGAAACTTGGAAAGTGGAGAAAATTCCTGCTGTGACGACTCAGGCGGGACTTAATGATGCTATAGCTGATGTTGCAGAAGGCTCAACAGCGACTGTTAACCTCGGTGCTGGTGAATTTACAACATATGATAATACTTCGTTGAAAGGTAAGAATGTTACAGTTTCATATGTTGGAGCCGGTGCCGATAAGACTACGTTTGCTGTCGGTACTGATAATCATGCTGGTAACGAAGCTAATGGAGACTATTCTTTGGATGGTGTGACAAAGGCGTCTTTTAAAAATATGACCATAAAGGTTAATAATGACAACTATAGAGGTTATATCCGTGTGAAGGAACTCGAATTTGAAAACTGTGTGTTTGAGAACAGAATCAGTTATTGGGGCGTGGGAGAGGTGACTTTCAAAAACTGCACATTCAATCAGACTGCTAACGACTACAATTTGTGGACATATTCTGGGACTAAGTTTGTTTTTGAAAACTGCACATTTAATGCTCCAGGAAAATTTATTAACGTATATAAAGAAGAAAATGTTCCATTTTCTATAATCATTCGCAACTGTAAATTTATTGCTAGTGTAAAAAAATATGCCGCAGTGAATCTTAAGTATGGCGCATCTAAAGGTGCCGGTGTTTCATACCGAATAGATTTTTATGGGACAAATGTTGCACAAACTGAGGCAGGTGATCCTTTCCCTCTTTATGGTTGTAGTGATGGTGTGACAACGCCAAATGCTCAAGTATTCATAAAGGATCTGTTGGTTTGGAAAACCAATGATGAGTTCCCGACAGAGTAATTAACAAACGATAACCATTATGAAATCATTTAAATATTTGGCAGCGGCTGCATTGACATTGCTCGCAGTCGGCTGTAATAAGGAACAGGTAACGGAAGTTCCTGACGGACAGGTGGTTGATGTGACGTTTACGGCTGCATTGCCGGGCGAAATGGCGACCAAGGCGATTGGCGACGGTCAGACGGCCAAGAACCTCTATGTGTCAGTTTACGAGAACGACGCTGAGAAAACCAAGCTCGACCTCGACAAGACTGCCACATTCACTGACCTGAAAACACAGGTAAAGTTCAGCCTCGTAAAGGGCAAAACCTACAATTTCGTGTTCTGGGCTCAGGCCGAAGATGCGCCTTACGATGTCACCGACCTGAAGAGCATCAAGGTGAAGGACTACACTACTGGTGCCAATGACGAGAAGCGTGACGCATTCTATGCTACACGTAAAGAATTGAAAGTCAATGGGGCATTGACAGAAACCATCAAACTTTACCGTCCTTTCGCGCAGGTGAACTTCGCGACCGCAGACTATGCTGACGCAAAGAAGGCAGGCTTCAACCCTGCAGTCAGCTCATTCACGGCATCTGAGGCGGCAACGACATTCGACACCTTCGCTGAAGAAGGAAAGGATAAAGTCGAAGTTGCATTGACAGAAACCGAGATTCCGGCAGACGTCCTCAAGACACTCGACGGCAAGACCTACACCCGCCTCGCGATGAACTACCTCATCCCGGTCGGCAAACAGGGCGAGTCCCACAACATTGACGTTGCTGCGACTTTCAAGGCGAACAAAGGCGAAGCTGTGACTGTGTCCGCGCCGAACGCTCCGGTCCAGAACAACTACCGCACCAACATCCTCGGCAATCTCCTCACCTCACAGGTGATCTTCAATGTCGAGATCGTCCCAATCTTCAATGAGCCGGACAATGATATCGATATTGTCAATGTCAAGAACGAGGCTTCTCTCCGTGCGCTCTTCGCCACTGGTGGTGAGGCGAAACTGGCCGCTGACCTTGTTCTCGACGAATCCATGGTAGTAAAGGCTGGAAAGGAAGTTGTTCTCGACCTTAACGGAAAGACCGTCAGCAATACTGCTGATCTGTGGAATGAATCTATATCTAGTTGGTCTCTTCTTTCTGTGAGAGGTGGTAGTCTTACCCTTACTGGAAACGGAGCTGTGAAAGCAAAAGAGAATGACGTTTTTGCAGTAGATGTTCAGGATGGCGGAAATCTTGTAATCGAAGGTGGTGAGTATGTCGGAAATATGGATGCGGTATATGTTTTCGAGGGTACCGTAGAGATTAAGGGCGGCAAGTTCTCCATCCAACAGTTGTCAGAGAATCCTGATCCTTATGGTTATGTCTTGAATTGCTACGATAAGAATCGTGAGAACGGTATTGCTAAGATTATCGTCACAGGTGGCGAATTCGTGAAATTCAATCCTGCTGACTGTGCCGCTGAAGGTGCTCATACCAACTTCCTCGCTGACGGTTACAAATCCACTCAGATTGGTGATTCTTACTTCGTGACCAAAGCTGGCGTAACTCCTGTTGCTGACCAGGAAGGAATGAACACTGCGATTTCAGGAGAAGGTACATCTAAAGATAAGCCTATAACAGTGGAATTGCCATCAAATACTACAGTCACTCTTGATAATGGCATTGCAAATGAGGGAGATAAGAGCCGTAATATTACTTTTGTCGGTGACGGTACCCAGACATTTGATGTTATTACCAAAGCTATAAATGCTGAAGGAGGAATGTTGAATTACCAGCGTGGCTCATCTTTCATATTCAAGAATTTGACTATTAAGGCTGGAGAGGGCGATTTTGATGGTATAGTATGTGATGAACTGGTTTTCGAGAATTGTACCGTTACAGGTAAACTGACTTTCTACGGAAAAGCTTCTTTTAAAGACTGCGTCTTTGAGAACACGATGGCGAATCAGTATTCTATTTGGACATGGGGCGGCACTGATGTTACGTTTGACAAGTGCACATTCAATACTAACGGTAAAGCCATCCTTCTTTATGGACGGGCCACTGCCGCAAAGCCGACAAATCTTGTTGTGAAGAATTGCATATTGAATGATAGGAATAATGGTTCTGCAGGCAAAGCGGCAATTGAAATCGGCAATGATTATAATGCAACGTACTCTCTTACAATTGCTAACTGCACGGTCAATGGCTTTGCGGAAGGTAAGAATACCGGTTCCAAACTTTGGGCAAACAAGAACAGTATGGATGCAGAGCACCTTTCTGTAACTATTGATGGGACTAAAGTTCAGTAATTTTCACTGAAATCTGTTGAGAACAATATATAATAATAACCAATATGAAATCATTTAAATATTTGACAGCTGCTGCATTGACATTTCTTGCAGTCGGCTGTAATAAGGAACAGGTGACGGAAGTTCCTGACGGACAGATGGTTGACGTGACGTTCACGGCTGCATTGCCGGGCGAAATGGCGACCAAGGCTCTTGGTGATGGTCAGACGGCCAAGAACCTCTATGTGTCAGTTTACGAGAACGATGATGCGAAAACCAAGCTCGACCTCGACAAGACTGCCACATTCACTGACCTGAAAACTCAGGTGAAGTTCAGCCTCGTAAAAGGCAAGACCTACAACTTCGTGTTCTGGGCACAGGCAGCCGAAGGTGCGCCTTACGACGTCACCGACTTGAAGAACATCAAGATTTCTTACGAAGGAGCTGAAGCCAACGACGAGAAACGCGATGCATTCTATGCCACCCGCAAAGAGCTGAAGGTCAATGGCGCATTGACAGAAACCATCAAGCTTTACCGTCCTTTCGCACAGGTGAACTTCGGTACTGCTGATCTCCGTGAGGCTGCTGACGCCGGCTTTGTTCCTGTAAAGAGCGCCTTTACAGCTACCGACGTTGCCAATGTATTTGATACTTTCAATGCTGAAGGTAAAGTCGAAGGCACGGCTACTGATAAAGTCACATTTGCTGCAGCTAAGATTCCTGTTGAGCCACTTGTTATCAAAGATGGAACCAAATATGCTTGGATGACAATGAATTACATCATCCCTGTAGGTAAGCAAGGCGAGAAGCACATTTCCAATGTTACCGCTGAGTTTATTCCTGAAACAGGTGACGCTATCACAGCTTCATCGCCTCAGACTCCGGTCCAGAACAACTACCGCACCAACATTCTCGGTAATCTCCTCACTTCACAGGTGATCTTCAATGTTGAGATCGTCCCTATTTTCAATGAGCCTGACAATGATATCGATATTGTCAATGTCAAGGACGAGGCTTCTCTCCGTGCGCTCTTCGCCACTGGTGGTGAGGCAAAACTGGCAGCTGACCTTGTCCTCGACGAGGCTGTTGCAGTGATGCCAGGCAAGGAAGTAACTCTCGACCTTAACGGCAAGACTATCAGCAATACTGCTGATCTTTGGAATACCGCTGCTAATGATTGGTCTCTTCTCTCTGTGAGAGGAGGTAGTCTTACGATTAAAGGCGCCGGAACTCTTCAGGCTAAGGAAAACGACTGCTATGCTGTAGATGTTATGGATGGCGGTAAGGTTGTAATTGAGGACGGAACTTATGTCGGTAATGTTCATGCTGTATATGTTTTTGAAGGTACAGCGGAGATTAAGGGTGGAAAATATAGCATTCAGCAGCCTTCTGGACTCCCATCACCATATGGTTATGTTTTGAACTGCTATGATGCAAATCGCAAAAATGGTACTGCTAAGATTATGGTATCAGGTGGCGAATTCGTGAAATTCAACCCTGCTGACTGCGCAGCTGAAGGTGCTCATACCAACTTCTTGGCTGAAGGCTATATGTCAGTTGAGGCGGAAGAAGGCGTCTGGACAGTTGTCCGCGGCACAAAGCCTGTCGTTATGACGACAGCAGAACTCCGCGCAACCCTTACAGCATTTACGAGTGCAGGCTCTGGTGACAATGTCATTAAAATTGGAAAAGACATTGTCCTGAAAGAGGGTGAAATCTGGGTTCCTGCAACCATAGACGGATATCATGGGGCTGGTGTGGTTACTGTGCTCGGTAATGGCCACAAGATTTCCGGACTCAATGCTCCTTTGTTTGCTGGCGGATTCGCAGGTGATTCAGGAATCATTGTCAAGGACCTTACATTGGATGGTGTTAAGATTAACGATGCTACCAGCGATCAGGGTATTGGCGCATTTGTCTGCAATGTAGATAGCATGCCTAAGATTGAACTTGATAATTGTCATCTTACAAATTCGGAAATCATTTCCACTGGCGGTGCACGTGTAGGTGGTCTAATCGGTTGGACCTCAGGTTATAATAACCCTGATGATGGACCGGTTGACACATATATCAATATTACCAAATGTTCAGTAGAGGGCTGTACAATTTCAGCTAAAGGTTCAGTAGGTGGTATTATCGGCCATGCCGGCTGTAACCCTGCAACCTACCACACCATCTCTGACTGTTCAGTAAAGAATTGCGCTCTCACATCCACTGACGATGGTGGTTGGCGAGTAGGTGTAGTAGTCGGTACTGCAAATGTTGGCGAGTTGTCTATCAATAACATCACCGAATCAGGAAACACCATAACCCAGACCGGCAAGACCGCTCCTAAACACAGCAACCTCTACGGCAGATTCGTTCCTGAAACCACCGGTAAACTAGTCATTGACGGCGTTGCCCAGTTCCAGTAGACTCCCTGAATTGCCTTTCAGACAGTCCGCAATTAATATAACGGACATAGAACAATAACACCCAAGCGAGGACCCTGCACGTCCGCAGCTCCCTCGCTTTCGTCTATTTCAGTACACACTTCATCTCTAATTGTGGATGTCACGTGCTGTTGTCATGGCCTTTACGTAATTTTGTTTGTCAGTGTTGTCAAAGCTGGCGTACTCATAGGCTTTCTTTAAGCTTAGTAACCTCCTCCAGGGACAATCCGGTAACATCGCAGATAGTTTGAACAGGCAGATTGTTCTTCAGCATCTTCAGTACGATGCTGTTCCTCTCTTCTTCACGTCCCTCTTCGCGTCCTTCCGCACGTCCTTTCGCGAGTCCTTCTTCAAGGCCGGTCTCCTTGGCGTATTCAATCTGATTATGGGTGTCACGTGCTGTTGTCATGGCCTTTACGTAATTTTGTTTGTCAATATTGT
>OLFV01001834.1_pt1 | contig 18339 bp, 17 predicted proteins | sample 1605551 | NCBI WGS metagenome assembly OLFV01 (sample SAMEA3888922, study PRJEB22519) | human gut metagenome | biome: human gut; feature: human-associated habitat; material: faeces | place: Denmark | collected 2011
CTTATAGTCGGGTTAATGTAAAATCCATTCAACTTTTTTCAGGAAGGTACAGACTGCCCTTATATATATAATAATGTAGGGAATGGCAGAAATGGTGATTTGCCTGTTGGTAGCGATTGCTACAACGCTGGGAGCGGCTGGGAGGGCGGCTGGACTTCTATCCATTCTTCCTCGGACTGTCGTGAATATCCTCGGGACTGTCGTTGATATCTTTGGAGCCGTCGCGGGTATTCTTGGGGCTGTCGTGGATATTCTTGGAGTTTTCACGGATATTCTCTGAGCCGTCGCGGGTGTCCTCGGGTCTGTCGCGGATATCCTTGGGGCTGGGGTGACTCAACCTCTTGCCCATCCCGCCGCCACAGCCAGCCACACGGCGCTACCACTGGTCACCGCTATAGCCGTTGTGACGGAAGGGGAATTCGTCCTCTTCCTTAGGGACAAACATCGAGTCGTCTTCGCTCTCGCCGTCCATACGGGCAAGCGTCTGGCTGTTCTTGAAACAGGTCTCGAGATAGTCGTTGCGATGAAAATATCTGCCAAGCACCTCGCGGTAGTCATCAAAGGCCTGCGGCGATGGCGTCTCGGTGAATATACGGGCAATCGCAGCCTCAACCTCATCAATGCCGCAGTCCTCGGCCAGACAGGAGAGCGCGCCCAAGGCATAGGTCCAACCCCGCTTGGCATAACGGGTGACGAGCCTTACCACCCGCTTCCGGCAGGCATTGTCTATACGACAGCCATAGAGCCTCGACACGACCAACACGCCAAGATAATCGAGCCTCGCGTCGCCACACCACGACTCCACAATGTCGAGGAAGTGGTTGCAGTCGTCCTCGGGCGAAGCGAGCAGCATCTTCAGCCCTGTCTCATCCCTACAGTCGATATACTCTTCCACCTCTGCCATGCGGCGCTGGCAGTCCTCAAGTATGCTCACCATCCGTGCGTCGGGTTCTATCCCCACCCCGTGCAGGAAGAACTGGTGCAGGTTGTCTATCAGCGGTTCGTCGTTGCACTGGAATGCGAACAACATCTCCAGAAGAAACTGCGGAGTCTGGTCCTGACAGTAATCTTCGGCATAGAAGGGGTTGGGCTCGCCCCGCTCGTCATACTTATCGATGCAACCCAGCACATCCAGGGCGTCGGAGTCACGGGCAAGCGCCTTTTCCACATAGTGGCGCGTGTAGCGGTTGTCGGGGCCCTCCCGGCGACTGCAGTCGTCGAGGAAGAGACGCAGTGCATATCTGTTGCAGTCCCTGCCCTCGCTGTAGGCGGAATAGACGCTGGCGGCGTCGGTCCATCCATAGCACTCGAGATACGTATAAAACTCTGCCGGACCCACTTTTTCTCCCTACTTGTCATGACCAGACAAAAAAGTGTGCCCTTTTGCATTCATTACTCGTTTTTTATTTTTACCTTTGTCACACATTGACAATCGCATTACACCTATTTATATTATATAGACAATGAAGACATCTAAGAAGTGGACCATCCACATTGCCTGTTATGTGATAGCTGCCCTCGCGCTATCCGTTCTCAACGAGTTGCACCCTGCGGTGAAATACCGCACAGAAGTAATCGAGCCACAGACCGAGGCCATGCAGCCCACGGCAGTCATCGACCTGGACAACGACAACCCCTATGCCTACGCCGGACAGGAGAGCGACGGCAAGCTGTATCTCTATGCCGACAGACAGCTGGCGGTCATGAACCCGCGCGTCTCCGAGAACCGCAATCTGACATTCATGCAGATTGTCACCACTGCCGACGGCGCTATGGAGCTCCACGTCAAGGGCTTCATCAATGTCGACGCCCAGGGCCACTACTCGCTCGATGATGCCGACAATGTGGGCAAGCCTATGGTCATCAAGCAGGTCAAGGACGGCGAGCCCATCATGCAGAACATAGCCAATATCGACACCAAGCGGTATAAGATACGCCTTCTGCGCAATGCCCCTCTCGGCATCAATCCCGACGCCGTGGCCGAGGCAGCCCAGCGCGTGAGCCCCGACTACACCCCCGCACCCCAGCCCGACCCACAGCAAGAGAAGGTGCAGGAGTATATCCACAACAAGAGCCTGCTGGTCTACAAGAGTACCGTCTTCTACTCGCTCCTGGGCATCACCGTACTGGCAGTGATTATGGCCATCCTGCTCTTTGCCGAGCGCGACGAGATGGAGTTGGGTCCGAAGAACAAGATAACCACCTGCGACGACGAGCTGACCATCAGCACCGAGTACCAGAAGATGCCCAAGCTGCTCCTGGTGAGCAACTATCTCTTGCTGGCCCTCATCGCCGTCATCACGGTATGCCTCTGCGTGCCCCTGCTGACCGAGACCATCTTCGCCAATCTCTTTGCCGGTTTCTTTGAAGGTCTGGGCGCCATCATCATGCTCACGGCACTGGCCTGCGCCATGGCCTACAACTGCTGGATGATGAGCCGCCACATCAAGGATGCTGAGGCCTGCGATACCGACAAGGGCTTCTGGCTCACTGCCGTCGAGATACTGATGGTGATTGTGGCCAACACCGTGGTGGTGGCCATGTGGCTGCCCGTGTCGCTGATACCCGTCTTCGGCATCAACGTGATACTCGCCCTGCCCAACATCATCATCGCCTATGCCACCAGCGCCCACCGCTCCGAGCTCCACTGGATGCTGCCCGTCCACGAGATATACAAGTGGATAAGCGGCTTCACCGTGCTGGCCATCGTCGTACTGTTGTGGATATTCAACTGTCTGCTCCAGGGCAAGGTGCGCAGCGACGAGCTCGAAGCCGCCGCCAACGCCAAGCGCCAGCTCTCTGAGGGCAATGACTTCTATGCCACCGGAGAAGACGGCAAGCTGCACCACTTCCAGCGCGTAGGCTCCAGCGACGAGTGGCGCGACCTCAGCGATGAAGGCGGCCAGATCTACTACCGCAATGGCACCGTATTAACACGTGCTGCCTACTAAGAGAACATGATGCCAGATACAGCCACGCAGCTTTACCGGCGTGTAGAGGCGCTTGCGCACCTCGACAGCGATTCCGTCGAGGTGCGCAACAGGAGTCTGCACGCCGCCCTGGCACAGGTGTGCCATGATGGAGTCAAGGACACAGGCATGGCCTTTGGCAACCTGTTTTCGCAAGTCGACTACCTGTGTCGCAGCCGTGCCGTGGGCGCCGCCGACAGGCAGGAGATACAGACCATGCGCCGCCACTCCAACAGCACCGAGCCCATCGCCGACGCCGACTGGCCCTACGACCTGCGTGCGCTGGCTCTGCTCGTGTCGGCAGTCACCTCCACCGACGTGCCCTCGACCCTCGTGGGCCATCTGCCCGTCATGGGGCGTCCCGCCGACCTCAGCCACACCATAGACCGCCGCTATCTGCGCTGCGTGGTCACCGACTATGACGACCAGCTTATCCACGTCCATGCCGACGGCGAAAGCACGGGCGACACCTACACCGTCGACTACACCGCCCACAGCTATCTGCAGCCCCTGCTCAAGCGCGGCATGCAGCTCAACCTCATCGACTGCCACAAGGGCAAGCACCTCGAGCCCGGACTCATCATTGTCGAGCCCGACTATCTGCTCGACATCAGCCAGATAGCGCGCTGCTTCACCGACTACGGCCACCATCCCCTCGCCTATGTCGCCAACAGGCTCAGCCCTGCCGCCAACTCCTATGCCATACTCCTGGGTAACTTCGCCGGGCGCGCCCTCGACGACATCATCAACCACCCGACGGACTATGACTGGCTCGACACCCTGCGCACCAACTTCCGCGAGCGGGCGCTCGACTACTGCACCTGCCCCGACTTTGCCGGCGGAGCCACATTCAAGAGCGACGCCAAGGCGCAGGTCGACAATTTGTGCGGCATCGTAGACAATCTCTTCGCCCCCGACCCCGCCTCGCGCCGCCGTCCCTACAGACGCGACCGGGCCATCCTCGAACCTTCCTTCGTGTGCGAGCGGCTGGGCATCCAGGGCCGTATCGACCTCATGACCACCGACATGCGGCTGCTGGTCGAACAGAAGTCGGGCCGCAACTACAATATCGAGCGCGGATATGCCAACCAGTATGGCTCATTCCAGAAGGAGGACCACTATGTGCAGCTGCTGCTCTATGCAGGGCTGCTGCGCCAGAACTTCGGGCTGGGGCGCCGCAAAACCGACATACGCCTGCTCTACTCCAAGTATCCCCTGCCCGGCGGACTGGTAGCCGTCAACGAGTACCAGGCTCTCTTCCGCGAGGCTATTGCCCTGCGCAACCGCATCGTGGCGCAAGACTACGCCATAGCCCACGACGGGTTTGGCAGCATCATCGACCAGCTCACCCCCGAGACCATCAACGAGCGACAACTGTCTACCCGTTTCTTCTCCGACTACATTCTGCCCCAGCTCCAGCGCCTGCTCACTCCGCTCCACACCATGAGCGCCGTAGAGCACGCCTACTTCTGCACCATGGCGACATTCGTGATGCGCGAGCAGCTGGCTGCCAAGGTGGGCAGCAATGAGGGCATAAGTGCCAGTATGGCCGACCTGTGGAACATGCCGCTCGCCACCAAGCGCGAGATGGGCAACATCTACACCGGGCTCACCATCACCAGCAAGGAGAAGAGCAAGGGACGCGGCGGATGGGACATCGTCAGCCTCGACGTGCCCGACCAGGGCGAGGACTTCCTGCCCAACTTCCGTCCGGGCGACTCGATATATCTCTATGCCTACACCAACACGCCCAACCCCACAGGCGCCATCCTCTTCAAAGGTTCGATAGTGGCGATGAGCCAGCACAGCATCACCGTGCACCTCAACGACGGCCAGCAGAACGAACATATACTCGCCGACAGCATCTATGCCGTAGAGCACAGCGGTTCCGACAACACCTTCACCGCCAATCTGCGCAGTCTGAGCGAACTGATACACGCGCCGGGCGACCGCCGACAGCTGCTCCTCTCGCAGCGCGAACCCACAGCCGACACCTCGCGACTGCTCACCCGCCCCTACAGCCCCACCTACGATGACACGCTGCTCAAGGTCAAGCAGGCCAATGACTTCTTCCTGCTCGTGGGCCCGCCGGGGACCGGCAAGACATCGATGGCGCTGCGCTTCATGGTCGAAGAGGCACTCTGCGACGCCGAGGCATCGCTGCTGCTCACCTCGTACACCAACAGGGCGGTAGACGAAATCTGCGCCATGCTCACCGAGGCGGGCATAGACTATCTGCGCATAGGCAACGAGTACACCTGCGACCCCCGCTTCCGCGACCAGTTGCTCGACAGGCGCGTGGGCGAGACTCCCAGACTCGACCTCGTGCGCCAGACGCTGCTCTCGGCCAGCGTGGTCGTGGCTACCACCACCACGCTGCAGAGCCGCACGCCCCTCTTCGCGCTGCGCCACTTCTCCCTGGCCATCATCGACGAGGCCAGCCAGATACTCGAGCCTTCGCTGATGGGGCTGCTCACCCATATCGACAAGTTTGTCATGGTGGGCGACTACAAGCAGCTGCCGGCAGTGGTGCAGCAGCCCGCCGCACTCTCGCAGACCACCGACCCGCTGCTCACAGCCATCCATCTCACCGACTGCCGCAACTCGCTCTTCGAGCGGCTTTACCGCCGCGAGATGGCATTGGGTCGCACGCAGTTTGTGGGCATCCTGCGACGTCAGGGACGCATGCACCCCGACATCGCAAGTTTCCCCAACGAGATGTTCTACCGTCGCGAGCAGCTGGAGTGTGTGCCCCTGCCCCACCAGCAGACCGACGTCATCTACCCCACGCCACTGCCCCACGCCGCCGACGGTCTCGACACGCTTCTCCACCATCACCGCCTGCTCTACTTCCCCTCGGCCGGCAATCTCTCGCCCACCCAGTCAGACAAGGTCAACCCCGTAGAGGCGAGGATAGTGGCCCGGATAGTCGGGCGGATATACTCCTACTGTGGCAAGGGCTTCGACCCCGACCGCACGGTGGGCGTCATCGTGCCCTACCGCAACCAGATAGCCATGATACGTCGCGAGATTGAGCAGATGGGCATCGAGCCGCTCACCCGCATATCCATCGACACCGTAGAACGGTATCAGGGGTCGCAGCGCGACGTTATCATCTACTCGTTTACCATCCAGCACGCCTACCAGTTGGACTTCCTCACCGCCAACTGCATGGAGGAAGACGGCCTGGTGATAGACCGCAAGCTCAACGTGGCGCTCACGCGTGCCCGCAAGCAGCTTATCATTACCGGACACGAATCTACGCTGCGCCAGAACGCGCTCTTCGCAAAACTCCTGGACCATATACGCAGCAGGGAGGGATATGCCGAGCCGCAAGAAGAGTAGTCCGGTCGTGGGAGCAAGGATTATCGGCAGAGACCATATCGCAGAGGCTTTGCCACAAACGATTGTGGTGGCCGCAAGGCCCTCGTATGACTGGAAAACAGACTATTGGCAGACGGGGATAAAAAAAGTGGGCAGGCATGGCGTGGCATGGATAGATTATTAGTACCTTTGCACCGTCAAACAGAGCTGCCGCTATGGTTGCGGGCTGCTACACAACAGATATCTCTATGCTTAGCAACACTACTAAAGGTTATATTCTGGCCGCCATCGCAGCCGCAAGTTACGGAACCAATCCCCTCTTCGCCCTGCCCCTATATAAAATAGGTATGAACCCCGAATCGGTTCTTTTCTTCCGCTATATGACCGCCATACCCATGCTGGCAGCCATGCTGATGATGCGCGGACGCGGTTTCGGACTACGCGGGCACCAGATACTGCCACTCGTGGCGATGGGTCTGATAATGGCCATCTCGTCGCTCACCCTCTTTGAGAGCTACAACCACATGGCGGCAGGCATAGCCTCAACGCTGCTCTTTGTCTACCCCATCATGGTGGCGGTCATCATGGCACTCTTCTTCAAGGAGCGGCTCACCATCACCACCATCCTCTGCATCGTGATGGCTCTGAGCGGAATAGGGCTGCTCTATCGTGGCAGCGACGGCGACACACTGAGTCTGGTGGGCACGCTTCTGGTCATGGCATCGTCGCTGAGCTACGCCATATACATCGTGGGCGCCAACCGCCCCATGCTGAGCGAGATCCCCACGCTCAAGATTACCTTCTACGTGCTGGTGTTCGGCGCTGTAATCTTTGCCGGACGCTTTGCCACAGGCACGCCCTTCACCATGCCCGCCGCCAGCCAGTGGTATATGTGGGCCGACGTGGTGGCGCTGGCGCTCTTCCCCACCGCCATCTCCTTCCTCTGCACCACGGCTGCCATCCAGCGCATTGGCTCTACGCCCACCGCCATACTGGGGGCGCTGGAGCCCGTGACAGCCATCATCTTCGGCGTGCTCGTCTTCGGCGAGACCCTCACCCCGCGCGACATGGTGGGTCTGACGCTCATCATCGCGGCTGTGACAATGGTGGTAGGCGGAAGCAAGACAGGTGAATACCTGATGCGGCTGCGCCGTATGTTCCCACGCATACTCAACCACGTACGCCACAAGTGAGGAAAGATTTAAGCGCATAAATTTGTAAGTCAGCAGGAAAACAAGTACTTTTGCAACCTGTGCATCAAGATACACAAAGAATGGAACAAGACAACAAGAAATTTGAACAGATACTGGTAAACATTACCGGTCAAGACCGCCCGGGACTCACCGCGATGGTCACAGAGATACTGGCACGCCACAAGGCCCAGATACTCGACATCGGTCAGGCAGACATCCACGCCACTCTCTCGCTTGGCATCCTCATCCGTATAGACGAGCGCCAGTCGGGACAGGTGATGAAGGAACTGCTCTTCAAGGCTACCGAACTGCAAGTGCAGATAGCCTTCACCCCCGTAGGCGACGACGAGTACGAGGCATGGGTCAACAAGCAGGGCAAGAACCGCTACATCCTCACCCTGATAGGCAAGACGCTCACCGCAGAGCAGATTGCCGCAGCCACCAAAATCATCGCACAGCAGGGGCTCAACATCGACTCGATACTGCGCCTCACCGGACGCCAGAGCATCAAGAAGACCAACCGCAACGTGAGGGCCTGCATCGAGTTCTCGCTGCGTGGCACGCCCCGAGACCAAAAGGAAATGCAGGGAGACCTCATGCACATGTCGGCAGACATGGGTATAGACTTCTCATTCCAAAAGGACAACATGTACAGACGCATGCGCCGACTGATATGCTTTGATATGGACTCGACGCTGATACAGACCGAGTGCATAGACGAGCTGGCCGACCGCGCCGGAGTGGGCGACAAGGTGCGCGCCATCACCGAGAGCGCCATGAGGGGCGAGATAGACTTCAAGGAGAGCTTCACCCGACGCGTGGCACTGCTCAAGGGCCTCGACGCAAGCGTGATGCAGGAAATAGCCGAGAAGATGCCTATCACCGAGGGCGCCGACCGCCTCATGTCGGTACTCAAGAGATGTGGTTACAAGATAGCCATCCTCAGCGGTGGTTTCACATACTTCGGCGAGTACCTCCAGCGCAGATACGGAATTGACTATGTCTACGCCAACGAGCTGGAGATAGACGATAACAACAAGCTCACCGGACGCTATGTGGGCGAGATAGTAGACGGTACACGCAAGGCCGAACTGCTGAAGCTCATCGCACAGGTGGAGAAGGTAAACCTGGCGCAGACCATCGCCGTGGGCGACGGTGCCAACGACCTGCCCATGCTGAGCGAAGCCGGTCTGGGCATAGCCTTCCATGCCAAGCCACGCGTGGTGGCAAGCGCCGAGCAGAGCATCAATACGATTGGACTCGACGGAGTGCTCTACTTCCTCGGGTTCAAGGACAGTTATCTCGAAGACCAGGGCCGTTTCTGACCCCGCGACCATACACGACACTCCCGACCGCAATGTCCACACCAGGGCATTGCGGTTTTGTTTTGTCCGAAGCGGGTGTATGACGGCTGCGGTTATGGTCTCTGCCGTGGAGTCTGGCGATGCGCGCAGCGGGACTATGATGGATATTTAACACACATTATTTGGGAAATTCAAAAAAAATGAATAAGTTTGTGCAGGAAACAATAATAACAAGAACGATTATGACGAAAGAAGAACTGATGAGACGCGCCATCGCCCTGAGCGAAGAGAGCGTGCGCAAAGGCGGCGGCCCCTTCGGCGCCGTGATAGCCCGCGACGGCGTGGTGGTGGCCGAGGCTTCCAACCGTGTGACCCTCGACAACGACCCTACCGCCCATGCCGAGGTCAGTGCCATCCGCGCCGCCTCGCTGCGTCTCGGTACCTTTGACCTCAGTGGTTGCGACATCTACACCTCATGCGAGCCTTGCCCCATGTGTCTCGGTGCCATCTATTGGGCACATCTGGACCACATCTACTATGCCAACGACCGCAAGGACGCTGCCGCAATAGGTTTCGACGACGACTTCATCTATCAGGAGATAGCCCTCGCTCCGGCAGACCGCCACAAACCCATGCGCATCCTGCTGCCCGATGAGGCCAAGAAAGCCTTTGAGGCATGGAGAGAGAGCGACAGCAAGACTGAGTATTGACCCCTACAAGCCAATATCCGCCACTGGCAGAGGATATTGGCTTTTTTGGTTGCAGGGGAGTTGTCCCGCCGCCGCGCGAACTATCGTTTATTTGTTATGGATGACGAAAAAAACTGACAAAACAGTTACGTTTCTGATTTTATTTCTTAACTTTGCAGATATAGTCATTGTTTCTCAATATATTGTTATGACAGAAAGATACATCAACCCGCATACTGATTTCGGTTTCAAACGCCTTTTCGGCTCCGAGTTCAACAAGGAGTTGCTGATAAGTTTCCTCAACGCATTGTTTCGTGGCGAACAGGATGTAAAGGATGTGACTTACCTCAACTCTGAGCAGTTGGGCGACCGTGCTGATGCCCGGCGCGCCATCTTTGATGTCTATTGCGAGAACCAGAAGGGCGAGAAGTTTATTGTCGAGATGCAGAATGTGTATCAGGAGTTCTTCAAAGACCGCACCATCTATTACTCCACCTTTCCTATCCGTGAGCAGGCTCAGCGTGGAGGTAACTGGGACTTCCATCTCAGTTCGGTTTATACCATCGGTTTGCTGAATTTCAATTTCGCAGAAGGTCTGGAGGAAGCGCAGCATTGGCATCATGAGGTTAAACTTATGGAGGTCGACACCAAGAAGGTGTTCTATGACAAGCTCACTTATATATATGTAGAGATTCCTAAGTTTGACAAGACCGAAGACCAGCTCGTCACGATGTACGACAAGTGGATGTTTGTGCTCAAGAACCTCTCTGTGCTCATGGAGCGCCCCGCTGCCCTTCAGGAGCGTGTGTTCACAAGGCTGTTTGAACAGGCTGAAGTTTCCAAGTTCAATGCGCAGGACAGGATGCTGTACGAGGATAGTGTGAATGCCTATCGCGACATCATCAACGCCATCAACACAGCCAAAAAGGATAGTTTTGCCGAGGGACGCGCCGAAGGACATGCAGAAGGACATGCCGAGGGACGCGCCGAAGGCATTGCAGAGGGCATTGAGTTCAGCAAGGTCGAGATAGCCCGCAAGATGCTGCAGCGAGGCATGGCTGTCGAAGAGGTAGCTGAGTTGACTAACATGACGGTCCAGGATATAAAGAAGATATTGTAGATGTATACCGATTGCGACATCATCAACGCCATCAACACTGCCAAGAAGGATGGCTATGCCAAGGGATTGGCTGAAAGATTGGCCGAGGGCATTAAGCGCAGGAAGGTCGAGATAGCCCGCAAGATGCTGCAGCGAGGCATGGCTGTCGACGATGTGGCTGAGGTGATGGACATGACTATTCAGGAAATAAAGGAGATGATGTAGCCGGATGTTTCTGGGAGCCTTGTCATCATCGAGGCGACGCTGGAGACATCGGTTACCATACTATAAAGCAGGCTGGATTCCACTCGCGGGGTCCAGCCTTTTCTGTGGATAAACTTCAGAATCATTGTAGCAAAAGTGGCTGCTGAGCAGGGTTTATAGGGCTGACGCGCAGTAAAAGGTAACAAAATCACGGCTGTTTCTCATTTTTTTATCATAAACTGCGGTGGGTAAAGAGATTATTATTATATTTGCAATCATCAACATTATATTAACATAAACTAAAACTAAATTAACTATGAGAAAAGTTATGCTACTGTTGGCTATGGCGATGATGAGCTTCAGCCAACTCTCAGCCCAGGAAAGTGCTGTAGATGACCATTGAATCTTCAACCATCTCAGTGTGGGCGTCGGTGTCGGCCTTACCGGTATCAGCATCGAGGCTGCAGCCCCCATCACTCCCTACGTGACCGTACGCGGAGGCGTAAACATCTTCCCGCAGATTAAAGTCAAAACCGACCTCGACCTCGACGGTGAAATCCCAGCAAGTTATAATGGCCCCCGCTCTTTGAGGGCACTGAAAAAGTCCCCTTTTTTTATGACCAAAACGGAAAATGCTTACGATTTGTAACTTCTCTTTCTGCAAATCGCCTAAATAAGGCTAAAATAGACAGAAAATAAAGGGTAAAACAGCTATATCTCCGTCATCAACTTTCAATTTGATAGTGGGTTTTAGTTTTTCAGTGCCCTCTCTTTCGAGGTGGAAGGCAAGTCGTCGCTCACCACCGGCCATCTGCTCTTCGATGTCTACCCATTCAAGACGAGTGCATTCCACGTTACCGCAGGTGCCTACCTGGGTTCCGACAAGATAATTACCCTAAAGAATACCAAGGACGGCGTGCTGATGGATATCAACAGACTCAACGCCTCTCTCCCCGACGGCCAGAAGATTGGTCTTGACCTGGGCGACTACCTGCTTACCCCCGACGAGCGTGGTAACGTAGACGCTACACTCAAGGTTGCCGCCTTCCGTCCTTATCTGGGCGTAGGCTTCGGCCGTGCAGTTCCCGCCAAGCATCGCTTCGCCTTCAACTTCGACATGGGTGTGCAGTTTTGTGGTACCCCCGAGGTTTATCTGCGCGACCACAAGCTGACCAAGGCCGACACCAACAGCGATACCGGCGAAGTGCTGAAGTATCTGAGTAAGGCTACAGTTTATCCCGTGCTCAACTTCCGCATCGTAGGTCGTATTCTCTAATCGCATCCATAAAGATAGAATTTTTCATGACAAGGCATATCGGCGGCAGAGTGCATCGCAGCCGGTATGCCGATTTTTATACCATCCTGATGACCATCGATACCCAAACCCTCGACCCCAAGCGCGACCCTATGGGCGCAGCCATTCTCGACTATCTCACCACGGGCCGTGCCAAGACGCTCACCGTGATGTCGTCGATGTTTGACGACGACGAGATGCCGGTAGACTATCTCTTCCGCACTACCGACAGCATGCCGCCGTTGGAACTAAAGGCGCTGGAGATGACCCGCGGCACCACGCTCGATGTGGGCGCCGGAGCCGGATGCCACGCCCTGGCGCTGCAGCAGCGCGGTGTGAGCGTCAAGGCTATCGACGTGTCGCCCCTGAGTTGTGAGGCCATGCGCCGGCGCGGCATCGCCGATGTGGAGTGCATCAACCTCTTCGACCCACGCCTCGGCGGAGGTTTCGACACCATACTCATGCTGATGAACGGTACGGGCATAGCCGGCAAGATGAGCGGACTGGGCGGGCTGTTGCGTCGCGTGGCGAGTCTGCTTGCCCCGGGCGGGCAGATACTTATCGACTCGAGCGACCTGAGTTATGTCTATCAGGATGAAGATGGTGGTATGGACATCGACCTGTCCGGCAAATACTATGGAGAGGTCGACTATCAGATGCGGTATGACCGTGTCGAGGGCCTACCGTTCGACTGGCTCTATGTCGACTATCCGCTGCTCAGCGCCGCAGCCCGTGAGGCGGGGCTCGACTGTCGGCTCGTGGCCGAAGGCGACCACTACGACTATCTGGCTCAGCTCAGTCTGGAGAGAACCAACCCTTAAACATATCAAGATTATGATGAAAAAGATATTTGCCCTGGTCATCACCCTATTTGTCATCTTGCTGATGGCGCTTACCTGTCCCGACAAGAAAGCCCATACCGAGGCCATCCGTTCTGCGGTCTCGGGCTATGTGAACGAGACCCTTTCCCAACGTCATGACGACAATATCGTGATGGGCTTTTTAGGTTCGCTCTTCGTGAGCAAAGTGGCAGAAGTCTATCTGGACAATTCGCTGGAGGTAAGCAACTATCTGCTGTTCAGCGTAGGCCGCATTACCTTCGACGGAACCACCCGCGTGGTCTCGGTGGGTGCCTTCAACCATGTCTTCACCAGCGACAAGGACGATATACGCCAGGCGCTGCAGAAGACTGATGAATGACACGGTCTCCCAATTCACCCCTACCCCGCTACTGGCCACCCAGCAGTTCGAAATAACCGATGATTTCTTCCCAGGTCTTGAACTTGTCGCTGCCCCAACGGATGACGGTACCCATAAAGTCATCCACATCGCGGTCGCTTATCAGGTAGTCGGCACAGATGAGCTGCGGGTCATTGGTATAGATTACCCTGTTCCACGCCGGAGCCGAGAGCGCGTCTTCTATCCATGCTCCCATCTCGGTTATCTGTTCGGGGTGGTCGGTGGGAGCCGGCGCCACTATCCTTACATCGTACTTCTCGATGAGCATCTCAAACGCCTTGTGCATGCTTGATGTCGCGTTGAGATAGCTGTCTCTCATGGTCGAACTGTCTATCAGCACCACGGGACGCGTGCGGCCCTCCTGCCGGTCGTCTATCCACCTTATCACCGGTATCAGATACCTGTGCACCACCTTTTCTATCAGTCGGTGCTCGCCGTGGAAGCGGATAGCCTGAGGATAATGGCTGTGGAAGAGGTCAAAGGTATGCACCACCGGGTCCTTGTCGCCAAAGAGACCATAGACACGCCGTTGCTCGTCGGCATCGACCGCCGCAAAGCAGCGGGTGGTAATGTCGGCATACTCCTTGACCAGAGCCTTGGTCACCACCACCTCCTGCACGCCGTCCCGACGTGGATTCTGAAACACCTGTTTGCCCATCATGTTGCTCTTCTGCATGGTCTGCCCCATTTCCAGTGCGGGGTTGACCAGTATGCGGTCATAGCCGTGCAGCATCTCGGCATACATGCCGCCCATCGAGGTACCGATGATGAGGTCGGGCTTCTCTCGGCGAACCATTTCCTGCAACATCGTCACCGCCTCGACCGGGTCCAGCGGAATATCGTCCGCCACCACCGTCGCATTGGGTAACAGTGTCTGCAGGATTGATACCGTTCCGCTCTGTGCTGATGACATAAAACCATGAATATACATGATTTTCTTCCCGTCCATGAGGTCGGGGTACTGTTTAATATAGGGATTTTGCATTTTTAAGCCATTTATGTGCAAAGTTACCATTGTTTTTGCTTATCTTTGCCATGTCTACCTATGCATTATCATTAAATTAACAATAATTACATGAGAAATTCATTCCTTTTATTGGCACTTGCAGCAACACTTTCAGTGTCGGCGGCCGACGTGACGCCCACTTTCACTGAATGGCAAGACTTGCAGGTAAACGCGGTAAACCGTTTCCCATTGCACACCCAGTTCTTCGCGTATGAGAACCGTGACCTGGCGCTCAAGGGCGTCAAGACCGAGTCGTCCAATTTTCTCTCGCTCGACGGCAAGTGGAAGTTCAAGTTTGTAGAGAACGCCGACCAGCGTCCTACCGACTTCTACAAGACCGACCTCGACGACAGCACATGGGGCGAAATCAACGTTCCCGGCATGTGGGAGCTCCAGGGATATGGCGACCCTGCCTATATCAACGTGGGATATGTCTGGCGCGGCCATTTCAAGAACAACCCGCCCTATACCCCCAACGAGCGCAACCACGTGGGTTCATACCGCCGCATCATCACCATCCCTGCCAACTGGGACGGCAAGCAGGTGATAGCCCACTTCGGCTCTGTCACTTCCAACATGTACCTCTATGTCAACGGACACTTCGTGGGCTACAGCGAGGACTCCAAGGTGGCTGCCGAGTTCGACATTACTCCTTACATCCATAAGGGTGACAACCTCATTTCATTCCAGACATTCCGCTGGTGTGACGGTTCTTACTCCGAAGACCAGGACTTCTGGCGTCTCAGCGGTGTGGCCCGCGAGAGCTACCTTTACGCCCGCGACGCCGGAGTGCATATCGACGACCTCAGAATTACCCCCGACCTCATCAATGACTACAAGGACGGTACCCTCGAGGTGAAGGTCGACGTGACCGGACGCCCTGTCATCGACTTCGAGCTGCTCAACGCCAACGGCATCACCGTGGCCAAGAGCACTGCCGACTTCAAGCGCCACGCCTACGGCACCATCCGCTTCTCGCTGCGCAATGTCAAGAAGTGGACTGCCGAGACTCCTTACCTTTTCACCCTCGTGGCCACAGTCAAGAACGGCGACAAGGTGACAGAGGTCCTCACCCAGAAGGTGGGCTTCCGCAAGATAGAAATCAAGAACTCGCAGATGCTGGTCAATGGCCAGCCCATTCTCCTCAAGGGCGCCAACCGTCACGAGATTGACCCCGACGGCGGCTACGTGGTAAGCGTGGAGCGCATGTTGCAGGACATCAAGATTATGAAGCAGCTCAACATCAATGCTGTCCGCACCTGTCACTATCCTTCTGACCCCCGCTTCTACGACCTCTGCGACGAGTACGGTATCTATGTCCTCGCCGAGGCCAATCAGGAGAGCCACGGTCTTGGCTACGAAGAGACCGCTTTCTCTCGTAAGCCCGAGTACGCCAAACAGATAATGGAGCGCAATGAGCATAACGTACACATGTATTTCAACCATCCCAGCGTCATTATCTGGTCACTCGGCAACGAGACGGCAGAGAGTGTGAACTTCGAGAATGCCTATAAATGGGTCAAGGAGTTCGACCCCAGCCGTCCCATACATTGGGAGCGCGGCCGCTGGAACTCCGACTCCGACTTCTACTGCCCCATGTACCTCGGCCTGAAGGAGAGTGAGGAGTACTGCAAGCGCACCGACGAGAAGGCCAAGAAGCCTTTCTTCCAGTGCGAGTATGCCCACGCTATGGGCAACAGCCAGGGCAACTTCAAGGAGTACTGGGACATCATCCGCAAGTACCCCAAGTACCAGGGTGGTTTCATCTGGGACTTCGTAGACCAGGCTCTCCGCAAGAAAGACGCCAACGGTGTGGAAATCTTTGCCTATGCCGGCGACTACAACGACTGGGACAGCAATGATGACAAGAACTTCAACAACAATGGCTTCATCAGCCCCGACCGCAAACTCAATCCTCATGCCTACGAGGTCGGTTACCAGTATCAGAACGTATGGGCAAAGGCCATCGACGCCAAGGCTGGCAAGATAGAGGTTTACAATGAGAACTTCTTCCGCAACATCGACAACTACAAGCTGTGCTGGACTCTCCTCGCCGATGGCAAGGCCGTACAGCAGGGCGAGATAGCCAACCTCGATGTGGCTCCCCAGCAGAAGGTGGTTTACACTCTGCCCTACAAGCTCGACGGTATCGACGCCAATGCCGAGGTGATGCTCAACATCGACTTCAAGACCAAGACTGCCGAACCTCTCATCGCCAAGGGACAGACCATGGCTTACGCCCAGATAGCCATCGCCGAGAAGGACGCCAAGCCCGAGCTCAACGCCGACGGACTCATCGGCACAGCCAAGGGCAAGGTGAAGGTAGCCAACAAGAAGGGTGTTCCTCTGCTCGTCCAGGGCAGCAACTTCGTGGTAGAGTTCGACCCCGCCACCAGCTACATCAACCGCTACGAGGTCGATGGCGTGTCTATGCTCGGCGAGGGCGGTATGCTGAAGCCCAACTTCTGGCGTGCAGTGACCGACAACGATATGGGTGCCAACCTGCAGCGTCGCTACGTGGTTTGGCGCAACCCCGTCATCAACCTCAAGTCTACCGAGGTCGAGAAGGGCAAGAATTCAGCTTCGGTTAAGGTCGTTTATGATATGCCCGAGGTCAAGGGAACACTTACTCTGTCTTACCTCATTGGTGCCGACGGACAGATACGCGTTACCCAGGACTTCAAGGCCACTCCCGGTGCAGAGGTGGGCAACCTCATGCGCTTCGGTATGAAGCTCGACATGCCTTACCAGATGGACCAGAGCCACTTCTATGGCCTCGGCCCCAACGAGAACTATATCGACCGCTGCTCTTCTCAGCGTCTTGGCATCTATACTCAGACCGCCGACGAGCAGTTCTATCCCTACATACGTCCGCAGGAGACCGGTACAAAGACCGGCATACGCTGGTGGAACCAGACTACCACCGAGGGCAAGGGTCTGAAGATTGTGGCCGACGCGCCCTTCTCTGCCTCTGCGCTCCACTACAACATCTCCGACCTCGACGAGGGCGACAAGAAGAAGCAGCGCCACGCTGCCCAGTTGCCCAAGTCCAAGTACACCGAGCTGTGCATCGACAAGAAGCAAGCCGGAGTGGGTGGTGTAGACTCATGGTCACGCGCGGCTGAAGCCCAGCCCGAGTATCGCCTCAAGTATGGCGACTACAGCGTAACCTTCTGGCTCGTTCCCGTGAAGTAAACCGACCCCAATATCCTTCAAGCCCGCCATCATCGCAACCAAAGCGAAGATGGCGGGCTTTTTGCGTCTAATTGCGACGGCGCAGCGCAAGCAGCCCGCAAGCAGCGGCAACTCTGTAGGAGTTGCGTTTCCCCAGCCCAGGGTTGAGGTGCGCAGCGCCTCTACCCTGGGTATATATATAATAAGGTGTAGCAACTCTGTAGGAGTTGCGATTAGCGAAGCGTTAACCACAGCAAGAAGGGCGAGCATATCAATTGAGGTAACGCCTACGGCTAATCGCAACACTTACAGCGTTGCCACATTAGTGGGGCAGCTACCCATGGTAGCGTGCTTCGCCCGCAACCCTGGGCTATGAAATCGCAACTCCTACAGAGTTGCTGCAGGGTGCTTTCCGGCTGTCAACCAATTACACCGCCGCATCGACCACGCACACCGCCGCACCAACCACGCACGCCGCCATGCCAACCAAACACATCGCCGCGCCAACCACGCACACCGCCACGCTAACCACAGTTGGTGGCTCGTATCAATAGGTACGAGGCCGCGCGTCATTTGTTACGAGCCCGCGTATCATAAGGCACGAGGTCACGTATCTTATGATACGAGCCGACGATGACAATCACGGTGCTTCCAAACACATGGTTTACAATGGCTATAGGACGCCTCCGCACGAAGGGGATGGAGCGCGGGGAAATCGGGAGGCTGGCAAAACGGGAACGTAGGGCGCTGCCCACGATACGGGGGACCACCACGCCACATGCCCCCCCACAGACCGTCCGAAAACCTTGATTTTCTGCTGTTTATCACTGTTTTGAGGGCATAT
>OLFV01001841.1_pt1 | contig 18284 bp, 11 predicted proteins | sample 1605551 | NCBI WGS metagenome assembly OLFV01 (sample SAMEA3888922, study PRJEB22519) | human gut metagenome | biome: human gut; feature: human-associated habitat; material: faeces | place: Denmark | collected 2011
GCTGCTCAATGACAGACAACTCTTGCTCATTAAGTCCGTTTCCATCGTTAGCCTCTCTTTTGTATCTTTCGATAAGTTCCTCCTTTGTTGGAAATTCATCTATAGCGAAGGTGCGTTCCTTACCTGTCAAAAAATCATGTTCGGCAAAACCTTCACCGTTTGAACTGTATGCAAACATCACATCAAGCATTTGGGCATAGGTCATGGCTTGTTGCAAGCCATGAGAAACAGAGTGGTTTGCGTCCTTTGCTTCTACAATGGCTATCGGTGTCGCTTTGTTCACATAAAGTACATAATCGGCAAACTTGGGCTTCTCTCTATGCACAAGATTACCATGAAGACTAATTTTACCGTCAGTAAATTTAACCTTCTGTTCCATGAATATACTATCCTTCGACCATCCCTTGTTTGTGATGGCTTCGTTGATATAGCGGAACTTGACATCCTCTTCTGTTAAATCTTTGCTTATGCCCATGTTCAAATAATACTTTATTATCAGAAGTTATATTACATACATTGTTTAGATAAATTCACTGAATTTTACTGCAAATATACATTAGATTTGTGATATTCTTTGTAAATTAAGCTATTTTATTTAACATCTCTATTTCAGAGTCAGTTTTATACTTTAAAAACGATGCAAATATCGTACAGGCAGTAAAAAAGTGTTACAAATCAAAATCGATTCTGGAGAATTACATGAGCGTTTTTATTGCTTTTTTACTTGTCAGTTGCCATTCAATTTTTCATTTTAGCCTTCTTTGTCTTCAAATGTAGTCCTTTTGCATTGCAACTGTAGTCGTTTTGCGTTGCAACTGTAGTCGTTTTGCAGTGTAAAAGTAGTCCATTTTAAATGAGAAGGACTGTTTTTGTGAGGCTCGCCATTGCTTGTTTTGGGCGGTAATATTGCAAGTCGTTGAAAACCAACGATTTGATGCTAACCGCTTAAAACTCACGAATTTCGAGTCAAAGATTTCTTTGTGCGTTCAGCTCGCAGTTTTGAGCGATGGAAAATGCAAATTTTGTATAGCTCTCAATTGCAATGTCGCTCTGTGACGGGTTGTAAAATCGCTATATTTCATTGTAAAAACAGAAATTTTATTGTTCAATCAAAGTAAACTTTTTCTTCTATTCTCTTGCTTTTTCCATTTCAGTTATTTATTTTTGCACAATAAACGTCATATTCCAATATTTCCGATATAGATATTGAAGGTGCGTTTGGAGTAGAATTCAAAATAGGAGGTAAGAAGTCAGAATACTCTTTATGAAAAAGATATTGTATTTTTTTGTTGTCCTCGTATTGCTTACGGGATGCGCCAAAGGACAGAATAAAGAAGAACTCAATAAACTTCGTGATAGTTTAGACAACATGGTTCTTAGGGGGAGTCTGCGTAACGATACGACAATGCTCGAAAGAGCATTGAAACTTTCAGACTTCTTACTTAGTATTGATACTACGAACATCGGCAAGAGGCTTTATTATCGTCATCGTTCCATAATTTTCTCTTCTTTAGGACGCATGGATGAGGCTATGGTCAACGCTGAACATGCAGTTTTGACTCTTCAAGCAAACAATCCGTTACGGCTTATCTTTATGTCGGAAAAATACTTAAGGGAACATAATAAAGACTCGGCTGCTTATTACATTGAAAAGACAATTGCTGTTTGTGACAGTTCTTTGAATGATGAGTATAATGAAGATATGGCTATTAATAAGATTAAGGCAATTTATCTGCGCGATGGAGAAAAGAAAGCAAAGATTTATTTGTCAAAACTATTAAGGACACATCCAAGCCCATTGCTAAAATTTTTTGACGAAGACTGGGATGAATGGGTTCGCATGAATAATGAGGAATTAAAACTGTTGAATATTAAGATCTTGAGATAGAAATCTTTGTGCGTTCAGCTCGCAGGTTTTGAGCCATATTTCTTGTCGTTTTTAGTAATTCTTATTAACTTTGCATACCAACATTTTTTAGTTGGAAAACTGATCTAATCAAATCAACAATTTATGCATTCAAGAAGAAACAAAGGCAAGATGTTGCGCCAGTTGCGCGACTATGGCATCATCACCATTGCAATGTTGTTAGGTGTAGTAGGTCTTAATCTGTTCCTGCTGCCCCACGAAATCACTACGGGCGGCATCATCGGTGTGGCTTCGATTGTGTATTGGGGCACGGGCATACCCGTGCAGGACACCTTCTTTGCGCTCAATGCTGTGCTGCTTATCGTGGCATTGAAAGTGCTGGGATGGCGTTTCTGTGCCAAGACCATCTACGGAGTTGTGGTGTTCACGCTTGCCTCTACTATACTGCAGAGCATTATGCCGCCCGACTTGCATCTGCTTGCCGACCAGAAGTTCATGGCGTGTATGGTAGGAGCCGTGTTCTTGGGCACCAGCGTGGGATTGGGTCTTTCGGCAGGAGGGTCTACCGGAGGATCGGATGTCATAGCCGCTATGGTGCATAAGTATCGTGACGTGTCGCTCGGCCATATCATCCTCTTCTGCGACCTCACCATTATCACCTCTTCGTATGTGGTGTTGCAAGACTGGGAAAAGGTGCTCTATGGCTACGTCCTGCTGTTTGTCATCTCGTTTGTAGTCGACCATCTGGTCAATTCATTGCGCCAAAGCGTGCAGTTCTTCATCATATCCGACAAGTATCAGGAGATTGGCGAGGCTATCAACCAGATAGCCGACCGTGGCTGCTCTATGCTCGACGGCAGCGGCTTCTACACCAAGAAGGATATAAAGGTGATTTTCTGTATAGCCAAAAAGAGCGAGTCGAACTTCATATTCGAGCTAATCGACGAAATCGACCCCCACGCATTTGTGGCTCAGTCGGCTGTGATTGGTGTATACGGTACGGGCTTCGACCACGTGAAGTCGCACCGCAAAATCAATCTGAAAGAGCTTCGCGAGAAAATGATTCAGAATAAGGAATAAACAAGTGCTTGCAGATAAGTAGGCTTATCTGCAAGCATTATTAATTAAAAACTATCTAAATTGCTGTAATACAAGTCTTTCCATAATGAGGTTTACATTTATCTGCACATAAAAATGATGTTTGACTACATTTTTCTGCACATAAAAGGAGCCCTTTTATATTGGTAATGTCGTATTTATAATAATTCGGACGAGAAGCAGCCGATACGTAAAAAGTCCTAATTACATACGCTGCAATTAGGACTTCTGTTTTATTCTTACGGGTTGAAGCTGTCGTAAAATCTATGCCTCAACTATCTTCCAATCACCAATGGTTCGCTTACTGCTGTCATAATTTATTCCAACCTTCACCAATCGTTTTCCGTTTGCAGAATATGGAAGCAGATAACCCTTGTCGTCTATCTGCTGCAAAGCCTCTTCTGCCGACTTGTCAAACTTCAACTCCATAACGTATGTGGTATCCGGCAGATGCAGCACAGCGTCAGCCCTGCCTATTGCACTGTCCTCTTCAACTGATATGTATGCCCCCATAAGATTGAAGATGAGATAGAACACCGTTTGGAAATCCTTCTCGCTCTTGTTAGACAAGCGGTTGGAGATACTGGCAAGATACGATTGCATCTTACGCAACGCTTCATCCAGATTGTCATTATAGAGCTGTTCCAGGAAGTCGAAGATGAAACTGTTGTTGGCTAATTGTACTGGCGACAGATAGTTTGGTGCCAGCGACTTTAACATTCCTATGCGGACTTCCTTGTTAGGATAGTCGAGCTGATAGCTCTGAAACAACGGGTTGTATTTCTTTATGGTAAGATAACCGCTCTGATATAGTAAAGGAAGAGCCGAAGTCATTTGTTCTGGCGAGACATCAAAGTCGTCCACGCCAACACTCTTCTGCTCAATATCCATTACGCCTACATGATATTTCTGCAAGGTCTTGATTAGATAGCTTGGAGTGCCGGAACTGAACCAATAAGCAGCAACCTTCTTATTTCTTAATGCTTTGACAAGACTAAACGGATTAAAGATGTCTTCCGACTTTTCGCTGAAATGATAGCCGTCATAATACGACTTCAACTCGTCGACAGTCTCGTCTGTTGTCTTGCCCAAATGCTTTGCCAGTTGCTCAACGTCAGGCTTCATGTCGTCAAGCAATTCTGTCTTGCTGATACCGCAAATGGCTGAATAATGGTCGTACATACTGATATTGTCCAAGTTGTTTATTTCGCTGAAGATGCTCAACTGTGAGAACTTTGTAATACCAGTGATAAACACGAACTGCAACCAAGGGTCAAGATACTTGATAGGACTATAGAAGTTTTGCATTATCGACCTTAACTTTGTCAGATTGTCCTTTTCGTGTACGACATCAAGCAATGGTGCATCATATTCGTCGATAAGCAGTACTACCTTTTGTCCGGTCTGCTTATAGGCTCGCTTGACAAGACACTCCAGGCGCTGGTTGGTACTGATGGCCCATTCTTCCGTACCGTATATCTGTTCCAACTGGCTCAGCTTGCCTTCTATCTCATTAATCAAGTTGGAAGGTTGCATGTGCTTTGCTGTGCTCATATCAAAGTGAAAAACAGGATGTTTTGTCCATTCCTTCTCGTATTCACCAAGAGCAAGACCGTCAAACAATTCCTTTCTTCCTTCAAAATAGGCTTGGAGCGTTGATACAAAAAGAGACTTGCCGAATCGTCTTGGACGACTCAGAAACAGATATTTGGATCCATTTCTTACGAAATCCACAATATACTTGGTCTTGTCTACATAAACATAATTCTCCTCACGTATCTCAGAGAAGGTCTGTATGCCCACAGGATATTTCCTTATCTCTTCCATTGTACTCTTGTCTTTAATGCGCTGTGAAGTTACGAATAAAAAGTTAGAAGAGCAAAGAATAGTTGACTTATCTTCCTTATTTTATGGTCGCAAGGGGTCATTTGTCCATTAATACGAAGCGCAAGGCTGCTCCTCCCGATGCCTGCAGATGCAGACGCAGGGTCTTGCCAGCCTTTATGTTCATGACGGCAGACGACACATTGGTGCGTGTATTGAGCGTGGGGTCTCACCCTTATATACATTGGGCAGGTCGTCCTCGTTGCCGCCTATTCCTTCCTGAGTCATGAGGTTGGGGTAGGTGCGGCTCCATCCCGTAGGACGATATTCGTCGTGAATGTCTACCATTATGTGGTGGTCGGCACACTTGTCCTCGCTTCGGCGCGACACGTTTATCACCTTCATCCCTTTTGTCCACACACGGTTGGTGTCGACCTTCATCCACATTGTCATGGTTATCTCGCGCTGGCCGTTCATTGCCTCAATCACCTTCTCGTCTTCTATTTTAGTTACGAACTTCGTCTTGGCAGGCGAAGTCTTCTCCATCTTGCCTGTTACCTTATTTATATAGGTCACATTGCCCTGCTCGTCATCGTCGTAAGGCACCATATCTTCAAGTCGCGGACGATTGTATTGCGACTCCGTTCCTCGCGTGCCGTTGTATTTCACCGTAGGTTCTGCTGCACGCTCACCACCAGGATGGTCAAACCGCTCGCCATTGATGAATACATCGGTGGCATGCGTGTTCCAGAACATCTGCAGACGAGAGTAGAGCCAATCGGGTTGGGCATCCACCTTCAGCATTACATTCTCTATCTTGTTCTTCAGCTTGACAGTTTCTGGGTTGTCGGTCTTTTTCTTAGCCGATGCTGTTGAGCATAAACTTAGCAGCAATACAGCTACATATATTAAACTCTGTTTCATTGATTTTTGTTTTTTCGGATGTATCTTTTGAATATAATACGACCGTCATAACACTAATACGTAAAAAGTCAGTATTATCAGAATCTTCAGCTCTTTGCACGCACCAGTGACGACTGCTCTACTATCTATTGCACTCGCAAGAAATATCATGGCGGTTGCAGCAATATCACTATCAAGGACTTCGTGATGTGGGCTGACGTGGCTCACCCTATCATGATAGGTCTGCACAGCGAAACTTCCGAGGACGAACTGATTGACAATGTGCTGTACGACGGCGTAGAAATTCTTGAACATGCAGAAAACCAGATAGACTATCAGGGTTGCATAGGCATAAACAACGGTGACAACATCACGGTGAAGAACGTTCGCTTCGAGAACCTTACTATCAACGGTAAACTCATATCGGACGATATGCCAGGCAAACCACGATGGTACAAGACTGCCGACATGGCTAACATATACGTCAACGACCATGTAGAAGGACTGACATTCAGCAAGTAATAAAAATCAGCAATAATCCCCCAAAGTGCCGCTAACGACATTTTGGGGGATTTTTATGGGCATAAAAAAAGGGTGTGCCTCCCGACAAACCCATTTCCTAAATCTTAAAACTAACCTAAAACTAACCTTAAACCTAAAACTAACTAATAAACCATTAAAACATCTACTAAAACAATCTACTAGACTTTAAAAATCGAAATGTATGCTTATGTATTATAGTGAACAAGTGAAAAATTTGCATATAACGTACCGTGCGATTTGATGAAAGAACCTAAAAAATACTTTTCTTTCTTCTATGTGTAGAAACAAGAAAAGGACTTTACCGAAGTAAAGTCCTTTTCTTTGTGATCCGCATGGGGCTCGAACCCATGACCCCAACATTAAAAGTGTTGTGCTCTACCAACTGAGCTAGCGGATCTCCGTGTTTGCCTTATGTTTCAAAAGCGAGTGCAAAGGTACGTACTTTTTTTGTATCTTGCAAATTTATTGCTAAGAATCTTTAGTTTTTTGCTCCTTTGCCGATTAATTTCATTAATTTTGTGTTCTGCATTCAGTGAATGCTATATATATAATAATGTATAGCAATTCAAAACTCAAAACTCAAAATTCAAAACTCGCAAAGCGCCAATTCACAATTGAATAATTCACAATCGCAGGCGTAGCCGAGAACAATTCAAAATTCAAAACTCAAAATTCAAAACTCAATATGTTTCCAGTTGAACGTCATCCCTTTAAGCCTTTCCTTCCTGAAGGCTGTCGTCTGTTGATGCTTGGCAGTTTCCCGCCAGCCGAGAAGCGTTGGTCTATGCATTTCTATTATCCCAATTTCACCAATGATATGTGGCGAATCTTTGGCTTGTGTTTCTTTGCAGACAAGCTCCACTTTGTGGATGTAGAGCATAAGACATTCCGTCTGGACGAAATCATCGAATTTCTCACAGCCAAGGGCATTGGCATGTACGATACCGCTACGGCTGTGCGCCGACTGAAGAACACTGCTGCCGACAAAGACCTGGAAGTGGTTGAGCCTACCGACTTGAAGGCGATGGTGCGCTCATTGCCCCGTCTTGAAGCCATTGTAACAACTGGTCAGAAGGCTACCGACGTGCTGCGCGAGTGTTTCGACATCAATGACGAACCACGTGTAGGAGAATATGTGGAGTTTGAATTTGAAGGAAGAATGTTGAGGCTTTGGCGAATGCCAAGCAGCTCAAGGGCTTATCCGCTAAAGGTTGAGAAGAAGGCGGAGTATTATGGGAGGCTGTTAGCCCTATAAAGCCCCACCCCCGGCCCCTCCCCCGTAGGGAGGGGAGTGATATGCACTATTTGCTATATATTTCTTGCTATTGATTATTAGAATAAACTCGCAAGTGGCAAAGCATACCGCTCCCCTCCCTACGGGGGAGGGGCTGGGGGTGGGGCTTTTATTCTAAAGTGTATACTTCTTTGTCGCACCAGCATAAATACCGGTACCAGTGAAGTCGCAGTTTACGGTTGCGGCTTTTTTCATGCCCTTCAGTTTCACGCTGATGTTGATGGGCTGCTGCTTCTGGGCAGGGTCAGCCACATGCATTACGGTAGAGCCGTTAGGCATGCGGCGCACCATTACAGCGCACGGACGGTCGGCAGTGATGGTGATGTTCTTGTCCTTATACTGACCAGCCTCGTAGAATATAGCCTGCCATACGCTGAGGTCAGTCTGCTGAACAGCCTGAATCTGTGGTGTGTTGCTCAGAATGGCGATGTGCTTGTGCTTTGCGTATTCTGCCATACGGTCGGCTGTGTTTGCCTCGGGCACTACGATGTAGGCGTAAGAAGCGTTGTTGGGCTTTGCACCGTGGTCGAGAGTTACAGAGAATACGTCGTTGGTCTGTTCGGTCTTAATCTGAGTCTGGTTGATGGCATGCCATGTACCCGACTGCTTCTTGATCTCAGCCTTCACGTTTCCGCCGTTAGGCATAGCGTAGCCAACGCCGTCGTACATCACCCATGCCACGTTGTTGCCTTCAGCCGATGTGCCTTCTGTGGCAGCACCCTTAACGTTGGCATAAGTCAGCTTGTCGCCTCTGTTGGCAAGACGCTGGTTGAGCGAAGTCATTATTGGCGCCTCGTTGTCTGAAGTGATGCCAGCACCAAGGCAAACAATCTCGTTGTCGAAGAAGAACCACGACTTCTTAGCCTCAGTGTTGATGCCGTCCCAACGGTCGTTGTAGGCATATGCAGTAGCGCCATAGATAGAGTCGCTCACGCCACCTGCAAACTTCGATGTGCCAGGCTGCATCCAGTCTTTCTTAGCCAAAGGAATCTCGTCGAGATGCGGAGCCGTTGTGCCGGGGATGCGTGCCCAGTCCCATGTCGGGAATATGTTGAAGTATTCGTCGCCGTGCTTTACTATAGAGTTGCATCCGTCGCTTGCGAAGTAGGTTTTGAGGTTCTCGCGGTTGCCATACTCAAGACGTGCCGTGCGATTGGACACCATACGTACGTCGAAGATATATCCAGGGCGAACGTGCAGAGTATAGTCGGCACGGAAATAGTGTGTATGGCGAGGCTGAATGGCATACGAAGGCTGCTGCTTGCCGTTCATGCGGTCGATAATCTGACGGAATTCGTTGGCATGTTCGGGGTCAAGCTCAATCATACGCTGTGCAAACTTAGCCTTATCCTTCTTGTTGAGCATGTTGCGACGGCTCACGCTGCGTCCCATAACGTCCCAAAGCATGTATTGTCCGCGTATAGTCTGATAGTAAGTCTCGCGCATGAACTTGCTCAGTATCTGCACCTTCTCGGCAGGGAGAGCATACTTGGTGCCCAATGCGTACATTGCCACCTGTGTTATGCCCTTCAACACCTCGTCGCCATAGCCACCGATGTACAGCTGAACGCTGTGCTGGAAGTATGAATTGTCGTGCTGGAAACCTTCCTCTGTGGTGTAGCGCACGGGGTCGAATACGAGCTGCATGGCTGTGACAAGGTCTTTCTCGTTGCGCTCAAGGCATGAGCGATAGATCCAGTGCAGGCAGATGTCGGTACGGTTGGCACCGGTCCACTTGGCAGGGTCGCCGCCTTCCTCGCGCATACGGTTGAGTATGGCTGTCTCAAGTTCGTGCGGCACCTGCTTCTTTCCAGAGCGCAGCAGTATGAGAGTGATGCCGAGCGACTGCGGTTCGGCTATCTGGTTATACCACCAGTTGCGGCAGTTGGGATTCACATTCTGCCAATGCTGCAGAGCTTTTACTATGTTTTCGTAGAGAGCCTCCTCGCCGTAGTGCTTGTTCTTGCTGTTGGTGTAGGCAGCAGCCCATTGCTGCAGACGGTCCAAGTGTTTGAGCGGAGGCCAGTTGGTAAGGTCGTCGCGTGAATAGTCGATGTCGGTAAAGGCGCCCTTTTGGGCGTCATACTGCTTGAATGTAGCCTCGATGTTGGGATTGCGGCTGAAGTCTTTGCGTATGCGTTGCATAAGCACGCCGAAATCGTCGGTTGCCGCTTGTGCCATTGCTGTCATCGCGATAAACAGAAAAACAATTGCGAGACGCAACAGGTTGGTCGTTTTGATTCTCATAAATATTATAGTTTTTAGTAAATAATCTTATGCTTCGTAGCTTAAGGTGGGTGCAAAGTTACAAATAAAATCTCAAATCATAACTCTCAACTCTCAATTTTCAACTCTCAACTATTCCAACAGGAACGGTCTGTTATTGAGGTTCTCGATGGAATAGCTGAATGTGGCACCAAATCGGTTGATGAAAATCACCTTGATGCGGCGGTACTTCTTTGACGTTGGGCGTGCGCGGAAGAGGTGCTGCGTCAGAGCCAGCTGGTGCTTGCGTGGCTTTGTCTTGAGGAAGGCGTCGTCGTACGATGTGAAGCGTTGCATCTGTCCCTTATACTTGCCGTCTTCATACCACACCACTCGGCAATGCGGATCCCAGTCCCACACGTTAGCCACCACGTAGTCGCGCTGCGAGGCGAATTCGCCAGGCTTGTACACACGCATCTGTATGTTCTGCTTGTAGCCTACGGCACGGTACGACCATTTCAGGTCGGTGCTGTCAACGTTCACCACCATATATCCGTTGGGAGCGCCGTCGCGGTTGAGCGTACTTGTCCACCATGCACCGCAGGCTGCGGCAATATTGTGCTGATAGAGTCGTGGTGTCACCTCCACGTTCTCGAAGAAGTGGGTGTGTCCGGCAAAGACGTGTGCCTCGTAGGGTGCGAGAATTTCTGCCAGTCGGTCGGCATTCAGAATGTTGTCGATGGTCTCCATCTTGTTCCAAGCCGGTGCGTGCATGTTCAGAATCACCACCATGTCCTTCGGCACATAGCTCAGGTCGCGCTCCAGCCATTGCAGCTCGGCATCGGTAAACTGCTCCTCATACTTGCATCCGCCACGATAGTCGATGTTCTTCATCGTGATGATGTGGCAACGTCCTATGTTGAACGAGTAGTTGACGGGTCCGAAATATTTGCCGAACATCTTTTCGGCATACTCCTCCACACCAGGTTCGGAATTGTGCAGGTCGGCATGCCGTTTGTCGAAGTCGTGGTTGCCTATACACTGGAAGAAAGTCATACGGCGGCTTTTGATGGAGTTGACATACTGCGGATAAAGCGCCATGTTGTCGAACACCACGTCGCCAAGCGACATTCCTATCACGTCGCCCGTCTTGCGCAGCCGGCTTGCCGTATGCATTATGTCGTCAACCGTCTCGTTGCGCCATCGTTTCATGTCGTGAGCATTGAGTATTTGCGGGTCGCTCACTACGATGTAGTGGAAGCGGTTGGATATGGAGTCGCGTCGCTGCAGGGTGAATTTGTTGGCAGTGCGGTTGGCGATAGCCTCGCCAACGGGTATGTAGTAGCCAGCAGCCAGTCCGTTGCGCTGTGGCAGCACATATTCGCGTGGAGTGGATATGGCTATAAACTTGCTCACCGTTGTGTCGGTAGGCAATTTCCATGTGCCGCGTTTGTCTGTGCTGCAGAACTCGCGTCCGTTGTTGACCACTACGCCCTCTATTCCGACTCCGTCCTGGTCGACGACGGTGCCGCGCAGCATCACAGCCTTGTCATTGGGGCGTCCGCTGACAAGTGCGGTAAACAAAAACAGTCCGATGAAGACTCTTAGGCTCATAATAGCTATCCATTTGGTCTTCACAAATTTATTCGTTAATTGTTTCATATGCATTGCATGTGTCTTAAAAATATGTCACTATTATACTGCAAAGTTAGCTCAAATAAATATAAAACAGTAATTTTGCACGCGATTAATGATTTAATTAAGTTTCGCAAGCGAAAGTAGTTATAGGAAGTTATAGGAAGATAACTCGCTTCGCTCGTGAAGTTCTTGCTCAGGCAAGCGGCAAAGCCGAGCGAATGGACAAATGTCCTGTTGTTTAAGCAATAAAGCTATTGTCCGTTAACTTCTTGAACGACCAAAGGGAGTGATAACTTCTTTAATTCCATTAACTTCTGAACTTGCGAAAGTTCAATGATTTAAATAATGCTTATACTCTTAACAGTAATTCTGTATTTTGCTGCTCTTATGGGGTTCAGCAGACTCACGGCACATCGTAATGCCAACAACGAAACTTTCTTTCGTGCCAACCGTCGTTCGCCGTGGTATATGGTGGCGTTCGGCATGGTGGGCGCGTCAATCTCGGGCATAACGTTTGTCAGTGTGCCTGGCATGACCATGCGCATCGACATGACCTACATCCAGACGTGTATAGGATTCATCCTGGGATATTTCGTCATAGCCTTTGTGCTGCTGCCGGTTTATTACCGACTCAATCTCACCACCATCTACACCTATCTGCAGGGGCGTCTTGGCGAGCGTTCGTACAAGACGGGAGCGTGGTTTTTCCTCGTGTCGAAGATGACGGGAGCCGCCGTACGTTTCTATGTGGTGTGCATCATTCTGCAACGTTTTGTGCTCGATGCCATAGGCGTGCCCTTCGTGGTGACGGTGGTTGGCATGACGTTGCTTATATGGCTGTACACGCGTCGTGGTGGAATAAAGACGCTCGTATGGACCGACTCGTTCCAGACCACGTGCATGTTTGCCGCCCTTATACTTATTATATATAATGTGGTGGGGCAGTTGGGAATGAGTGTGCCCGAGGCGGTGCGTGCCATAGCAGCCGACACGCATAGCCGTATGTTTGTGATGGACGACTTCTTCTCTACGCAGAACTTCTGGAAGCAGTTGTTCAGCGGTGCCTTCATAGCCATCGTTATGACAGGACTCGACCAGGACATGATGCAGAAGAACCTCACGTGCCGCACGCTACGCGAGGCGCAGAAGGATGTGTGTACGTATGGATTCGCCTTTGTGCCTGCCAACCTGCTGTTTATGTCGCTCGGCGTACTGCTCATGATGCTGGCACAACGCGACGGCATAGCTCTGCCGACAAGTGGCGACGAACTGTTGCCTATGTTTGCGGCTACAGGCAGGTTGGGCAGTATGGTGACGGTGCTCTTCACCATAGGTGTAGTAGCTGCATCATTCTCAAGTGCCGACTCTGCTCTTACGGCACTCACCACAAGCTATTGTGTCGATATACGCCAGCGTCCTGCCGACGAGCGTTTGCGCCGACGTGCACATATAGGCGTTGCCGTAGTGTTTGTAGCGTTCATCCTGCTGTTCCGAATGCTCAATTCCACCAGCGTTATAGATGCCATCTACGTAATGTGCTCGTACACCTACGGTCCGCTGCTCGGCCTCTTCGCCTTCGGCTTGACGACACGTCGCCCCGTAGCCGATCGTTTCGTGCCCTACATAGCCATAGCCTCGCCATTGCTCTGCTTTGCCATCGACACTGCCGCCCAAAGCCTATGGGGCTACAAGTTCGGCTACGAACTGCTTATGCTCAACGGCATGCTGACGTTTGCCGGATTGTGGATGAGCGGTTGGCTGCCAAGGAAGAGCTGATTTCCGTCTGACGAGTAGCAAGGCGATAGATTTAGTTAAAAGCTTAAAAAAAACTTGGATTAAGATAAAAATATAAGTAACTTTGCAACGACAAAAGTTAGTGCATGTGCGTTTAACCAAGGCGTATGGGCACTTTAAAACGGAAATAAGGGAGAGTACTCATGTGGTGTTCTCCCGTTTTTTTATATATAAAAATATGAAAACTGCTACAACAATAGAAGAACAAATTACCAGACTAAAAGACCGTGGTATGTCTATTGGTGACGAAAAACGAGCTTCTGAGATTCTTTTGGATGTTGGTTATTATAGGTTGGGATTCTATTGGTTTCCTATGGAAATATCATATCCTGACAAAGACAAGCGCAATCATAAGTTCAAAAGTGGTGCCAGTTTTGATAAATGCGTAAGATTATATGAATTTGATAAAGAACTTAGATGCATTCTTTCACTTTATCTTCATGATATAGAGGTAAATCTCAGAACAAAGGTTACTTATTGAAATAATTAGACAGATAAGGAACTGTTGTGCACATGGGCATCCTCTGTTTGATTTAAAGTTGTATAAATCGTTACGTTCAGGTAAATTCAAGAAAGTTCTAAATGGAGACCAAGGTGACTTGTGGTCGTCCTTAAAAGGGGTATTGCTTATTATCCAATATTTTTTGTTTTATTTACCTGGTAATAAAGGAGTTCAATTTAGTAAAGACATTAAAAGACTGATGAACAAACATAGACAGGAGGATATTATGGATTATGTGAATTATATAAATTCTGTGCCATGGCTGGATGAAAAATTATGAATACAGAGATCTCCGGCCTCCGCAGTACCAAGTCGAATACAATTTATTATTGTTGATGATAGAGTTTGCACCATTGCTTGCTGCGGAGGCCGGAGACCTCCACTATCTAATGTTCTGAAAGAGAATGAATTGGACGGCAATTCAGTTATTAAGCAATACTTAACAACTGCCTCTGACGGTAAGGATTACAATGTAGCACAAAATATGATTGACAATGTAAAATAGATTGTTTATGGATTCCGTTATTACAAAAGAGAAATTGTTAATATGTTAGCCTTGACTTTTGGATGGATTTAACGGTTTTATGCCTTGACTTTTGGATGAATTTAACAGTTTTATGCCTTGACTTTTGGATAAAAGTGGTATCTTTGCGCTGAAAACCAATGAATTATAAAATAATGGCATACTACAAGAGAAATATCGATGCAAAACTATTGGAATGGAAGGATTCTGTAAGAAGAAAACCACTCCTTATACGAGGTGCAAGACAGGTTGGTAAGTCGACAGCAGTCAGACAGTTGGGCAAGGAGTTTAAGTACTTTGTAGAGGTAAACCTGGAGAGCCAACCATCAATAAAGCAACTTTTCACAAAAGATATAGATGTGCATAGGACATGTGAGGCAATAAGTGCGACAATGGGAATCCCTTTTGTTGCAGGTGAAACCTTGCTCTTTATTGATGAAATACAAGTTAGCCAAGAGGCAATAATGTCTCTTCGCTATTTTAAAGAGGATTATCCTGAATTACATGTAATAGCTGCTGGCTCGTTGTTGGAGTTCGCACTTGAGGAGTTGCCCTCGTTTGGAGTTGGACGAATACGTTCTTTATATATGTATCCGTTTTCGTTTGATGAATTTCTTTTGGCGCAAGGACTTGATACTACGGTCGTTTTTAAACGTAAAGCAACATCAACATCACCGCTTCCAGAAGCCGTGCATAATATGTTGGTGGAGCAGTTGAAGTCGTTCTATCTTGTAGGTGGTATGCCAGCTGCTGTTACAGAATGGATAGAGTCGAAGAGCTATATAGAATGTACACATATACATAATGATATTCTTGATACTTATCAAGACGACTTTTCTAAATATAAATCGCGTGTATCTCCTGCTTTATTAAGAAAAGTATTAAGGTCTGTTGCTTTGCAGGCTGGTAGTAAGTTTGTGTTCCGTCAGGTGGCTGATGATATTCATTCGTCTGTGATAAAGGATGCCTTGCATCTGTTGGCATTGGCTGGGTTGATAAAGCCGGTCACCCATAGTGATGGAAATGGGGTGCCGCTCGGTGCAGAAGAAAATAGTAGTTATACTAAATATCTGTTTTTGGATCTTGGACTTATGCAGACAATGCTTGGAACCCCAGCAGCGAATATTCTTCTTTCCTCAGATGTGGATTTTGTTAATAAAGGTGCTGCTTCAGAAATGTTCGCAGGATTGGAATTGGTCAAGAATCACGATTGTTTTCAAAAGGCAGAAATGTATTATTGGCAGAATATGTCAAGAGGAACAAATGCAGAAATAGATTATCTTGTGACAAGGAACGGCGTAGTTCTGCCGATAGAAGTTAAAGCAAGTACGCGAGGTAGCATGCAAAGTCTATGGCTGTTTATGAGGAAAAAGGGACTTCATAACGCTATACGTACATCTTTGGAAAATTTTGGAGAGTTTGAATATGCTGACAATGAAGTCCACGACGCAGTTCGTCATGTAGATATTGTACCGTTATATGCCTTAAGCAATCTGTAGTCAGCTGTTCCGGTTGCTTGTTTGCTCCGTAATTTGTTAAAAAGCAGTCCCGTTTAAAAAAATCCTAAAAATATTAGCCTTAGTTATATAAATTTTGTTTACCTTTGCTGCGCAATCTTAAGACAAACCAATTCTATAACGACTTTAGAAATAATTAGCTGGAAGGTAGGCAAAGGTTCCTATGTCTGCCTGTAACAAACAATAATTGTTAGGGACCCAAAAATTAAGCATGTTTATGCAAAATTCCTATTTTAACAATGCGCGGATTCTCATGTTGTCCGTTTTGCTGGCTGGGGGGGTAAAACCGCTGTTTGCCTCTCAAATCACAAACGTACATGAAAACGCTGCTCTACTAACAAACAATCAACAGAAACAAACCGTCAAGGGTACTGTGAAGGACGCTAACGGCGAGCCGATAATCGGCGCGTCAGTAAAGGTGAAAGGCTCTACTGGCGGAACAGTTACCGACATTGACGGTAATTTCACACTCGATGTACCTGCCGGTGCAGAGCTTGAGATTAGTTCAATTGGCTATCTTAAGCAGGTGGTCAAGGCAAAGGCCAATGTTGCCATAGTTCTTAAGGACGACTCACAGACTCTCGACGAACTTGTGGTAGTGGGTTATGGTGTACAGAAGAAGGAGAACCTTACTGGTGCCGTAGCTTCTATGAATGCCGAGAAGCTTGCCACACGTCCTGTATCGAGCCTTTCGTCAGCTCTTGCTGGTGAGATGGCTGGTGTGACAGCTGTGCAGACTTCGGGTGCTCCTGGTAGCCAGAACGCTTCTATCACAGTACGTGGTAAGAACTCGATTAATGCAGCCTCTCCACTCGTTATCGTGGATGGTGTGCCGGGTTCGATGAACGTTATCAACCCTGCCGAAATAGAGTCGGTAACAGTATTGAAGGATGCCGCTTCGGCTGCCATCTATGGTGTGCAGGCTGCCAACGGCGTTATCCTTATCACTACAAAGAAGGGTAAGACCGGCAAGACCACAGTTTCTTACAACGCTACATTCTCATGGTCGTCACTTCTCGCTAAACTCGACCTCGTTGACGCTTACGGCTATGCTTACCTCTACAACGAGGCTTATCTTAACGACCACCCGGGTGCAAAGAAGCCTTTCTCTGACGAGACTGTAGAGAAGTATCGCACTGGTCAGCTCGCAAGCACCGACTGGTATAAGGAGGCTCTTACCGGTAGCGGTTTCGAGCACCAGCACAACCTCTCGCTCAGCGGCGGTAACGACAAGACTACATACAATATGTATCTTGGCTACCTCGGCCAGGAAGGTGTGACAAAGGACCTTGACTACAACCGTATCAACGCCCGTATGAACATTACATCGCAAATCAACAAATACATCACTCTCGGACTCAATGCTTCGGGCTATCGTGGCACCAAGCAGGATGCATGGAGCGGATATACCCAGGTGATTCAGGGTATCTCACGTTCGCATCCTACTGACCCCGTTTATGACGAGGACGGCAACTTCAAGTATGTAGGTGTAGACAACCCTGTAGCTGTTCAGGGCAGAGACAAGACAGGCTGGCAGAAGACCATCGACCAGGAGGTATTCCTCATCGGTTCGGCTGAAATCAAGCCTATCAAGGATCTCAGCATCAAGGGTGTATACTCATGGCGCAACTGGACCCAGGACCAGCTCGGATTCAAGAAGACATGGGGCTACGGCACATACAACTCAGGTCAGCGTGAGGGTTATGTCAGAAACTACAACTACGACTACCTCACAGGCCAGATTCTCGTTAACTACAACAAGTCGTTTGGCGACCACAACCTTGGCGTACTCGCAGGTATGGAGTCGTATGATGTCAAGTACCGTTATGTGACAGCCAACCGTAAGGGTGGTGGCAACAACAGCCTCGACTCGTCGCTCAACACTCTCGACGCTTCTTCACAGAAGAACTCAAGTGGTGGTACAGAGATGACACGTCTCTCTTACTTCGGACGTCTGCAGTACAACTATGCTGGCAAGTATCTCTTTGAGGCTAACGTACGTCGCGACGCTTCTTCACGCTTCCCTAAGGACTCTCGTTGGGGTACATTCCCTGCATTCTCAGCAGGTTGGCGTATCTCTGAGGAGGCTTTCATGAAGAATGTAGACTGGTTGAGCAACCTTAAGCTTCGTCTGGGTTGGGGTAAGACTGGTAACGAGGAGTTGAAGTCATCTGACCTCTATCCTGCGGTTCCTACCTATGCTTACGGTTCATACATGTTCGGCAACTCACTGTATTCTACAGCTTATGAGAGCCGCCTTGTCAACGACCAGCTTAAGTGGGCTACCGTAACCAACTACGAGCTTGGTATTGATGCCGGCTTCCTCAACAACAAGTTGACAATGGAGCTTTCGGTATACAAGAAGAAGACCAACGACATGCTTCTCTACTTGCCGCTTCAGGGTGTTATCGGTTTGGATGCTCCTGCACAGAACGTTGGTAGCGTAGAGAACCGTGGTTTTGAGCTTGTGCTTGGTCACAACAACCGTATTGGTAAGGACTGGAGCTACAACCTCTCACTCAATATGGGCTACAACAAGAACGAGATTATCGATATGGCTGGTACTGATGGTCCTA
>OLFV01001846.1_pt1 | contig 18275 bp, 14 predicted proteins | sample 1605551 | NCBI WGS metagenome assembly OLFV01 (sample SAMEA3888922, study PRJEB22519) | human gut metagenome | biome: human gut; feature: human-associated habitat; material: faeces | place: Denmark | collected 2011
TCGACCTATCAAAAGACCATTTTTAATTTGGGTGGCGCATTGACGAAGTCAGGAAAATGGCTTTTAGGGGTCCTTGAAATGGTTAAATATATATAAAATTAACCCATCCTCTGTTTGCTCCATTTGTCCTTTGGACTATTTTCCTTATATTTGCAGCCGCAGAGTCTCCACCTACTAAGGAAGCACCAAGTTCTGAAAAGGGTGGGGAAGCCGAGAGAGACAGAGGCGGTGACGCGCCTCCACACCTGGATTATTAAGACAGAAATAAGAATATTAACTTTAGTGTAACTATGATGAAGAAGACTTTCATGGCATTGGCCTTGACGCTGCTTCCCTTTGGCATGGCCTCCGCACAGGTGCGGATGCTCGTGGTCCCGAAGGATGGCACGGCGCCCAAGAGCTTCAACCTCGATGACATTCGCCGTATCGACTTCCTTGGCGAAGCCAACACGTTCTCCATCGCATGCGCCACCGACCGTTGGTCCTACGAGTTTGACAAGGTGCGCTGCCTCAAGTTTGATGGCCTCGTCAACGACATTGCCACAGCCACCAAGCAGGAGTCTGCGGTCAGTATCGCCTACAGAGAAGGGCAGATTTTCGTGAACGGCTTGAGCAATGCTCAGGCTAACGCCACGATTTACGACCTTAATGGATGCAGCCGCCTCAGTCTGCCCCACTATGATGGTCAGCCCATCGACGTGAGCGCACTGCCCAAGGGTGCCTATATCCTCCGCGTGGGCGACAAAGCATTTAAATTCTTGAGATAACCATCCCTTCCGCCTCTTTCCAACTTCGGGACCAGGCGGATCCAAAACATAATACCAAACCAAAGAAACAATGAAGAAATTCTTTACTACCCTTGCTCTCGCGCTGCTCACGCTGGCAGCTTCCGCACAGGAGAATCCCAACCGTGTCATCGTGAAGCAGAAGTACAAGGCCCCCGTCGGCTACCTCGCCGAGCGCATCGACAGCATCTATTTCACCAAGTTGGAGGGCCGCGTCGCTGCCGACGTCAAGTTTCTGAGCTTCTCAAAGGGCAACCTCACCGATACCATCCGCCTCGCTGTCACGAAGACTCCCGAGTGTAAGTCATACAAGATCGCCTGCATGCCCGCCGGCCAGGCCAATTCCTTTGCCAGCGATGCTGCCCTGGAACAGTACTTCGACCAGCTCGAAGACTGCCCGACCTTCACCGACGACTTCACCAACGCCACGCTCACGGGTCTGGACATGGAGTTCCAGTCCAATGGCACCTATAGCCTCGTCACCTTGGGCTACGACAAGTACGGCATCGCCTGCGCCTCGTCGCGTGCCGACTTCACCACTCCTAATTCCGACTTGGTGGGCGACCCGAAAGTCCTCTACACCGTCGTGGAGGTGAAGCCCGACAACTTCACCATCTGGTTCCAGCCCAACGACGACTGCTATGGCTACTACCTCTGCGCCTTCAAGGCCGGTACCGCCGAGGAGCTCTTCGAGAAGTGGAGCAAGGAGGAGGGCTTTGTCAACCTCCAGGATATGATCAAGTCTTGGGGTAGCGATAAGTACACCGACACGCAGATGTACAAGTGGTCTGGTATGGAACCGGGCACCGACTATGAGGTCTATGTCCTTCCCGTTGATGTCAACGAGGCTGACGCTCCCTTCCAGATCATCCCCGTCACCACCACGGAGAGCGGTGGCGAAGGCGAGGCCACGGTCACCATCAAGCTCGGCGACTTTGGCGAGGTCGGTGGCAACTACTTCCAGTATGTATGGTTCACGCCCAACGATGAGGCTACCCTGATGCGCGACTTGGTGCTTGCTAAGAACGACGTCATGACCCAGGACTATTGGGGTAAGGGCGACCTCGAGTTTATCAAGGAGTACCTCAAGAACGACGAGATGCCCGACTACTGGAACCGTTATGGTGAGGACTACTCTCAGTGGGGCGTCTATGCCAATACCGACTACTATGCCTTTGCCATCGCACAGAATGCCAAGGGCGAGTGGGGTCCCCTTGCCACACTGGAGTTCCGCACGCCGGCCTCTGCACCTGGCGCAGCACCTGCCAAGCCTGGCAGACCGTGTGTGCGTCTGGACAAGGTGGTCAATATGCACAGCTATTTCGAGCCGGGCAAGGCCCCCAATGTTATGCCGAAGAGCAGAAAGTCTCGTGTCTCCCTCGTAGAAGAGTAATCACTCCCTTGTAAGAGAAACCGTATAGCGGCATCGGGCAAAGGCGCAAGCCTTGGCCGGGTGCCGCTTCCTTTTTCCTTATTATATATACGTATATAGATGAAAATGTATATAACATCTATTTTTATCTTATAGGAACGACCTAAAAGTGTTATTTTGCGAAAAATGAGAAAATAAGTAGCCTATTATTTTTGTTTTTCATTTATTTTGCTTATTTTTGCATCACGGCTTTGGTTCTTATGGAGAATTATACATTCTTTATGGTGAGCGAGGCCGACGGCGGCAAGTCCTCGTGGGTGCGCAGCCATAGAAACCGACGTAGCATAAGTCGCTGGGTGCAACACTTCCCAAGCCGACCTTGACGCAGCCCCTTGGGGCACCTTCCCATTCACGGGTTGAATAGACGAAGTTATTATCTTTTTTACATTATTATTATTAACCGGGATGAGGCCAACGGCTTCTTTTCCCCACCTAAGGAAAAAGTAGCTTACACGGACGAATCCCACAAAGAAAATCATTTATGAACAAAGCATTACGATTTGTTTGGTTGTCTTTGTTGACATTGTTCTGCGGAGTAGCCTCCGCGGGGACAGTGGTCTTCGACCCGGCGACCGATGTGAGTAGTGGAACGTCTTTGACAAAGGATGGAATCACGATTACGATGACATCCGGGACCAGTTCGTTTGCAGCGACCGACTACAACGGCACGCTATCTTATGCCTTTAAGCAGAAAACGTACTTCGAGTTTACGACCGGGGAGTCTGTCAAGATCAATTCCGTTTCCTTTGAGTACCAGTCTGCTGGCGGCTATATTTACGACCGCAATAACAATACGAACAGTACTGAGTTTGAAGGCGGAAAGACCTATACGGTCAAAGGTGAGGGAGCCTCCTCATTGTTGTTCTCCGTCTTTTCAGGCCCCATGTACTTCTCCAAGATCACCGTAGAATGTACGGGTGGTGACGAGCCGGGTGGTGGCGAGGTAGGTACGACCTACTCCATCGACGACTTGATGACCGGTGCTACCGATGTGGCTTCCGCTACGCTGAAGTTCACCGATGCACAGGTGGTCTATGGTGACGGCACCAACTATATCGTTCGCGAGGGTGGCAAGGCCATCGACCTGATGGGCACCTCCCTCTCTCTCGAAAAGGGCGCTACGCTCAATGGTACGGTGACGATGAACGTCACTTACAAGAATGGTTTCTTGAAGGCAGAGGATGTCGCTGGTGTCACCAACGGCAACAATCTGACGCAGACCAACGCCACGGGCGAGAATGTCCCCGTGACGACGACCCTCGACCAGTTGGCCTCCAACTACAAGGGCGACTTGGTTCTGCTGAGCCAGGTTACTATCTATAATGACGCTACTGGCGATTTGGGACAAGGCGCTGCCTACTATGCACGCACAGGCTTCAATATCGCTACGCTTACCAACATTGCTGACTTCTTGGACAAGGTGAGCTCCGACCAGGATGCCACCTACGACATCGTCGCTTGGTATAACGAGCCGGGCGCTGGTGCCATCAAGGCTAAGTTGCAGATTGTGGAGTTCCTTGGTGGCGAGGTGGCTAAGCCCGCCGCGCCAGTCATCAGTGGCAACCAGAACTTCACGGGTAGCACCGAGGTGACGATCACAGCCGAGGAAGGCGCTGCCATCTTCTATACCACCGACGGCACCGTGCCGACGAACTGGGACCCCGCCTATACTGCTCCGTTCACCATCACCGAGACAACGACGGTGAAGGCAGTGGCCCGCGTGAATGACATCTATAGCGATGTCGCCGAGATGACGTTCACCAAGGAGGAAAGTGGCGTGACGGGCTCTACCATCGCCGATCTGGCCACAGCTGCTAAGAGCCAGGACAACGTGACGCTTGTGCTCAACAACGCCAAGGTCGTCTATGCCAAGGACAACAACTACATCCTTCGCGAGGATGGCAAGGCCATCGACCTGCTCAACACCTCTCTCTCGCTGACGCAGGGAACGACGGTGAGCGGCCATGTCCAGGTCAATGTCACCTGCACCTCAGGCATCCTCTCTACTTCTGATATCGAGGGTGTGACCACAGATGCCAACCTGACCGCAACGGGCGTGGCTGGCGACATGGATCCCATCGCTTGCACGGTTGGTCAGGTGAAGAATTATCCTGGCGACCTCGTCTATGTCGAGAACCAGGAGGTCTGGAACTACGGCACGACTTGGTACTTCTATGAAGGCGCAAGTTGGACTTCCGTCTATCTCACCAATGCGGCTGACTTCAACATGGTAGCCAACAAGTACTACAACGCTACTCTTTGGTACAAAGAAGTCTCTTATTATGGTGACGTCAATGCGACCATCGTCTCTTGCGAGCGCAATGTCACCTCTCTCAATGCGCCGTTTATTGATGGTACGGAGACCTTCTCCGACAATACGACGGTGACAATCACGGCTGACAATGTCGCTACGATCTACTACACGCTCGACGGTACAGATCCTACGACCGCCTCTACGGTCTATACTGAGCCGTTCACGCTCAGCGAGTCGGCTACGGTGAAGGCTATCGCAGCCTACAAGTCGATTGTCTCTCCTGTTGCCTCCAAGGTGTTCAACAAGGTGGATGCCAATGCGCCGATGACGATCGAGCAGCTTTCTTCTTTCAAGAGCAGCTTCGATCAGGTCACGCTCTCTCTCAACAACGCACTCGTCGTCTATGGCGAGGATGGTAGCTACATCCTCCGCGAGAACGACCGCGCTATTGACGTCCTCAACACGACGCTGCCGCTGACCATCGGCGCTACCGTCTCTGGTACGGTGAAGCTCAAGGTCAACTATGCAGCTGCTCCTGGCAGCTACGCCGCCTACCCGGGTCTTCTGACCACGGCCGACCTTGCCGACGTGACCAACGCCGACAACCTGACCGTCACGCCGGGTGCCACCACCGATCCCAGTCCGCTGGCCATCGACCTGGCGCAGATCCCCAACTATCCTGGCGACTTGCTCAAGGTAACGGATGCCACTGGATGGAACTATGATATCCCGGCGTTCTACAGCTATAGCCCGTTTGTGGAGTTCTTCCTCACCAATGGTGCCGACTATGGTGTCGTCAACTATGGCCACTACAACGCCACGGTTTGGTACAACGATGTCTCCAACAACCGCCTTCAGGGCAAGATCATCAAGTGCAGTAAGGTCATCACTTCTCTCGATGCTCCGCAGATCAGCGGTACGGACAACCGCACCGACTTCGACGAGAGCACCGAGGTGACGATCACGACCGAGGAGGGTGCCAGTATCTACTACACGCTCGACGGTACGGATCCCACGAAGGAATCTACGCTCTACACCGCGCCCTTTACCATCACCAACAGCTGCACGGTGAAGGCTATCGCTACCTACAATGCCATCGTTTCTCCGGTAGGCTCCGTAGAGTTTACGAAGAACGACTACGCGGGCACCAACACGATTTCCGACCTCATCGTCTATGGCGAGAGCAAGGATAGCGTTGTCGTCCACTTCGAGAATGCCAAGGTGGTCTATAGCGAGCAGGGTGACCTGGGCTACCACTACATCATCCGCGACGATGGATTGGCCATCGACCTGATGAACATCACCAAGTTCACTCTCCCGGTGGGTGCTTACAACCTGAAGGGCACCATGGCGCTGAAGGTCACTTACCAGAAGGGCTTGCTGATCGCTGAGGAGCTTGAGAGCACCAACTCTGGCAACATCTCCTTCGTATGGCCGGAGTCCTACGATATGGATCCGATCGAGATCGATCTCATCGACGTGAAGCTCCACAAGGGCGACCTCCTCAACCTCAAGAATGCTGAGATCTGGAGCTACAGAGGCACGACGAGCATCTACACCAACACGCCGAGCTACATCGAGCTGAAGGTGACCAATACTGAGGACTTCGACCTCGAGAGTGGTTTCTATAACCTCACGATCTGGTACAACGATGCTTCTTCCGACTACTATGCTGGTAAGGTGAAGGTCATCAAGGCCGAGCGTGTCGATAAGCGTCCGGATGCTCCGGTCATCCTTGGCGAGGAGGAGTTTGTGGGCAAGACCACCGTCTCTATCGCTGCTACCGAGGGCCTGAATGTCTATTACACCCTCGACGGTACCGATCCTACCCGTCAGTCTACGGTCTATACCGAACCGTTCGCGATCACCGAGACCACGACGGTCAAGGCTGTCACCGCTTATCTCGACGACTACTCTGACATCGTCACCAAGACCTTCACGAAGGTTGGCGACTTCGAGACCAAGACCATTGCACAGCTCTTCGAGGGCCAGCAGGCTGTCGAGAATGTGACGATCAGTCTCAACAATGCCAAGGTGGTTTACACCGAGAAGCATGACGATGGCACGAAGGTGGCCATCCTCCGCGAGAATGGTCAGGCACTCGACGTCATCTCTGGCGTGCTCGACCTCCCGTTGGGTTCTACCGTCACCGGTACGTTCTTCGCCAGTGTCGATTTCAACGGTGGTATCTTCACTACCCGCGACGTACAGGGCGAGACCAACAGCTATGAGCTCGAATACACCATGCCGAGCGACGAAGGCTACAACGATCCGATCGAGACGACCGTGGCCGATGTCCACCTCTATCCCGGCGACCTCGTTAGCATCAAGGGTCTTCAGGTGCTGGGCCAGGATGGTCAGTACTATGGATTCACGGAGGACTACAGCTTCGTCAACCTCACCGACAATGATGAGTTGGCCAACACCGTCTCCGGTCAGAAGTACACCGTCCTCGGATGGTTCAACGCTCCGGGTACCGGCTTCGCCGATGGCAACGCTTCTCTGAAGGCTGTTAAGCTCACCGCCCAGGATGCTACGAAGTATCACAACCAGACGATTGCTGAGCTCAACGTCCGCAGAGACCGCGAGGACAACATCCGTCTCGTGCTCGACAATGCGAAGGTGGTCTATGTACGCGCCAATCCTTACTACGGAACGAAGGATATCGCTCTCCGTCAGGATGGCAAGGCTGTCGTTCTCTACAACTCTACGCTGCCGCTTGAACTCAACAGCACCGTCTCTGGTACTGTGAAGCTCGACTTCTATGCCCTCGCTGGCATCCCGCAGCTGCGTGAGATTGATGGTGGTGTCACGACTGCCGACAGTCTGACGATCACGGCTGGTGCTTCTCAGGAGGTTGATCCTGTCGAGGTTACCATGGCCAACTACGACGAGCACAGAGCCGACGTCATCGTTCTCCGCCAGGTGAAGATCGTCTATGGCTCTCAGGCTGCCTACGCTATCGAGAAGGATGGTCAGAAGATCGCCTTCAAGAACGAGAACGAGGATGTCGATGTCGATGCACTCGTCAGCAACGACAACCTCTACGACGTCGTCCTGTGGTACAACGGCTACATCAACGACGCTCCCGAGATGGAATTTGTCAAGGCTGTCAAGGTCTCTGGGTCGGGCATCTATGGTGTCGAGGCCGACTATGGTAAGGATGGCAACACCTACAACCTCCAGGGTGTGAAGGTGGGCAAGAACTACCGTGGTGTCGTGATCCGCGACGGCAAGAAGTTTACCAAGAAGTAAGTAAACATCTCTCTATAACAAAAGGGTGGGGAACTGATCCCCACCCTTTTTCATGCCTGTCCTCGCTACCCTTGATGCGAGGCGCCTTCCCCTTGACGGTTATAGTATCTATTGGGTTATAGCTCTTCCTTCAACTCATTGTATAGGTCCACAGGGCCTAAGTGCCAGTATTTGGTCTTCTCTGTTGACAACTTCTTGTAGAGTTTTGAATGATAGATGCGATGAAGGCTCTCCTGCAGCGTAAAACCATAATCCTCGTGGAGATATTCCACCAGCCAGCTTATTTTTCCTGGCAAAAGCAGACGGAGGTTGTTTTGGTTTATCTGAAACATATTATTTCTCTATTTTAATTGATTCTATGAAATGTAGCGCAGTCAGTGCTTTTTTTCTGATTTCAATAAATTCGTCAATCTCGGCTATTAACCATTGCCGTCCTTGTGTGTGAAGCGGCTCAAAGCATTCGCTAAGATAGTCTGTCACTCCATATTCGGAGAATAAGTCAAGCACTCGGTCTCCTGTCAGTCCCTTGACAGCTCCGTATTCTTCTATGCAGAATGAAACGAAGAGGGCTATGTCTTTGTCTTTTTTACTCATCAGAGTTCTCCTTATGTGTTGTTTGCATTTTTGAGATACAAAAATAATAAATTATTGCGATAGTCTGTTATGTAAAGGTATCTTTTTGGTATTTTTAAGGTCGTTTAAGCGTAGAAAAACCAATTCGCCATTCCTTGACGCACCGCATTAGAAATGGAACGATTTGGTTCATACGTGAAGACAAACCTTTGCTTGCGTCCCGAACGCATCCCGAAGGCATCCCGAACGGTGGAAGGTCTCAGAACTCCTCCGTTTGGGAGCGTTTGGCTTCTCTCTTTTTAGCTTCCATTGGGTAGGGGAGGGTGCTGCGGTTGATCCTTCCTTGGATAGTGGGCCGCTTGGGCGTAAAAGGCAAAGAAGCCGAGTTGTGTATTATGAATATTCTCTTTTTATTTGGAAAAGACTGCGGTAATTGTAAAAATGCGCCTAAAATATGAATTTCTATTAGAAATATTTTTTTATTTTCCAATTTTTACTTAACTTTGCGATGCTTGTGTAGCCTTCTGTGGAGAATAAGCCTGTCCTAAGGGGTGAAACAGCCTACTGTGGGTTTGGCCTTGTGGAACTAGCTCCGGTAGCGAAGATGGAATGAACGCGCGAGATTCTTGACCTCGTGTCGTCGTAGATGAAAAGAGAAGTAAAGGCGAAATTATTTTATTATTAACCAGGGATGCCTCCGTCGTCTCAATACTTTCCCAAGAGTGTAAGAACGTAGGAAGAATTCCATAAAAACAAACAATTATGAACAAAGCATTACGATTTGTGTGGTTGTCTTTGTTGACGCTAATCTGCGGAGTAGCTTCCGCGGGCACAGTAGTATTTGATCCTACCCAAGATGCTAAAACGACTGCGTCTGTAACCAAGGATGGTATTACATTCGAGGTGATTGGTGGTAATCGTATGAAACTTGACGCTTATGACCAAGCAGGAACAACTTGTTGGTGGTTCACTGGAAGGTACGCCGTCTATTCTCCAGACTACAAGATTCGCTCTGTCACCTTTGAGTGTCTTGAGGGTAGTAACTGTAATCTCGTTAACTACTATGCTTCGAAATATAAAAAAGACAACTCTTCGACCGCAAGTATGGTGAAGTATGTAAGCATTAATCCCAATGGAGAACTTTATTCAGGAACTGATAATTATGACAAAATTAGATTTGGATCCAGTGGGGAAAACGCCTATATAACGAAAGTGACGGTGGAGTATGTGGGTGGTGAAGACCCAGGACCGGACCCAGGTACAGGTCCTGGAACTGGAGGCGAAGCAGGTCAAACTACTACGATTGCCCAATTGGCACAGGGGGGGTAAATGTTGCTTCCGCCAATATTCAATTCACTAACGCACAGGTGGTCTATGCTGAAGGCAACAATTATATTGTCCGCGAAAACAATCAGGCCCTTGATATTCTGAACACCAGCCTCAATTTGAAGCAAGGGCAGTATGTGACTGGTACGGTTGTGCTGAATGTCAATTACAACTCGGGAATATTGACAACGTCTGATGTTGCAGGGGTGACTGACGATACTAAGTTGACTTTCTCTGGTGATGAACTTAATGAGCCATTGCCGATTTATTGTCCTTCTATTGTTGATATAGCTAATTATCCAGGTGATTTGGTTGAGATTAAGAACCAAACGTGTTATTATGAAAATTGTTTTGCCGCTTATTCTTACAGTACACCAGTGAGGTGGCATTATCTTTATATATCCAATTCCTCTTCACTTAAGATGAAGAATGGTAATAAGTATGATGCAATTGTATGGTTTAATTCTTTCAGTGGTACCCAACCGCAGGGCAAAGCTATTCTTGTAGAGCCTGTTATTACCTCTCTTGCGGCTCCTACCATCTCAGGCGAGGTGACCTTTACGAGTACGACAACTGTAACCATCACTTCTACCGAAGAAGTTGCCAAGATTTATTATACGCTCAATGGTGAGGAGCCCACGCAGGCATCCACGCTTTATGAAAAGCCGTTCACCTTGGACAAGACGGCTACGGTGAAGGCAGTTGCTATTTATAAGGAGGTGAGGTCCACTACAGCTCAAAAGACATTTACGAAGATGGATCTTTCCGCCCCGAAGACGATTGCTGAATTGTTTGAACTTCAACAAGACCTTAATGAAGTCAATGTTAAGTTGGCGGATGCACAGGTGGTTTATGCTGATGGCAACAACAATTATATTGTCCGTGAGAACAACAAGGCTCTTGACATCTTGAAAACCAGTCTCAGCTTAAAGCAAGGTCAGAAGGTGACGGGTACGGTGACGCTGAGTGTCAAGTTCAACAATGGAATACTGACCGCCTCTGACGTTACAGGAAAAACGAATGGCACAAATTTGACCCTGTCTGGTGAGGAGACAGCTCCGTTACCGATAGAATGCGCTACGGTAGGAGATGTGAAAAACTATCCAGGCGATCTGATTAGTCTCAAAAATAAAAAATATAACATCTATAGTCTAGCTCTTGTGGAGAATTACATATATGTGTATCTTTCCAATGCTTCCGAATTCAATATGGAGGGTAAGAATTATGACGTAACTATATGGTATAATGATGTTAAGAAATACTATTCTTCTTCTTACCCGCTGGCCAAGGTCGTAGAGGCTGAAATTGCCATCACCTCTCTTCCTGCGCCTACCATTGAAGGAGAGGCAGCGTTCACAGGTAGTACCACGGTTACAATCAAATCATCAGAGAGCGTAGCTTCGATACACTATACCCTTGATGGAACAGAGCCTACTACGGAGTCTATCCTTTACAAAAATCCGTTCGTTTTGGACAAGACGACCACGGTGAAAGCCATTGCTGTGTACAAGACGGTTACGTCGCCAGTCGCTTCTATGGACTTCCAACTGATAGATTTGAGTGCTCCGCAAACGATTCGTGATCTTTCCGTGATGGAGAAGAGCTTAGAAAGCGTGACGGTTCGCTTTGACAATGCGCAGGTCGTTTATGGTGAGGGGAAGAATTATATTCTCCGCGAAAAGTTCGACGGCACTGACTATGCCCTTGACGTGCTGAATACGGATCTGCCGCTGCAGGTTGGTGCTACGGTATCTGGTACGGTGAAGCTGCAGGTCGCTTTCAAGGCCAATCCAGCAGAGAACAATGGCGTACTGAGCACGGCGGATATTACAGAAACTCTCAATCATAATTTGACGATAACTCGAGGTGCTTCTGTCATGTCTATTCCGTTAAATGTGAGTATCGTGGACGTCAGAAAATACCCAGGTGATTTGCTCAAAGTTACTGATGGCTGGTGGTATGATAACTATGGTAGACCGCAGATCTATGGTACTGTACCTGACCCGTCTGGGTGGGGATCTACCGAATATGATGTGTATATATCAAACCATTCGGATTATTCCTTTATAAACGAAGATCCTAATGTCATACTGTGGTACAACGATGTATATACGGATGACCAGTCTCCTCTCGCGAAGATTATCGGTAAGAAGGATTCTTACGAATACAAGATGACTGCCGCAGGATGGGGTACGATCATCATCCCGTTCGACTGCGAGAAGCCCGAGGGTCTGACTATCTATGAGTGCACCAGCGTAAATGATGGTAAGTTGGTAGTCGAAGAGGTCAACTCCTTCAAGGCCAACACGCCGTATCTTCTGAAGGGACCGAAGGATGTTGAGACGACTTATCCTCTTGAGGGCTATGCCGCCAAGCACGAAGACAAATATGAGAAGGGTGTGATGGTCGGTGTCTATAGCTGGCAGGAGCCTCCCGCAGACTCGTATGTTCTCCAGAATCAAGACGAAGGATTGGCCTTCTACCGTCACCTTGCTGGTAACGGAGTGGAAGTAGGTCCTAACCGTTGCTACATCAAGCCGCAGAGTGGAGAGCTCAAGAGCATCCAGTTCCCGGATGATGAGACGAATGGTGTAGCCTATGCCAACGCAACCGACTCTTCGCTCGTCGATGTCTATACGACGGCGGGTGTCAAGGTGAAGCATCAGGTGAAGATGGGCAAGGCCCTCAACGACCTGCCTGCAGGCCTCTATATCATCAACAATAAGAAAATCGTCAAAAAGTAAACTACTATGGATAAGCGTAAATATATGAGGCCTACAAGTGAGGCCGTCACGGTGAAGAGTTCGCAATCACTATTGGCTGGTAGTATCCCTGGAGTGACTGGAACATACGACAATAAAAATAATCCCTGTCTTATTGGGAAAAAACATTATGACGCAATAACCGAAGTTGATCCTTGGAGCTGGGAATGCGTCCTATGGAATCAAGAAGTCAATGATGTCGAGGACGAGTAGTCCTTCCGCATTGAGTGCATAAACTAAGAATTGGTGTCTGTCATACAAGCAGTATGGGCAGGCACCATTTTCCTTTCTGACGTGTCGATTACAGATGACAATGTGAAGTCAAGTTTGTACGCTATTTTGACAAGCCAGAACCCGTGTCTCTTGGCTGCTGGTAGAGATTGGGGGTAACAACTTTTGGGCGGATAAAACTGGAGGAAGAGCATGAGGAAAGGCTGCAATGAAGGCTTTTGGCCTGGGATGGGCTTTGTTAAATGGATACGAAGGAATAGTTAATGTGGCGTTAATTCATGCTAATCGGCTTGCATTCGGCTGGGCGGAAGGTTATCTTTGTATAGTGGCTGCGCCAGGGCAAATGGTGAGCCAGGCTTCTTGTCATGAACGGCAGGGAGCGACGAGTGATTGAAATGTAAAATATAATCAAAAGAAACGATGATGAAAAGGTTAAAGATCTTATCAATCTCTTCGGTTGGGAATCGGAAAAGACCGTTCTCGTATCGTTCTCGTATCGTTCTCGTATCAATCTCGTATTGATCCCGTATCGATCCCGTATCGTTCTCCTATCGTTCTCCTATCGTTCTCGCTTCCAGAAGCGGAAACAATACGGAAACAATACGTAACGATACGTAAGCGATGTGGGTTTGATACGAGGTCGATAGGAGGAGCAAGGGAGGAACAAGGGAGAAACGTCCCCGTTGGCGTCAAATAACGTGTCGATAGATAGGTATATAAAAACATTCGCCACGATTCTTGCGTGTCATAGGTGAGCAAATGTTAAAAATCACCATGCGTCTTTATTATTATCCTTGAAAATTACCAAGACTGGGAATTTTATATTACCTTTGCACAGTAAAAGCATTTCACCTAAATGAAGATAACTTTCAAAGATGAAGCGTTGTCCGAACTGTATGAAACTGGTAAAACGAAGGATCGCAAATACAAGCAATTGTGCAAAAATAAAAGACTCGTAGATGGTTATATTCGAGCAGTTGGAGTGATGTATAGAACGGCGACGACACAGGAGTTGCGTCAATACAGTTTCCTGCATTACGAGAAACTGGCTCATGATCCAAGAAGTTCGATCAGAATCGTCAATGGCATGGTTGAGCGCCTGTTGTTTACAGAAACGGATGACGGAATAGAAGTAGAATTAATAGAAATAGACAGTACCCATTATGGCAACAAAAAGTAACAGATTAGTTCCAGCAAGGGCTATCCATCCGGGAGAAGTCTTGCGCGAGGAGTTGCTGGAACGAGGTATTAAGCAAAAAGATTTTGCCCGAACCATTGGCGTCCAACCCACGCATCTCAATGAGTTTATTAAGGGCAAACGCAATCTTAATGAAGGCCTGGCTATCAAATTGGAAAAAGCACTTGGTATTTCTTACACAAACTGGATGAGTCTACACGCTGGCTACCTATATGATTGTAAGGCCATAGAAGAGAAAAAGAATGAAGAGCTGAAGGCCTTAGACTTTGAGAACGCATGTAGTGATATGTTTAACCTGAAGGCTTTGTACAAAAGATTGGATATGTCATTGATGCCATGCGTGGACCGTGTAGCGCAACTCAAGGGCATGTTGTCTTTCGACTTGCTTTCTGCTGAACACCTACGGCTGCAAGTGGCTGGTTTGTACAAACACAGTGAGAAGGTGCAAATAGATGAAAAGAACATGCTGACATGGTTGATACTCAATAAAATCGAGATAGATAAAACTCCAGGGTTGCGGACCAAATACAATGAAGGGGATGCGAAGAAGGCTGCATGTGATCTTTCAGAATTGGCCAACCGAGGGTGTTTGTCTGTTGGTGCCATAAAAGAACTTCTTAATCGTTATGGTATCCAGTATATCCATGTCGAAAATATAGATAAAACACCTATAGACGCTTTCTCGACCATAGTCAATGAGCATCCTGTTATCACCGTGACCTATCGCTATAATGATATGGATAAATTGGCCTTTGATATATTGCACGAGCTCTGTCATATCGACAGGCATTTTGGTAGCGACCAAACAGCTTTTATTTCTATTGATGGTTTATACTCCAATGACCCTAGAGAAAGAGAAGCTAATGAGTTTGCGCGCCAAATGTTGATCCCAGATAAGGTGTGGAATGAAATGATGAGCGTTGGTTGTAATAGCTTGTCGCCTTATAAGATAGCGAAGACGATAGCACAAGCCGCAGGGTCAAGGGGCATTAGTCCTTCAATAGCCGTGGCGCGATATAAACACGATACGAAATGGTATAATACATCATCATATAGGTCGCCAAAGATTTTTTGAAATCAACTATTGAAATTATAATTTGTCCGCTTCAATACATCTATGTAGTGGATTTTTTGTACTTTTGCATTCAGATAACAAAATACCAAGCATGAATATGGAAAAGAATTTCAAGCGCACTACGGTGACTGCGGCCCTGCCTTACGCCAATGGCGGCGTGCATATCGGCCATTTGGCAGGCGTCTATGTGCCGGCAGACACCTACGTCCGCTATCTCAGACTGAAGAAAAAGGATGTGGTCTTCATCGGTGGAAGTGATGAGCACGGCGTGCCCGTCACGATCCGTGCCCGCAAGGAGGGTATCACCGTCCAGGAGGTCGTCGATCGCTATCATAACCTGATCAAGGACTCGTTTGAGAAGTTCGGAATCTCGTTTGACATCTATAGTCGCACGACCAGCTCCATCCACAATAAGTTTGCCTCCGACTTCTTCCGCAAGCTCTATGACGACGGCAAGCTGGAGGAGATCACCGAGGAGCAGTATTGCGACGAGGTGACGGGCGAGTTTCTGACCGACCGCAACATCGTCGGCACCTGCCCCCGTTGTGGTGCTGAGGGCGCCTACGGCGACCAGTGTGAGAAGTGTGGCGCCACGCTCTCTCCCGAGGAACTCATCAACCCGACCAACAAGAACAACCCCGGACACGGACTGGTGAAGCGACCCACGAAAAACTGGTATTTGCCGCTCAACCAATATCAGCAATGGCTGAAGGAGTGGATCCTCAATGGCCACAAGGAGTGGCGCTCCAACGTCTATGGACAGTGTAAGTCGTGGCTCGACATGGACCTGCAGCCCCGCGCCATGACCCGCGACCTCGACTGGGGTATCCCCGTGCCCGTGGAGGGTGCCGAGGGCAAGGTGCTCTACGTATGGTTTGACGCCCCCATCGGCTATATCTCCAACACCAAGGAGCTTTGCGATGCCGACCCCGCGCGCTGGGGATCGTGGGAGAAATGGTGGCAAGATCCGGAGACGCGCCTCGTCCACTTCATCGGCAAGGACAATATCGTCTTCCACTGTCTCATCTTCCCCACTATGCTCAAGGCCCACGGAGGCTATATCCTGCCCGACAACGTGCCTTCCAACGAGTTTCTCAACTTGGAGAACGACAAGATCTCCACGTCGCGCAACTGGGCCGTCTGGCTCCATGAGTATCTGGTCGATTTCCCGGGCAAGCAGGACGTGCTGCGCTATGTGCTCACGGCCAATGCCCCCGAGACGAAGGACAACAACTTCACGTGGAAGGATTTTCAGGAGCGCAACAACTCCGAGCTGGTGGCTATCTATGGCAACTTCGTCAACCGCGCCCTGCAGCTCACGAAGAAATACTGGAACGGCGTGGTGCCCACGCCGGGCAACCTCCTCGATGTCGATCGCAAGGCCGTGGAGGAGTTTAAGGACGTGAAGGACAAGATGGAGCAGCTCCTTGACGGATTCCACTTCCGTGAGGCGCAGAAGGAGGCCATGAACCTCGCCCGTATCGGCAACCGCTATATCACGGAGTGTGAGCCGTGGAAGGTGTGGAAGACGGATCCCGACCGTGTGAAGACGGTGCTCTATATCTCGCTGCAGCTCGTTGCCAACCTCAGCATCGCCTTTGAGCCTTTCCTGCCATTCTCTAGCAAGGACTTGCGCGCAATGCTCCGCCTCGACAGTTTCGACTGGAAGGATTTGGGCAGCACGGAACTGCTGAAGCCGGGCCATCAGTTGGCCGAGCCGCACCTGCTCTTCGAGAAGATCGAGGACGAGGTCATCCAGAAGCAGCTCGACAAGCTCGCTGCCACGAAGAAGGCCAACGAGGCCGAGAAGGCTGCTGCCGACTACAAGGCGACACCGATCAAGCCGAACGTCGATTTCAGCGAGTGGGAGAAGCTCGACATCCGTGTGGGTCATGTCAAGGACTGCCACCCGGTGAAGAAGAGCAACAAACTTCTGCAGTTTACCATCGACGACGGATCGGGTACGGACCGCACCATCCTCTCGGGTATCGCCAAGTACTATAAGCCCGAGGAGCTGATCGGCAAGGACGTGCTCTTCATCGCCAACCTCGCTCCCCGCAAAATGATGGGCATCGAGAGTTGTGGCATGATCCTCTCTGCCCTCGACTTCGATGGAAGCCTCGCCGTCACCTCCCTCCTGCGTGGGGTGAAGCCCGGCAGCCAGGTGGGATAAGATAATAGCAAACCATCTATCGCCCCATACGACAAAGGCCATCGTAACAGACCTTTGTGGTATGGGGCGTTTGTTGGTTAGCCCGGAACCGAGAAATAGGGGGGGCGCTGTGTCAATACTGTCTGCAGATTAAGGAAAACAATCAAAGCAAGAAATAAGATTGTTTTCGGTAAGGTGAACCCTAAATATGGAATGAACTTCTTTTTCCTGACTTCGTCATTGCGTACCCCAAGAAATATAAATCTTACAATTTTTCTCGGCAAGAATGCAAAAAACAGGGCTTTTCTCGTATAGGGGGTCGAGCATGCTATTTTACTCGACTTTTTGCGCGTCTCCCTAAGCAACAAAAGCAACCACTGATTATCAAGCACTTACAAACATATTTTGAAAAAGTGACGAAGTCAGGAGGTGAACCCTAAATATGGAATGAACTTCTTTTTTATGGGCTCGGATAAAAAAAGCTTGCAAATTTTGTGAATATTCGCTTAAATTATTAACTTTGCAGCCGAGGACAATCTATATACATTCAACTAAGATTCAGAAAACAGTATCTAAAGGAATTGTATGTTGATGACAAAGCTCATGACAAGCGGCATCGTTGTCAACCTTCATAGTCAAGATTCATCGCAAGATCATAGAATTGATGGTGAGTCAAGAAGGGGTTCTAGGACTAGCAAAATAATGACTGCTGTATTATGAGTATTTTCGTGGTAACAAAGATGGTCTTTTGTCGATAAGAGTAAATGACCAATATAAACAGATCTTGAGGAGTTTGTCAAAGATAAGAATATAATTTCTTCTGCGATATAACCCCGTAAAGTTATCAATATAAATCAAAACAAGGAGGAAAAAATGGTAAAAAACAAGGGAGCAATAGCCAATGAACTTAAGCCGTTTGAGCCAACGCACCCAGGTGAAGTCCTAAAGGACGAGATAGATTGTCGTGGGATATCCCAAAGGCAACTTGCTCACGAAATCGGTGTGTCCAGTTCTTTACTTAACGAAGTGCTGAACGGCGAAAGAGCCTTGAACACGCAATTGGCTCTTCTGTTGTCCGCAGCACTCGATATAGATGCGGAACCCCTGCTAAGATTGCAAGCTAAATATGACATGCTGACCGGCCATAAAACACCATCGTTCATCCAACGTCTTAATATGTAACTATTCAGCGAAAGGGCATGGCGGGGTATCAAGCCTCAAATAAGGCTTGA
>OLFV01001855.1_pt1 | contig 18206 bp, 16 predicted proteins | sample 1605551 | NCBI WGS metagenome assembly OLFV01 (sample SAMEA3888922, study PRJEB22519) | human gut metagenome | biome: human gut; feature: human-associated habitat; material: faeces | place: Denmark | collected 2011
CACGTTTCACCAGAGTTGCTTGTCACCTCTGCTGTCAAGTCGCCCTTGGTGAGGCAGAAGGTGCGGCCCAGGGCGTGCAACCGTACACATCAAAAATGGCCGACCTCCAACTTAATAAATGTTATAAAGGAATTCTTTTTCGCCCATTAGGTTGTTTTGTGGGGTATTTATTGTAAATTTGCAGTATAATTAATAAGGTATACATATTAACCCAAGATAGAATTAACGAAAACAAAATAAAACATGATCAAGAGATTATTGTCATTTCTCGACGCTTCGCCAGTCAATTTCCTGGCTGTCAAGAACCTTACCGAAGAGTTGCAGCAACATGGTTATCGCCGCATTGACACTACCGAGGCCTTAGGCACGGTAAAGGCCGGCGACAAGTTTTTTGTCACCAAGAACGATTCCTCCATCTATGCCTTCCAAATAGGAAGAAAACCTCTGGCTGAAACGGGATTCCACATGATTTGTGCCCATTGCGACTCACCCACATTCCGCATCAAGCCTCATGCAGAGATAGACTGCGAGGGAGGTATCGTGAAGCTCAACACTGAGGTGTACGGAGGTCCCATCATGTCGACATGGTTCGACCGTCCGCTCACCCTCGCTGGAAGAGTCATCGTGAAGAGCAAGGACGTGATGACCCCCACTACCCTCCTGCTGCACGTGAAGCGCCCATTGCTGCAGATAAGCAACCTGGCTATTCACTTCAACAGACAAGTGAACGATGGGGTGAAGCTGAGCCGACAGAAAGATGTGCTTCCTATCCTGGGAATCATCAACGACGAGCTGGAGAAAGGCAACCTGCTGATGAACATCATCCTCGAGGAACTGAACAAACAGCAGACCGTGGCTCGCGAGGACATTCTCGACTTCGACCTCTATCTGGCTGATGCCACTCCTGCCTGCACCTTTGGCGCGCACAATGAGTTGATCTCTTCGGGAAGACTCGACGACTTGTCTATGTGCTTTGCCGGACTTGAGGCGCTGTTGGCTTCACAACCCACCGACACCACACAGGTGCTTGCCATCTTCGACAACGAGGAGACGGGCTCGCAGACCAAGCAGGGAGCCGGAAGTCCTTTCCTCTCCTACATGCTCAAGCGCATCGCCCTGGCTCAGGGCGGAACCGAGGAGGCTTATTATCAGGCTGTGGAGCGTGCCTTCATGATTTCGGCAGACAATGCCCATGCATGGCATCCCAACTACTCCGAGAAGTACGACCCTACCAACCATCCTATGCTGGGAGGCGGACCGGTCATCAAGTTTAATGCTGCCCAGAAGTATGCCAGCGACGCTTATTCTGCATCGGTCTTTGCCGGCCTGTGCAAGAAGGCAGGTGTGCCTTGCCAGCGCTTTGTGAACCACAGTGATGTGGCAGGTGGAAGCACACTGGGCAACATCCTTGCCTCTTCCATTCCGCTGCGCGGTGTCGACATGGGAAATGCCATCCTTGCCATGCACAGCTGCCGCGAGACAGGAAGCACTGCCGACCATGAGTTCTGCGTCAAGGTGTTCACACAGTTCTACCAGGAATAACATGACACGATGAAAGGCATTCAATTGTATCAACAAAGATATGATGAGAAGTGGATATCGGAAGATTGTCATAGCATGCGACTCTTATAAGGGTTGCCTTACGAGCAGGGAGGTGAATGACACAATAGCAGGAGCTTTGTCGGCTCCCGAAATCATAACCCTCGAAATGAGTGATGGGGGCGAGGGAATGCTCGATGCCTTTCTCTCGGCAATGAAGGGTGAACGGGTGAGGATTCATGCTCATGACGCCCTGATGCGATGGACTGAGGCAAAGTACGGAATAGTGGACAATACTGCTATTATCGAGATTGCGCAGACAGCAGGCCTGGCTTTGATAGAGCCAGAACAGCGCAACCCGATGAAGGCTACGTCCTGGGGTGTGGGCGAGATGATCGTGAATGCCTATCGCCGGGGCGTGACCCATTTCATCGTGGGATTGGGCGGAAGTGCCACTTCCGATTGCGGTATAGGAATGCTCAAGGCTATGGGCGACGACTGGAAGACGATACGCAGGGAATGCAACTTTGTGCTGGCTTCAGACGTTACCAATCCTCTTTGCGGCGAGAACGGCGCAGCTCATGTCTTTGCTCCTCAAAAGGGAGCAGACTCTGAGATGGTGGAAATGCTGGATGCCCGTGCCCGGAAGTTTGCCGAGGTGAGCGCCAAGCATTTCGGTTATGACAGGAGTGAGGCTCCGGGAGCTGGTGCTGCCGGTGGTTTGGGCTACGCCTTCCTGCAATATTTCAATGCCAAGGCTCGTCCTGGGGCTGAGCTTCTTTTAGAGAAAATTGGGTTTGACGCCTTGATTCAGAATGCTGACCTTGTGATTACAGGCGAAGGACATAGCGACCGGCAGACCTTGATGGGGAAACTGCCACAAAGAATCCTTGCGCATGTTACCAATCAGAAAATCTGGCTTGTATCGGGTGGCGTGAGCGACAGGCAGGCGATGCTGGATGCAGGTTTCGACAGAGTGATTCAGGTTACTCCGGACAACATGCCTTTGGATGTGGCATTGAAGCCTGATGTGGCACGCAACAACATGATAAAAGCGATCATAATGGAAGAGAAACAATGAAATACATCATTTTTGATTTTGACGGAACTATCGGCGACTCACAACGGCTGATAGTAAAGACCCTGCAGGACACGATGCGGGAAAGAGGACTCGAGGTGAAGTCGGACGAGGCTTGCGCCAAAACGATCGGACTTCGGCTCGACGAGGCCTTTGTGGCACTCTTTGGCATGAGTGCCGAAGAGGGTGAAGCCTGTGCTGCCACTTATCGCGAGATATTCATGAAGAACAAGGAAATCATGATTGTCGAGCCTTTCCCTCATGTGATAGAAACGCTCCGTAAACTGCATCAACGTGGCTTCGTACTGGGCGTGGCAAGCAGCCGCAACCATTGTTCGCTCGACGGCTATGTCAGGCAGATGGCGCTCGACAACATCTTCACCTCTATAGTGGCGGGCGATGATGTGGAGCATGTGAAGCCTGCCCCCGACATGGTGTGGCGGGCTCTGAAAGAGATGAATGGAGAAATAGAAGAAGCCTTAGTCGTTGGCGACATGACATTCGATGTGGACATGGCGCACAACGCTGGTTGCAAGGCATGCGCCGTGACTTATGGCAACGGAACCCGCGAGCAACTTGCCTCAGCCGACTGGATCATCGACGATTTCGCAGAATTGCTGCAGAAATTGGATTTTTAAATATTGAGTCCACTTTCGTATATTACCCTTCTCCTTCCACCTTGCAGCCATTGAATCCCATTTCCCTGGCTTTATCCGGACCAAAAGTAAAGTAAACGGCTTCGCCCTCGTCGCAAATCTCGCCTGCTGAATTTTCAAGGGTAAGATGAATGGTGGCTATGTTGCGACGCTGGCTGGCTAAATGTCCACGAACCGTAATTTGAGTATCTGAGGTAAGAACAGGCTTCTTATATTTCACATTGAGCTGCATCGTCACGCCTGTAGTCTGAAGCTTACGGTTGATTACCCATCCTGCCACTTCGTCCATCAGCATTCCGATGATGCCTCCGTGAAGGGTGTTCACCCATCCCTGATAGTTAACACCTGGAGTCCAAACAGTGAGCACATCATCGCCATCTTCCCAAAACTCGAGATGCAATCCCACAGGATTGCCTGGAGCACAACATACACAGTTGTACTCCGGTTTGCCTAAATAAGGATTCAATATCTTCTTCATGACTCTAAAAAAACTCCTTAACTTCTTAACTCCCTTAACTCCTTTAACTCCTCGAAAAATTAATCTTGTTTTTCGATGATCTTCATTCCTTCTTCCACAGCCTGCATGTTGAGCGGTATCATGGCGTGATGACGCTCAGGCAACGACTTGTAGAGAGCCTTGTTCAGTCCGTCGGTGCTTACTACCGGACAAACCTTGAGCAGTCCGCCAAGTACAATCATGTTGAACACCTTGGAGTTCTTCATCTCGGCAGCCTTGTCCATGGCATCAATGCGATAGACGGTAATGTCCTTGCGCTGTGGCGGATTGATGACTCCATAGCCGTCATAAATAAGGATTCCTCCAGCCTTCACCTTGGGCTCAAACTTATCGAGCGACGGCTGGTTGAGCACGATGGCCACATCGTAATGGCTGAGGATAGGCGATGAAATTCGCTCATCGCTCACGATGACTGTCACGTTGGCTGTACCGCCTCGCTGCTCGGGTCCATAGGCTGGCATCCACGTAACCTCCTTATCCTCCATCAGTCCTGAGTAGGCCAGGATCTTTCCCATAGAGAGGACGCCCTGTCCACCAAAACCGGATATAATGATTTCTGTCTTCATTTGTTTCTATTTGTTTTAGGGAAGAGCAAATGAATTTTTCACTCTTCATTCTTCGCTCTTCACTTACATTCCCGTTGTATCCTTCAGGTCTCCCTTCACATACTCCTTGAACATATGCTCCTCCATCCACTTGTTGGCTTCTACTGGTGAAAGCTTCCAACCGCTGTTGCAGGTGGAGACGATTTCCACAAGACTGGAACCAAGTCCCTTCATGCTTGCCTCGAAAGCTTTGCGGATGGCTTTCTTGGCTTTGCGGATGCTGGCTACGCTTTCCACACTCTGACGGCTCACATAGCAGGTTCCCTGAAGATGTGATGCCAGCTCGGTAATGTTGAGTGGATAACCATGAAGGTCGGGCTGACGTCCGTAAGGACAAGTAGAGGTTTTCTGTCCAAGCAGTGTTGTCGGTGCCATCTGTCCTCCCGTCATGCCATAGATGGCATTGTTGATAAAGATGGCTGCTACGTGCTCACCACGGTTGAGGGCATGGATGGTTTCGCAGGCTCCGATACAAGCCAGGTCGCCATCACCCTGATAGGTAAAGACGAGGCGGTCGGGCCAAAGACGTTTTACTGCTGAGGCACAGGCAAGAGCTCGTCCATGAGCTGCTTCCTGCCAGTCGATGTCAAGGTAACGATAGGCAAAGACGGCACATCCTACAGGACAGATACCCACTGCTTTGTCTTCCATTCCCATTTCCTCGATTACCTCGGCCACGAGCTTATGCACCACACCATGAGAACAGCCCGGGCAGTAATGCATCGGGGTGTCGTTCATCAATGTTGGTTTCTTGTAAACCAGGTTTTCTGGTGATATGATATTGTTCGTCATTATTTTGTACTTTGAGTATTGCTGATAAGTTGTTTTACAGCCTCAACGATTTCTTCTGGTTCAGGAACGATTCCTCCCAAGCGTCCGAAATGTTCTACGGGGACTTTTCCATTGACTGCCAGGCGCACGTCTTGTATCATTTGTCCGGCATTGATCTCGGCTACAAGTATGCCTTTACAGCGCTGTGCAAGTTCATGAAGCTGCTTCTCCGGGAAAGGCCATAGGGTGATGGGACGGAAAAGTCCTACCTTGATGCCTTGCTGACGGGCAACCTCGATACTCTTCTCTGCTACACGGGCGGCACTTCCGAAAGCCACGATGACATAGTCGGCATCTTCGATATGCTCAGTAGCATAACGCACTTCTTTCTCGCATATGGTTTGGTATTTCTGCTGCAGATGTAGGTTGCGCTGCTCCATCACCTCTGGCTTAAGCTCGAGCGAGGTGATAATGTTGGGCTGGCGGTCTTTGCTTCTGCCGACAGTTGCCCAAGGACACTCGCGTGCGATTTCCTCTTCGGTGCGACGGGGCTTCATCGGTGGCAACACCACACGCTCCATCATCTGTCCGATGACGCCATCACTCAGTATCATGGCAGGATTGCGATAACGGAATGCCAGGGTGAAAGCCAAGTCTACGAAGTCGGCCATTTCCTGTACCGACGCCGGAGCAAGTACGATCACGTTGTAGTCGCCATTGCCTCCTCCACGCGTTGCCTGGAAATAGTCACTCTGCGAAGGCTGGATGGTTCCCAGCCCTGGACCGCCACGCTGCACATTGACGATAACGCCTGGCACTTCGGCACCTGCCATATAGGCGATGCCTTCCTGCATGAGAGCCACACCAGGACTCGACGAAGTGGTAAGCACACGCTTTCCGGCTCCGGCTCCTCCGTACACCATATTAATAGAGGCTACCTCGCTCTCTGCCTGGAGCACAACCATACCTGTCGTCTCCCAAGGCTTGAGGAGCGCAAGGGTCTCAATGATTTCTGTCTGTGGAGTGATAGGATAGCCAAAGAAGCCATCTGCTCCACATCGTATACAGGCATGGGCGATAGCCTCATTGCCTTTCATAAGTGTTACTTCTTGCTCTGCCATTGTTAGATTTCCTCCTTTTTACGATAAACGGTGATACAACCGTCCGGGCACACGATGGCACACGAGGTACAGCCTACACAAGCCTCGGCATGCGCTGGTTCTACGTAACGATAGCCATGCACATTCACCTTCTTTTCGGCAAGCGTTATGACATCGTGAGGACAGGCCTCCACACAGAGCGCACAACCTTTGCATCGCTCTGTATCTACCACAATTGCCCCTAAAATTTTATTCTTTGTCATGGGTTATAATAATCTTTACAATAAAAGCCGAAGATATTATCGAGCATTTCCTTGGCTACGACGGCAGGGCTGTCGGGGTCAAGGGCTATGGCTTCCATATAGCAATCGAGAGCATGCTTGTAATCACCTTGTTTGCGATAGGCATTGCCCTGTAGATAATATTCCTGAGCTGTCATTTATCTGCTGATGTTCTTTTAAATTTGCTGTGCGAAATTAATAAAATAAGCTAACTAAAAAGAATTATCAGCCGAGATTTAAACTATATTAATGTTGTTTTGCGGAAAAATGCGCACACCATATTTCAGTGTGCAATTTTTAAAGAATAATGTACGTTATTTCTAATATTATATTCTATAAGAACATACTCCGCCACTTAACGCAGCTGGCCGCGGTAAATGACGAACAATACTACACCTCGCAACAGAAGGTAGAGAACGAAGGCCAACCACAAGGCATGATTGCCCAGTAAAGGATGCAGAACGAAAAACAGAATGAAGAACGAAGCTGAGGCTATGGCGGTGGAACAGAGCATCGACTTTGACTGGGTGATACCGACAAAGATGCCGTCAAAGACGAATGCCGACATGCCCGACAAGGGAATCAGCACTGCCCACCAGAAATACGCACCGGATGCCGTTATTACCTTCTCATCACTTGTGAGTAACGAGAGAAAGTTCTCGCCACCTATTATATATAATAAGGTGAAACCGACGGCTACGCCTACACCGAACATCATCGTTCTCTTCACTACTTCCCGGAACGCCACCCTGTTTCCGGCTCCATAATACTTGCCACTCAATGCCTCTGCCGCATAGGCGAAGCCATCCATAAAATAAGAGAAGATGGTGAAAAGCGTCATCAGCAAGGTGTTGACAGCCAACACCAGCGTACTCTCGCGGGAACCTGCTGCCGTAAAGAAAAGATTCACTGCCACCAGACATACGGTACGGAGAAATATGTCCCTGTTGAGCGAGAAGAATCGTTTCAGTGGTTCGGAATCAAAGATATGGTGACGATAATCATACTTGCCCAATCTGCGATAGTAGAGGCGATAGAGCACACAAGCCATCAGAAATCCCCACCATTGGGCGATGACCGTTCCGAGTGCCACACCTTCTACCGTCATCCTGCAGACGAAGACTAGCATCAGCGAAGCGATGATGTTTACCACATTCTGCGTCAGCGACACTACCATCGGGATGCGGGTGTTCTGCATACCGATAAACCAACCCGTGAATCCATAAAGTCCAAGCACAGCGGGAGCACCCCAGATGCAGACATAGCAATATCTGCGAGCCAACTCCACGACATCCGCCTCGGGTGACATCGCCCACAGTCCGCATCCGATCATCCATCGCTGAAGGATAAAGAACAGCAGACCTATCCCCACACCGATACTCAGAGAGCGCACCAGGAGTCGCTGCACCTCGGAAAAGTCTCGTCTTCCCAATGCCTGCGAGGTCATTCCGCTGGTTCCCATGCGCAGGAAGCCGAACAACCAGTAGATGACATTGAAGAGCATCGAGCCCACAGCGATGGCTCCGATATAAGACGCATCACCGATATGACCGACAATGGCGACATCCACCAAACCCAAAAGCGGTACCGTGATATTGCTGATTATCGACGGTACCGCTAAATGTAATATCTTCCTATTCATTAAATCTTAAACTTCGCAGCCTGCTCCTCGATGTAAGCTGCATCGCTGAAGTAGTCGATACGCATGGCTTTGCGAACCTCATCCATGGTCTGGGCTGCAAAGGCACGGGCATCCTCACTGCCCTTCTTCAGGATGTTGAACACCTCAGGAATATCCTGCTCGTACTCATGACGGCGGGCACGGATAGGAGTAAGCATCTTGTTGAGCACACTGTTGAGGAATTTCTTACAGGTTCCGTCACCGATGCCTCCCTTCACATACTGGGCCTTCAGTTCGTCGAGATTCTGGAACTCTGGCCAGAACTCAGCGAAGTCCTCGGGTGTAGAGAATGCCTCGAGATAAGTGAACACGGCATTGCACTCCAGATGTCCTGGTTCTTCCATACTCATACGTGGAGCACCGTTCGACATCTTCTTCACCTTCTTCCATACCGTCTTCTCGTCGTCGCTCAGATAGATACAGTTGCCAAGACTCTTACTCATCTTCTCCTTACCATCGGTACCTGGAAGACGACGGCAAACCACATTCTCAGGGAGCATGATCTCCGGCTCTACAAGCACAGGTGCGTAAATCTGGTTGAAACGGCGCACCAACTCACGTGTTACCTCCAGCATGGGTTCCTGGTCTTCACCTGCAGGAACGGTTGTAGCTTTGAAGGCTGTGATGTCAGCAGCCTGACTTACTGGATAGCAGAAGAAGCCAAGAGGAATGTTGGCCTCGAAGTTGCGCATCTTGATCTCGGTCTTCACCGTTGGGTTGCGCTGAACACGAGATACGCTGATGAGGTTCATCAAATAGGTGGTGAGCTCGGCAAGCTCAGGAATCATACTCTGAATATAGAGTGTGCACTTCTGTGGATCAAGGCCTGCAGAGAGGTAATCGAGAGCCACTTCGGTGATGTTCTGACGTATCTTCTCTGGGTTGTCTGCATTGTCAGTAAGAGCCTGCACATCGGCCATAAACACGAACATCTTGTCGAAGTCGCCTGCATTCTGCAGTTGTACTCGGCGCTGAAGTGAGCCGATGTAATGCCCCAAGTGGAGCTTGCCTGTTGGACGGTCGCCCGTCAATATTATCTTTCCCATATTATTACGATTGTTTCTGTTATACGAAAAATAGTCAGCCTGTCTGCTATTTTTAGTGCAAAGGTACAGCAAAAAGGGCAAAACACAAAATAAATAGTTACTTATTTTGTGTTTTTGCCCCTTACCCGTCACTTACCATGTATATTTTAATCGGCAAATCACAGTTGTGTTGTGACAGCGAAAACAAATTACTTCTTGGTGATCACCACTTGTTTCTCATTGAAAGCACTGCAAGCATCTACCAACTTCAAGACTTTGTCCCAGTTGGCTACAGGTTCCTCACGATGCAAGAAACTCTTGCTTACATGCACTATGATCTTGCCAGCCCCGGCACTTGCCTTCACCGCGAACTCGCCACAATCGTTGCTGACGGTGGTATTCAGTTTTTTCAATGACTCAGCTGAAGCCTGATAGCCTTTGGGCAAAGCCACCTCTATATTCCACTCATCAGCAAATGCCATTCTACGCCAGATACGATCCTTGCGGATGCGATCATTGCCTTCCAGTTTCATCTGCTCTCCTATCAGCTTGCCCACAGCCAGCATCATGCTGCTTCCTGCACGTTTCACCAATCCTTCCATCTCGTAATCTACATGATAAACGAAGTCTGCGCTGTCTTTTCGGATGCCCACACAATCGAGTCCATAACCATTTACCTTGACTGGCTCCGCTTCATGATAGCCTTTTATCTCTTCCTTGAACTGGTCGGGTTGCTCCTTTTGCTTGTACTCGGCAAAGTCAGACTTCATGACGGAAGCATCTTTCTTCAAGAAAGCACTATAAGGATCAGACTCATCATACTTCAAATAACGCCAAAAAGCGGCAAGATGGTCGGGACCATACAGATAATAATCTGGCGAGCTAACCATTTGTCCGTATTCTTTCTGTGCGCCAGAATAGTCTATGCTGCGGTGAATATTCATCTTGGTACCATCGATGTTGACCTTAATGGTGACGACAGACTTGTTAGTGGCAGCTGTACTTACAGGGATTTCGAATGGCGCATCAACATCCTGCATATATGCCTTACGCCCCTGGAACTTATAAGGGATGTCCGATGCCACCTTAGGAAAGGTACCAGGGAAATAATACAGGTTGGTTCCCTTGAGGCGGAAGAACCAAGTGGTAGAATTATAGTTGATGAGCTTGTCGACAGGCAATTCGCCAACAGCAGTCGTGATGCCCATTTCCACTTCTACCCCTAACTTACGCAAGAAGTTGGGCACACGGTTGAAGGCTTCTTGGCTTGTTCCACCAGTAACATATTCATAAGCATAAATACGGTCTGCTTTCTCGTCGGCAGGCATCGACTCATCCTTAGCCGACTTATACACACTGCGTTTCTGCGCAGAAAGACCTGCTGCCGAATAGCCGTTCTTGCTAACATAAGACTTCATCAGCTTCCAGTCATCTTGTAGGATGGGCGCAACATCAGGGTTAGCTCGAACACCTTTCTGACGCATGACCTTCTCGACCACCATGGTCTTCGACTTAGTGGGCGTAATGTACATCAAAACATAAGGAGACTGCAAGGAAGAGTTATACCAAGCAGACGGCTCTCCATCGACAGGTTGGTCCATCACCAAATCAAGCACGGCGTTTTTATCCTTGTCCGTGGTCTGCTTAAATTCGGGAGCCCCATTCATCGAGCGATAAACCGTAGACAAACTTTGGTCTAACACGCAATGCACTCTGCTATAAAGAATCGGCTCGTCTTGGCGAAAATAAAAAGTAAAAGGATCCAGCCGCTGTTCCTGCGTGTCAATCTGGTTGAGAGAAAATACGTCAATACAGTCGCCGACCTCCAATCCTGGCACGGCAATCTTCTGGCTCAAGTCCTTGCCTTTCTTACCTTCCTTGACATCCACATAGTCATCGAAGTCGACCACTTGCACCTTGCCATCTTTCTTGAGCACACGAATACCCAGGACGGTATTGGTCTTATTGTGATATGCCCCTACCCACTTTTTTGATTTCGTGCGGAAAGAAAACTCAGAATAATCCTTCAAGGCTTTCTTGTCGTTGAGTTGTATCAGCATACGCTCCATGTCTTCGCAGTCTATCTGACGTGTCAGACGGAGGTTAACAAACAATTCCGTTGTTGCCTTACGGTAATAATCGGTACTCAACTCCCGGTAATAAGAGAGGATAACAGCCGATTCGTTCTTGTACTTCGCTGGCACTGTGCGTTTCTTGAAGTCAGCAGGAGTATTGTCCCACACTTCTTGACGCACTTTCTGAGCCAACTTGAGGTAATCAGCCTTGTCGTCAGCCTTAACAGGCAAACATACGAGTTGCATTGCCAAAAGGAAGAAAGCAACTCCCATCATTCTCACATGTTTCATAGTTCAACCTTTAAAATGTATAACATTGCTTATTTAGTTTGCAAAACCACTTGCTCGTTGCAGGCATCATTCCATTCGGAAACCATTTTGTTCCATGCCGGAATATCCTTCAAGGCTACTCGCCTGTTCTTGATGACATACTCCTTTTTCATGACGACACGATTGCCTTGTTTGGAAAACGTACAAGACAAGTCTGCCCAATGGGTATGCGACGCAAAAGGAGCAGGGAGTTCCTGCACACGCATACCTTTTGGTACTGAGAGACTGACCTTGCGCACATTCTTCAGTTTCATACCTATCATATAGTCGGAAACCCGCTTGGTAGTATCTACTTTCTCCAACCACACATCTTTGTCCTGATTCATATCCACATAGAGGTATTGGTCTGCCGACACTCCCACGTTTCCTTTATAAAAAGAGGAAGAGATGGCGAGCTGTTCGTCTTGGGGCCTACTACCTTTGAGCACCACATCCCTCATTTCGTCCTTATTGCCGTCCATTCCCAACAAACGAGAAAGGAATTGCAGTCTGTCATCTTGCGCAGCTGCGTCGTATGCCGACAAGACCATGGCTTTCATATCTCCTTTCCAAGAAGAATTCAGAGTGCCCTTCATGGCATAATTGCCATCCCCCTCTACGGAAAGTGCACAATCGTATTCCACAGATGAGGAACAAGCTTCCAGGGGCAATGTGGGCAACGTATAGACCCGGCATCCTTCTCCTTCTTCCACCAAAGCCTGTCGTCCCTGAATATTTGTAGGAATATACCCTAAGGGTATGTAAGAATTGGTGGCATCAAGATAATAGGGTTTACCCTGATAGAACACTGTGCATATCGCATGATTGACAGAGGAAATGGTGGGTACTTCATGCGATGTATAAGGAATGTCATCTGTTCCGATATCTGTCTGTCGCGCATCAAAACCCTGAGCCTTCAACAAGGTTTTCAGCAAGAGCGACATGGCCTTACAGTCACCATATCGCTTACGGATCGTTTCGGCAGGAGTGGCTGGTTGATGGGCAGAAACGCCGGCCTCGTATGCCAAATAGCGTATGTGGCTTTGCACCCAGGCAAAGGTGTTGGCAATTTTCTCCTTGTCACTCTTTGCTCCTTGGGCTATCTCTGCAAGGATTTCCGCTTGGTTGGGAATCGCACAGTCGACATCTGCCATTTTCTTAGACCAAGCGAACATATCCTGTTCATCCTTGAACGAACCTATTACGAGCAAATGAGGAACAGTATAGCCCCAGGCTGGAGCTCCCGCCTCGGAAACTGGCACAGACAAGCCGTGCATGACATAGGTAAACACGGAGTCGCCAGCCTCATCGGCCACAGCTGTCTTGACCACATCGGCAGGAAGATTACACTCCTTGAGATGATATTGAGATAAAGCCTTCGGTATAACCACCTGGACGGTTTTGTTCTCTACATAGTAGTCTTCTGGAAAAGAGATTCTTGTGAAATAAACAGCATCGGTAAAGGTTCGTGCAAAAGAGGCCTTCAAAATCTTACCCACCTTGGGTATCCGATAATTGAAATAACAGACCTTGGTGTCATCAAAGAAGATATTCTCAGGTGTAGCTGACTTATATTGTGCCGTGCCCTTGGAGGAAGCTTTGTCCAAACGGATAAAATCTCCATAGTAGACATTCGGCTGAACAAGTGCTGCATATTTTGTCACGCCATATTCCAAATCCGTCGTATTCGAGATGACAGGAATACCATCGGAATTCACCTTAAACTTATACCGATCCACACAGTTTACTATATGCACATTGTCGTCCACGCCTTGAGCCGCAGCAGACAATACGCTCAGAAAACACAGATAAATAAATACAGGTTTTATTGTCATCAGATTGGTGTTATGAATTAAATGCCCCCCCGAAGTATAAAACAAAGGAAGGGCATTTTATATATTATTCAAGTTTCGCAAGTTTTACCCCACACGCCCTGAAGGGGCAGAAGCTCTTAGCCCGTACTTAAACCACTTAGAACTCTGCGTTCTTAGGAGTACGTGGGAAAGGAATCACGTCACGGATGTTCTGCATACCTGTAACAAAGAGAATCAGGCGCTCGAAACCGAGACCGAAACCAGCATGAGGACATGAACCATACTTACGGGTGTCGAGATACCACTCCATATCCTTCATTGGGATGTTGCGGTCCTTGATCTCGCCCATCAGCTTGTCATAGCTCTCCTCACGGACAGAACCACCGATGATCTCGCCTATCTGTGGGAAAAGCACATCGGTACCCTGAACGGTCTGGCCGCTCTTGCCACCGAAGCCACTCTCCTCCTCGTCTATCTTCATATAGAAAGCCTTGATGGCCTTAGGATAGTTGGTCATAATGACAGGCTTCTTGAAGTGCTCCTCTACCAAGAAACGCTCGTGCTCTGAAGCCAAGTCGTCGCCCCACTCACATGGGAACTCAAACTTCTTGCCATTGGCAATAGCCTCCTGCAAGATGCGGATACCTTCAGTATAGGGCAGATGAACGAATTCGGAGTTCAGCACACTTTCCAATCGGGCAATCAGACCCTTGTCGATCATCTTGTTCAGGAATGCAAGATCGTCCTTGCAGTTGTCGAGTGCCCAGCGGATGCAGTACTTGATGAAATCTTCCTCCAGTTCCATCAAACCAGCCATGTCCAGGAATGCCACCTCAGGCTCTACCATCCAGAACTCTGCCAGGTGGCGGGGAGTATTACTGTTCTCTGCACGGAAAGTTGGACCGAATGTATAAATAGCACCAAGGGCTGTGGCACCCAACTCGCCCTCCAACTGACCTGAAACGGTCAATGAAGTCTGCTTGCCGAAGAAATCATCAGAGTAGTCTATCTTGCCATCCTCTGTCTTCTTCAGGTTGTAGAGGTTCTTGGTAGTTACCTGGAACATCTGACCTGCACCCTCGCAGTCGCTGGCTGTGATGAGAGGTGTATTGAAGTAGAAGTAGCCATGCTCATGGAAGTAGGTATGGATAGCCATCGCCATGTTATGACGAATACGCATCACGGCACCAAAGGTGTTGGTACGGAGGCGCAGGTGAGCATACTGACGCATGTACTCAAAGCTCTGACCCTTCTTCTGCATAGGATAATCGCTTCCGCAGAGACCGTAAATTTCAATGCTTTCGCACTGGATTTCAACACTCTGTCCGGCACCCTGACTTTCAACCAATGTACCTACTGCACTGATGCAGGCGCCAGTGGTAATCTGACGGAGCTGATTCTCATCGACCTTGGATGGGTCGACTACTATCTGAATATTATTAATAGTAGAACCATCGTTAAGAGCGATAAAATCGACTGCTTTGCTACTACGATGGGTACGCACCCATCCCTTTACATTCACGATTGAGCCATAGGCTGTGCTCTTGAGCAAGTCTACAACTTTAGTTCTTTTTACTGTTTCCATTGTTAATATTATGCTTCAAGGAGTTAAAGAAGTTAAGGAGCTAAGGAGTCAACTCCTTAACTCCTTAACTTCATATTATTGTTTCTTATTCAAAAGCACCCATGCGGAGCATGTCAACTTCCTTCTCTGTCAGGAAGCGCCAGTCGCCACGACGGAGGTTCTTCTTAGTCAGACCGGCAAACTGTACACGGTCGAGCTTGGTGACACGATAGCCAAGGCTCTCGAAAATACGACGAACGATACGGTTCTTGCCACTATGGATCTCGATACCTACCTGTGCCTTGTCGTTGTCATCAGCATACTCTACTGCGTCTGCCTTGATCTCACCATCCTCAAGAGTGATACCGTCACGAATCTGCTGCAGGTCGTGAGCTGTCACGTTGCGGTCGAGATGTACGTGATAAACCTTCTTCTTCAAGAACTTAGGATGGGTAAGCTTGCTGGCCAGGTCGCCATCGTTGGTCAAAAGAAGCACACCTGTAGTGTTGCGGTCAAGACGGCCTACTGGATAAATACGCTCTGGACAAACATCCTTCACGAGGTCCATCACTGTCTTGCGCTGCTGAGGATCGTCGCTTGTTGTCACATAGTCCTTTGGCTTGTTGAGAAGCACGTAAACCTTCTTCTCCAAGCTGACAGGAGCATCGTGGAACTTCACTTCGTCGGTACGCAGAATCTTGGTTCCCAACTCGGTTACTACCTCACCGTTGACAGTAACCACACCTGCCTGAATAAACTCATCAGCCTCACGACGTGAGCAGATACCGGCATTGGCGAGGAACTTGTTCAAGCGCAATGGCTCGTTAGGATCGATGTTCTCCTCCTTATATTCAATACGCTTCTTGAGATTATATTTTGCATTGGGATCGTAGCCTGGTGTGTGTGGACGACCATATCCACCACGGTTGTTGTAGCCACCGCCCTGTGGACGACCATAACCGCCACGGTTGTTGTAGCCACCGCCCTGTGGACGACCATATCCGCCACGGTTGTTGTTGTAGCCACCGCCCTGTGGACGACCATAACCGCCCTGCTGACGAGACTGATAACCACCACGGTTGTTGTTGTAGCCACCACTCTGTGGACGACCATAACCGCCCTGCTGACGAGGCTGATAGCCACCCTCTTCATCATTGTTGTTGAAACGAGGACGATAACCACCCTGTGGACGATTCTGATATCCGCCACGGTTGCTGTTGTAGCCACCACCCTGAGGACGACCATAACCGCCCTGCTGACGAGGCTGATTACCACCACGCTGCTGATAACCACCTTGGCGATGCTCACCATTGTTCTGCTGAAGAGCCATTCCGAAACCTTCTGGGCGGAATCCACCTTCACTGCTGCGATCGCTGCTGTAAGCACGCTGCGAGTTGATACGAGGACGCTGTGGACGTCCGTTACTGCGATAATTTTTCTGATAACCGCCTGCTGGGGTATAACCCTCACGGGCACCTTCATTTGCAGTCGATTCGCTCTGAGGTTTGTTGTCAAATTCTGAATCCATTTTCCTTTTTCTTTCTTAAAAGCCTCACGGCTGGGTTAATAACTTTTTTTAAAATAATTCTTTTAGTTCTTTATATATATATATGGTATATGATAAATACTTCGATAGGTAGCGATTGGGAATTGAAGATTAATATCTGTTAGATTCCTGTATAGTTGCTGGGGGTGATAGCCATCAGTTCTGCCTTCACACTGTCGCTCACATTCAAGCCCTGGATAAACTCATGAATGGTCTCCTCGGTCATGTGCTTGTTGGTGCGGGTAAGCGCCTTCAATGCCTCATAAGGATGTGGGTAAGCCTCGCGACGCAAGATGGTCTGAATGGCTTCTGCCACTACTGCCCAGGTGTTGTCGAGGTCTTCCTGCAACTTCTCTTCATGAAGAATGAGCTTGCGAAGTCCCTTCAAAGTGCTCTGAATGGCAATCACACTGTGACCGACAGGTACACCGATGTTACGCAATACGGTACTGTCGGTGAGGTCGCGCTGCAGACGGCTTACAGGAAGCTTCTGTGCCAGGAACTGGAGTATGGCATTGGCTATGCCCAGGTTGCCCTCGCTGTTCTCATAGTCTATAGGATTCACCTTGTGAGGCATGGCACTTGAGCCTACCTCGCCAGCCTTGATCTTCTGCTTGAAGTAATCCATAGAGATATACATCCAGAAGTCGCGGTCGAGGTCGATAATAATGGTGTTGATACGACGAACGGCATCGAAGATGGCACCCAAATAGTCGTAATTGCTGATCTGTGTGGTGTACTGCTCACGCTCCAAGCCCAGCTTTTCGCTGACAAACTTATTGCCGAAAGCACGCCAGTCGTACTGAGGATAAGCCACATGGTGAGCATTGTAATTGCCGGTAGCACCACCAAACTTGGCAGTCACCTTGCATGCTTTCAAACTGTTGAGCTGCTCGGTAAGACGATAGACATACACCATAATCTCCTTGCCCAAACGGGTTGGAGAGGCTGGCTGACCATGAGTCTTGGCAAGCATTGGCACATCCTTCCACTCATCGGCATAAGTCTGCAACTGAGCTATCAACTCCTCTACCTGTGGATAGAAAACATCCTGAAGTGCTTCTTTCACAGAAAGAGGCACACTGGTATTGTTGATGTCCTGAGAGGTCAAACCGAAATGGATAAACTCCTTGTAAGCATCCAATCCGCCAATCTTATCAAACTCTTCCTTGATAAAATACTCTACAGCCTTGACATCGTGGTTGGTAACCTTCTCGATATCCTTGACACGCTGCGCATCATTCTCATCAAAGTTCTGATATATCTCACGCAAACGAGCAAACAAAGCAGAATCGAATGAAGCAAGTTGCGGCAAAGGCAACTCACACAAAGTGATAAAATACTCAATCTCTACACGAACACGGTATCGTATGAGCGCATACTCGGAAAAATAGTTTGCGAGTGGCTCTGTCTTTCCCCTGTAACGTCCATCTATAGGGGAAATAGCTGTAAGTAAATCTAAATTCATAACCAATACGTATTATTTATAGGGTGCAAAGGTAAAAAAAATCAATGAAAAAGCCGAACAAATAATGATAAATTAGCTTAAAAAGAAAAAAGTCTTGCAACTTTTATGTTGCAAGACCTTCATTCGTGGGCGTTGACGGATTCGAACCGCCGACCCTCTGCTTGTAAGGCAGATGCT